>Ga0193958_1000815_pt1 | contig 10763 bp, 11 predicted proteins | sample FB_1_MG_FD_140320 | JGI IMG/M metagenome (GOLD analysis project Ga0193958, IMG submission 140320) | Microbial mat bacterial communities from the Broadkill River, Lewes, Delaware, United States - FB_1_MG | ecosystem: Environmental > Aquatic > Freshwater > River > Microbial mats | place: USA...
CTAGAGTCACGACGCTTTTATCCCACCGATATTGGCCGAATCGTGAACCGCTTTTTAACACAGCATTTCACGCAATATGTTGACTATAACTTTACCGCCAACCTTGAAAATCAACTGGATGAAATCTCTCGTGGAGAGAAAGCGTGGATTCCGGTGATGGATACGTTCTGGCAACCCTTTCATGAGCTTGTCGAAGAAAAAGACAAGTCCGTTAGCCGTGAAGAGGTGATGCAAGCTCGCGTACTGGGTACTGATGAGAAAACTGGCAAGCCGGTCTCTGTACGTATGGGACGCTACGGGCCATTTGTACAAATTGGTCATCGTGATGATGAAGAGAAGCCGCAGTTTGCTAGCCTACGACCCGGTCAAAAAATGGACAGCGTCACCTACGAAGATGCCATGGAGCTATTCAAACTTCCACGCTCACTAGGCGAAACGGAAGAAGGTGAAAAGATTAGCACCAACTTCGGGCGCTTTGGCCCTTACGTCAAATACGGCAGCAAGTTTGTATCACTTCCCAAAGATAATAATGACCCTTACACCGTGACGCGTGAGCAAGCATTGGAGTTAATTGCTGCTAAAAAGAAAGCTGATGCGGAAAAACTCATTCAAGACTACCCTGATGAAGGTATTCAAGTACTAAATGGCCGCTGGGGGCCTTATGTCACTGATAAAAATAAAAATGCACGTGTACCTAAGGATGTAGATGCCAAGACACTGACCCTAGAAGATTGTGTGCGCATGCTAGCTGAAGCACCTGAGCGTAAAGGGCGTGGTAAAAAAGCGGCCCCTAAAAAGGCAGCGGCTAAGAAAACGCCTGCTAAGAAAGCACCCGCCAAGAAAACCACTACTGCTAAAAAGACACCGGCTAAAAAAGCAACGACCGCAAAAAAGGCTCCTGCAAAGAAAGCACCTACAAAAACTGTTGCTAAGAAAGCGCCAGCCAAACGAACACCAGCTAAAAAGCCAGCAGCCAGTAAAGCCGCGGATAAGAGTGACACTACTGATAACGGCAATACCGCAGACTAATTGTGATGCACCTAACCTCAAGTATTAGCAGTATTGCTCGTATCGTACAACAAGGTGGGGTGATTGCTTATCCCACTGAAGCGGTTTTTGGCTTGGGTTGTGACCCTGCCAATCTACATGCTGTGCAGCAACTACTGGCTATCAAAAAGCGGCCGATACATAAAGGGCTAATCCTTATTGCTTCTGACTTTGAGCAGGTACGCCCCTACCTTGCGCACTCAGTGAGCCCTAAGCCTGAACACACTCAGCCAAATAACGTCACTTGGGTCTTTTCAGCAAATGCCCAAGTATCAACACTGCTTCGCGGTGATCATCAAAGTATTGCCATTAGAGTGACTAAACATCCTCTAGTACGGGCACTTTGCGATACACTCAACAGTCCGCTTGTATCTACCAGCGCCAATATCACCGGTGAGGCCGCTTGTTATACAGCACAGGCTGTAGTAGAACAGTTTCAACACCATTCACTTGCACCTGATGCAATTTTGGATGGCCCCACCAGTGGGCAATTAAACCCTACTGAAATCCGCGATGCATTAAGCGGACAAATCCTTCGTCACAGCTAATACTTATGGCTCTATTACGCTTACAAAACATCCAACTTAGTTATGGTGGCCCTGCCCTATTGGATGACGTCAACCTCAGTATTGAACCCAACGAACGCATCTGTTTAATTGGCCGCAATGGTGCGGGTAAATCCAGCTTACTCAAAATCATTAATGGCCAAGCAAAGCCTGACTCTGGGGAACGTATTTTAGAGCAAGGTACAGTAATCACCCAACTAGAACAGGAAGTGCCGCAGGACATGGCGGGGTCAGTTTATGATGTGGTTGCGGGAGGCTTAGCTGAGGTCGGTGAGCTCCTACGTCAGTTCCATCACTTAAGCGAGCAAACAGAGAACCATGATGAGACATGGATGGCAAAACTAGAGGGGATACAACAATCACTTGAAGCCTGTGATGGCTGGCAGTTCAGCCAAAATATTGACAATATTATTTCGCGCCTCTCTTTGGATGCAGCTGCCGATTTTGCACAACTCTCAGGAGGCGTTAAACGCCGCGTCTTATTAGCTCGCGCTTTGGTTCAAGACCCCGATATTTTGCTACTTGATGAGCCAACCAACCACTTGGACATTAGCGTAATCCAATGGATGGAAGAGTTTTTACTCAACTATAAAGCGACGCTGGTATTTATTACCCATGACCGAAGTTTTTTACGGCGCTTAGCAACCCGTATTGTTGAACTAGATCGCGGCATTACCACCAGCTGGCCAGGTGACTATGATAACTTCTTGCGCCGAAAGGCTGAACAGCTAGAAGCAGAAAGTGCAGAGAATGCTCGCTTTGAGAAGAAGCTCGCACAAGAAGAGGTTTGGATACGCCAAGGCATTAAAGCCCGTCGTACCCGTAACGAAGGACGCGTTAGAGCGTTAAAAGCCATGCGTGAGCAACACGCCGCCATTCGCCACCAACAAGGCAAAGCCAAGTTACAAATGGACAGTGGCGAAAAATCTGGTAAGAAAGTGGTAGAAGCTAAATACCTGAACTATCAGATTGCTGGCAAAACATTAATCAACGATTTTTCAACACTGGTGCAACGCGGTGACCGTATTGGTTTGATTGGCCCCAATGGTGTGGGTAAAACCACCTTATTGCGTATTTTGCTGGGTAAGTTACAAGCCGATAGTGGTAGTGTGGAGCTTGGCACCAACTTACAAGTTGCCTACTTTGATCAGTTGCGAGATCAACTGGATGAAGAACAGTCCGTTAAAGATAACTTAGACCGTGGCGCGGATAATGTCACGATTAATGGCAAAAGTAAGCATGTCATTAGTTACCTACAAGACTTCTTATTTACCCCACAACGAGCAAACTCACCGGTTAACTCCTTATCAGGGGGAGAGCGTAACCGTTTGTTGTTGGCGAAGTTATTTATCAAGCCCGCCAATATTTTAGTGCTGGATGAGCCGACCAATGACTTAGATGTTGAAACTTTAGAGTTATTGGAAGATCTGCTTATGAGTTACGAAGGCACCGTGTTAATCGTCAGCCATGATCGTACCTTTATTAATAACCTTGTCAGTAGTTGCTTTGTCTTTGAAGGTAATGGAATCATACGAGAATATGTCGGTAGCTATGACGACTGCATGCAACAACAAGCAGAGCGCCAGCAACAAGAGCTGACACAACAAACCAAATCAGCCGCGACAAAGCAAACACCTAAGCCCACACCAGCTACTGCCACGGAGAAAAAACCCGCCGCTAAAAAGCTGAGCTATAAACTGCAATTAGAACTGGATCAGCTACCCAAAGATATTGAAGCCTTGGAAGCCAAGATAGAGGCGATGGAAACAGAGATGGCAGCTCCTGCATTTTTCAAACAAGATCATGCCAGCGCTCAGGCCACTACTGATACATATCAAACCTTGCAACAAGACCTCGAAGCAAAGTATGCTCGATGGGAGACTTTGATGGATGAATCAGCATGAATATCGCAGACTATCGTAGAGAGTACACACAGAGCGGCTTGAGCCGTGCTGACCTTGAAACCGACCCATTCCGACAGTTTGATCGATGGTTTTCACAAGCCTTAAAATCAGACTATCCTGATGCGAATGCCATGACACTTGCCACCGTATCACCAGAGGGAAAGCCCAGCTTGCGAACTGTGTTACTTAAAGCATTTGATAATAATGGCTTTACCTTTTTCACAAATTACGAAAGTGAAAAGGCACAAGATATCGCCGACAACGGTCAGGTATGTCTATTATTTTCTTGGTTACAAGTGGATCGCCAGATTGAAATTCGTGGCACCGCTAAAAAAGTGTCACATGCAGAGTCCGCAGAGTATTTTAGCAGCCGCCCTGTAGGCAGCCAACTAAGTGCATGGGCCTCTCACCAAAGCCAGCCTATTGATAGCCGTGAGCAACTACTCAGTGCCTTAGATGAGGTAACAGAGCGCTTTAAAGGCAAGCCTATTCCATTACCTGACAACTGGGGTGGTTATCGTGTGATTCCAGAGAGCATCGAGTTCTGGCAAGGTAGAGAAAACCGCTTGCATGACCGCTTTGAGTACAGTGCTCAACGCGAGCAATGGGAATTACAACGCTTACAACCTTAAGCTAAGCTCATACAAACCAACACGCATTAACAGATGCTCATAAAAAATCCCGGCACTTTTTCAAGTCCGGGATTTTTTTACAATCAAATAATCAATAATTACTGAAGCTGCTTGGCTAAGATCATACTCTTAAGCACATTCAAGGCTTCAAATAACTGGTAGTCCTCTTCCACTAAGTTTACCTTCCTAGCTTCTGCGGTTTTCTTCTTCTCCTCTTCAGTCACCTCACCCTTTGTTGCTTCTTTTGCAACATCCTGAGCACTCTTAGAAGGATTCTTCTCACCATCAGGATTGGACAAGTGACCGGTTAAATCTGCTTCTGATAGTGGCTGGAATTCATCTTCCGTTTTCTTTTTGCCATTGGTCAACTTAAGCGGTTCAACCTTGATATCAGGCTCAATCCCTTTAGCTTGGATAGAACGTCCTAATGGTGTGAAATAACGTGCTGTGGTCAGCTTCACTGCGGTACTGTGATCAATGGGTAATACAGTTTGCACAGAGCCCTTACCAAATGTCTTCACACCAAGAATCAAAGCACGTTTATGATCTTGTAATGCACCTGCCACGATTTCAGAGGCTGATGCTGAACCTTGGTTCACCAATACCACCAATGGAGCACTATCCAAAATATCGCCTTTCTCGGCATTATAGTGCATCACAGCATCTTCAACACGGCCTTCTGTGTACACAACCTTGCCAGACTTTAAGAACAAGTCACTCACACCTACCGCGCCATTTAACACACCGCCAGGGTTGTTTCTAAGATCCAGAACCAAACCTTTAAGCTTGCCTTTATTCTCTTCAACTAACTTAGCAATACCTTCTGCAACACCCTGAGTGGTTTTTGATTGGAAGCTTGAAATCCGCACATAGCCAAAGCCATTTTCCAGCATACGCTGCTTCACGCTTTTCACGCGAATAATGTCACGCACCACTTTAATCGTAAATGGCTGATCTTTACCTTCGCGTACCACCATCAAGTTAATCGGAGCACCCGGCTTACCGCGCATGATTTTCACAGCATCACTTAAGGTTAAACCCTTCACCGGCTTATCATCTAAACGGATAATGAGGTCACCTGCCTGAATACCAGCTTTTTGGGCGGGCGTATCATCAATCGGAGAAATAACTTTTACAAAGCCATTTTCCATACCCACTTCAATACCTAAACCACCAAACTCCCCGGATGTACCAACTTGTAGCTCAGTGAATGCATCTTCATCCAAATAAGCAGAATGCGGGTCTAAGCCTGTTAACATACCGCTAATAGCATCACTGATAAGCTTTTTATCATCCACTTCTTCAACGTAATCACGCTTAATACGCATGTAAACATCTGTGAATTTACGAAGCTGCTCCAATGGTGGTACTGAATCACTGTCTTTAAATGCGAAGACACTGAGGCTTGCAGTACTTGCTACCCCTAGCATTGCCCCAACAACTAGGCCAGTGGACAGTGTTTGATTTATCTTAATTTGCATATTTTCTCCAATGTAAACACCCACTGCATGCTGTGAATGTCAAAGTCCCGCTCATTATTATTGTCAAGCTGTTTGCGACCTTAAAGAGTGTAAGCATTACAGCTCATTTTTGCACTTCGTTTATTGTCAAAAATTGCAACAGAATAACCACTCATCTATTTCAAGACACAAAAACTAACTATCTACACCATCTAGCAGGGTTTTTTGTTGAAGTTCCTTTACGAATTTCAAAATATAAAGCGTTTTCACCCTGACCACCGGAGTTTCCAACTGCGGCAATCACATCCCCCGCCTTGACAATATCCCCTGTTTTTCTAAATACCGCCCGATTATACGCATATAATGTTCGGTAACTCTTATCATGCTGCAAAATTACCACATAGCCATACCCTCTTAATGGGCCGGCATATTCTACTTTTCCTCTTGCTACTGCATGCACTCGTTGACCGCCCGGTGCTTTGATCACTACACCTTTCCATGTCTGCTTCTGGTTACGTCGACTCCCGTAAGACTTAGAGACACGTCCTTCTACCGGCCATGACAAACGCCCTCGTAATGAAGAAAAAGGACGGTTCGCAATAAAGTTTAAACGTGTTTGCTTCCCTGATTTCGTGCGCTTTTTTACCACCAGCTTTGCCTTTTCTGACGCTCTTTGCTCACGTGCTTTTGCTTGTTTTGTTGCTTTTGCCTTGGCCGCTCGATTAGCAGCTGCCCTTGCTTTTTGCTTTCGAATCAACTCATCAAACACTGCCTGTAAAGCTGCCTCTTGTCTTCTTAGCTTCTTCAGCTGATTACGTTTATCCGTCTCAACTAGTTTTGCCCGTTTGAGTGCTGATGCATTTTTATTTAACTCAACTCTCAAACTTTTTTTATCAGCCACTAGATCACTACGTAAACGTTTTAGGCTTTCTCTATCTTTAGTAATCGCAACCTCAAGCTTTTCCGCTTCTTTCAAGCTTTTATGTACACCCTGAATACGTTGTACACGACTGGTGTTCAAGTACTCAAAATACTTGGTTGTCCGGCTAATGTCTGAGGGATCATCTTGTTTTAACAATAAGCGCAGGTGTGACTCTTCACCTGAGCTATACATCGCTAATAATTGTTTGGCCAATATTTCTTTTTCTTTTTTTATACGCTCAATAAGCTGCTGTTTTTTCTTATTTGAGCTGACCATTTGACGCGTAATTGCTGCAATTTTCTCTTCTGTTTGATATTGCTTTCGTGACAGGCGATTAATTTCTGCTTCATTCTTATTAACTTCAGACTGAATACTTTTGGAGTTTTCACGTGCCTTTTTATAGCTTTGGTTCACCTTAGATATCTCAGCTTTAATTCTTTTTTGCTGTTGTTGTTGCGTATCTGCATGACTGACAGACAGCAGAAAACTGCAAAATACGACACCAATAAGCAATAAACGACAAGCCAAAACAAACACCTAGTTAGATAATTTTTCTATTCTGTTTAGCTTATAACTTTAGTCGTTTGATATTCAAGTGACTTTGCAGAGAAACTATATTAAAGTATCGACGTATACTGAATTAATACAAATGAGCAGCAAAGTGGTGAATATATGAGTGGCAGCGGCATTACGGTAAGCAACCTAAATACTCCGGTGTTTAATAGTGCTGACTTATTAACCCGCGAAAAAGATATCGAGCAGGCCTCTCGTTCACTAAAAGCAATCTCCCACCCACTACGCCTCAAAATTCTATGCGTACTGGGTAATAACGAAGTCAATGTACAAGATATTGTTGATTCTGTGGGTACCTCACAAAGTAATATTTCCCAACATTTAGCAATTTTGCGTGATAAAGGCGTACTCGGCTCTCGCAAAGAAGCCAATAAAGTATTTTATCGTGTTGCTGATACACGGACATTAAAACTTATCGACATGATGCAAGAAGTTTTCTGTACCCCTGCCAAATGAGCAACACAAGCGCTAACTAAGCGCTCATAAAGACAGGATTTTCCCACCAATTCTTAATATGCTGCGCATGAGACTTTACCAAGTGCCGCGCAAACGGTATCTTTACGCCCTGTCAATCCACTACTTGGTTTCAACATGCAAGAATATATCGAATTTGCCCGCGCCAACCCCCTATTATTTCTGGGTTTCTTTGGTGTTTTAGGTCTAATTATTTGGACTGAACTGGGACGGATTAACCGTAAATACCAGCTGGCTCCTATCAATACTGCCGTTAAACTCATGAATGATGATAAAACCGTGCTAGTGGATGTACGCGAAGACCGCGAAGTTCAAGATGGCATGATTAAAGGTGCAAAGCATATCCCGCTCTCTGCACTGAGTACTCGCATGGGTGAGTTGGATAAATATAAATCAGCCCCCATCATTGTATACTGCCGCAGCGGTAATCGCTCCGGTAGCGCCTGCAACTCACTGACCAAAGCAGGCTTTGAGAATGTAAATAATCTAGTGGGTGGCATTATTGCGTGGGAAACAGCAAACCTGCCACTTACCAATAAGCGATAACCTTAAAGAGGTGCCCCTATGAGCGCTAAAGTTGTAATGTACAGCACCCGTTTTTGCCCATTTTGCATGCGAGCACGTCGTTTGCTTGGCAAAAAGGGCATTGAATTCCAAGAGATTAATGTGGGAGGGGATGCTGCATTATGGCAAGAAATGGAGTCGCTCAGTGGACGTAACACAGTACCACAGGTGTTCATCAATGATCAGGCACTCGGTGGCTTTGATGACATCGCATTACTGGACCGACAAGGCAAGCTCGACCCTTTACTAAACATTGAACAATAAAAGGAAAATCTCATGGCAGAAGAACAAGCCGCTGCGGCTAATGCACAAGAAGAACCACAATTTGTCATTGAACGTATTTACTTAAAAGACGTTTCTTTTGAGTCACCAAACAGCCCTACCGTGTTTACTCAAGAATGGGAGCCTGATACAAACTTACAATTAAACACGCAGGTAAACCCATTAGCAGATGGTCATTATGAAGTTGAGTTAATGATCACTATTACTGTAAAGAGCAAGGAAGAAACAGCCTTTTTGGTTGAAGTCACACAAGCGGGTGTGTTTAAAATTACAGGCTACCCTGCAGATCAGTTAAACCACTTGTTAGCGAGCTATTGCCCAAGTAACTTATTCCCTTATGCACGTGAAGCCATTGCGAGCCTCATCTCAAAAGGTAGCTTCCCTGAAATGCACTTATCGCCTATCAACTTTGATGCACTTTATGCACAGCGCCAAGCGGAAGAAGCACAGGCACAAGTTGAAGCTAATGGCGGTCAGGCTGAGGCTTAATGTCACAGCATCCTGACAACTTTTCTGTCTACGGAGCGGGGTCTTGGGGCACCGCTCTGGCACTACAACTGGCAAGAAATGGCCTGAATGTGCAACTTTGGGGACACCGCGCTGACAAGCTTGAGCACTACAATCATGTCAGAGAAAACAGTGACTACCTCGCAGGTACTCCGTTTCCAGATACCTTACACTGCAACCCAAGTATACATGCACTCACCCAGCACAGCTGTTATCAACTCATTGTTGTGCCAAGTCACGGCTTTCGCACTTTGCTGGAGCAACTTAAGCCCCTGCTCACGAGCCAACATAAAGTCCTCTGGGCAACCAAAGGCCTAGAGCTTAATAGTGGCAAACTGCTGCATGAGCTAGTTGAAGAAATACTGCCACAAGTCTTGGAATATGGCTTAGTGTCTGGCCCGACCTTTGCCGCGGAAGTGGCCAAGGGTCTCCCTACAGCCATGACTGTTGCCAGCAACAGCGAGGCGCTCTCCCAACAAGTCTCCTCTGCTTTTCAATCTGAGCACTATCGAGTCTATACCAGCCAAGATATTACTGGCGTGGAACTTGGCGGTGCAGTGAAAAACGTGTTAGCCATCGCCGCCGGTATTGCCGATGGACTAGGCTTTGGAGCAAATGCACGCACTGCTATTATCACCCGTGGCCTTGCCGAGATTTTACGCCTTGGTACTGCAATGGGTGCACAAGCAGAAACCCTTATGGGACTTGCTGGTATTGGGGACCTTATTTTAACCTGCACCGATAACCAATCACGAAATCGTCAACTTGGTTTAGCATTGGGCAAAGGCAAAACACTTGAGCAGGCTATTGCACAAATTGGTCAAGCCGTTGAAGGGGCCAAAACCTCACAAAGCATTAATTTGCTGGCAAAACGTGCAGGAGTTGAAATGCCAATTTGCAGTGCTGTTCAGCAAATCCTATACGAAGGCTTATCTCCCAAAGAAGCCGTGCGCACTCTCATTTCGCGCAAACCTAAAGCGGAATTTTAAAGCAACAATTCGCATCACTTCAGCTTCTTAGGGTTTTGTGGTAAAAGGTACCTCGTAAGAAATTCAGCCCATTTGACTATAATGGTAGCTAACCTCTCAAGGAGACCTCATTATGCTAGACAATCTCAATATGAGTGATGCTGTACGATTGGCGTCCGGCGTATTAATTCTGTTTTCCGCTATTTTAACAGCAATCAGCCCTGGCTTTATCTGGTTACTGGTATTACTGGGTGCAGTCATTATGCAATCAGCGTTCACGGGCTTTTGCCCACTGACACTGATTTTCCAAAAGCTGAATATGTTTACTGATAAATAAGCAATTCCAGCTTTCAGGTGCAATAAAAAAAGGCCGGTCAATGATATGACCGGCCTTTTGCTATCCTGCGTTAGCTATTAACACAGCACTTAGCCAACCCACTTGCGAGCATTGCGGAACATACGCAACCAAGCGCCATCTTCACTCCACTCATCAGGTACCCAAGAATTGGTTACTGCACGTGATACTCGCTCTGGATGAGGCATCATAATCGTTACGCGACCATCATCACTACACAAGCCCGTTATACCTTCTATAGAGCCATTGGGGTTCTCAGGATAATGCTCGGTCGCTTGACCTTGTGAGTCAATATAGCGCATTGACACTTTTTGCTCACTGAGTAACGCAGACACTGATGTCTCTGCATCAAATACTGCCCGTCCTTCACCATGAGCAACCGCAATTGGTAACTTGGAACCTTGCATGCCTTGCAAGAAAATCGATGGTGAATCTAGTACTTCTACCATACTAACGCGCGCTTCAAACTGCTCTGAGTGATTGCGATAGAATGCTGGCCAGTGTGATGC
>Ga0193958_1000816_pt1 | contig 10735 bp, 9 predicted proteins | sample FB_1_MG_FD_140320 | JGI IMG/M metagenome (GOLD analysis project Ga0193958, IMG submission 140320) | Microbial mat bacterial communities from the Broadkill River, Lewes, Delaware, United States - FB_1_MG | ecosystem: Environmental > Aquatic > Freshwater > River > Microbial mats | place: USA...
CGCCCTGGCCCCACTGGAACATCATTATCCTTACCCCATTGAATAAAATCTGCAACGATGAGGAAATAACCGGGAAAACCCATGTTATTGATTACATCAAGCTCTATTTGCAAACGCTCATCGTAGGGCTTGCGTAACTCCGCAAAATCATCGGCTTCAATATCAAACATGACGCCAAAACGCTCTTCCATCCCTTCACGGGATACTTGGCAAAAATACTCTGCCTCAGTCATCCCCTCAGGAATAGGAAATGCCGGTAAATAGTTCTTACCCAGCGTCAGCTCCACTGTACAGCGCTTGGCAATTTCCAACGTATTTTCAATCGCTGATGGGATATCAGCAAATAAGGCTTTCATCTCATCTGCAGTACGCAAATACTGCTGAGGGCTATATTTTTTCTCCCGACGATTATCCGCTAAGGTAAAACCATCATGAATGCAAACTCGCGCCTCATGAGAGGCAAAGTCATCCTCTTTTAAAAAACGTACATCATTTGTCGCCACCACAGGAACATCATATTTAACTGCCAATGCAACAGCAGATTGTAGATAACGTTCATCGCCGTTGCGTCCTGTACGCTGTAACTCCAAGTAGTAACGATCAGGAAAAACTGCTTTCCACTCTGCTAAACGTCTTTCTGCCTCTGCAGTGTTATCGGCCAGTAACGAATAACCAATATCACCATCCTTGCCACCGGATAAGGCAATAATCCCTTCATTAAGCTCTTTAACCCATGCACGGCGAACACGCGGAACCCCTAATACTTGACCTTCTTGGTAAGCTCTAGAGATAAGCTTAGAAACATTCAGGTAGCCTTGGTTGTTTTGGCACAGCAGTATCATGTGATACAACAAAGATTGATCATCTTCATCTTGCAATAACACATCCACACCAAAAATAGGCTTTAACCCTTGCCCCATTGCTGCGCGGTAAAACTTCACCATTGCAAACAGATTATTCTGATCGGTCATGGCGATAGCGGGCATTTCGCCGGCTTCTACACTTGGCATGAGCTGCTTAATGCGTAGCGTACTATCAACCAAAGAAAATTCTGTATGCAAGCGAAGGTGAACAAAACTCATGCCATTGCCTTTATAATACGTTGTACGGGTTTAAAACTGAGGCGATGAATCGGTGATGCACCTTGCTCAATCAATGCCTGCTGGTGCTGTTTGGTAGGATAGCCCTTGTGTTTGGCAAAACCATAACCGGGATATTTCGTATCCATCAGCACCATTTCATTATCTCGGCTGACTTTGGCCAAAATTGATGCTGCACTAATTTCAGGGACGGTTAAATCCCCTTTCACAATGGCTTCCATTGGATAGCTTAAATCTGGGCAACGATTTCCATCAATTTTCACAAAGCTGGGGGAGATAGAAAGCCCTTCTACAGCACGCTTCATCGCCAACATACTGGCCCATAAAATATTCAACTCATCAATTTCTTCGACTTCTGCACGGCCTAATGACCAAGCAAGTGCTTTTGCTTGAATCTCTAGCGCTAGTTGCTCGCGCTTTTTCTCCGTTAGCTTTTTAGAATCAGTGAGCCCGACTATAGGCTTATTAGGGTCTAGAATGACGGCAGCGGCAACAACAGCACCCGCTAAAGGGCCGCGCCCGACCTCATCGACGCCCGCAATTAACGATGACACGGCGTTACCTCTTGTTCAGTAATTGATGTAATGCAGCAGCAGCCTGTTTGCTGGCTCCCCGCTTTAAAGTATGATGAATTTCCTTAAAACGCTGCAAACGATAGTGTTTTTTCTCTTCTGACTCAGCAAACTGCGCCTCTACAGCCTCAATCACCGCCTCTGCGGTGAGCACTTGCTGAATCAGCTCAGGGACTAAGTACTCATTTGCCAGATTATTTGGCAACGTGTAGTAAGGTGATTTTATCATGCCTAAGCGCTGAATCAGCCAACCGGTAATCGGTGCTACACGATAAGCCGCAACCATAGGCCGCCCCACTAGCATCCCCTCTAAAACCGCAGTACCAGAGGCCATTAAGATCTGATCTGCCGCTTTCATCACTTCACGCGACTGACCTTTAACCCATTGAATCGGTATATGACTGGCGTATTGCTGATGGAGCGCTTTGAACTGCTGCGCAATTTTCTCATTAACCAGTGGTGTCACCAACTGCCAGTCTGGGTGACGTTGATGCAAAGTGACTAGGGCTTGTAAAAAATCGGGCCCAATACGTTGTATTTCCCCACTGCGACTGCCGGGTAGTACTGCCAGCGTATAAGGCGCTTGATCTAGACCTAATTGCTGTCGTGCTTGTTGCGCATCACACTCCAAGGGTACTTCATCTGCCAAAGGGTGACCCACAAAGCTAGCGGGTACCTGATGCTGCTGATAAAAATCCACCTCCAAGGGAAAAAGTGCCAGCATTAAATCAAGGTTTCCTACAAATTTTTTCACGCGGCTTTGTCGCCACGCCCAAATTGAGGGGCTTACATAATGCACACTGGGTACAGCAGCAGCATGTAAACGTTTTTCCAACCAAATATTAAAATCTGGCGCATCGATCCCGATAAACACATCAGGCGGCGCCTTTATCCAACGCTTTAAGAGAGACTTGCGAATATTGATTAGCTCAAATAAACGTCCAAAGACCTCACTAAACCCCATGACGGAAAGTCTGTCCATTTCAAACAGCGACTCGCAGCCTTGCGCCTGCATTTCTGGCCCCGCAATACCCTCAAACTGAGCTTCGGGGTAGTACTGTTTGAGCGCTTGGATCAACCGTGCCCCTAAAATATCTCCAGACACTTCCCCTGCAACAATAGCAATCTTCATTATCTAACGAACAATACCGCGCTCGCTGCGCTTGCAGAACTGACTGAGCAACCTGACTTCTTCATGCTCAGGGTAGGTTTCTTCCATTTTTAGCAAAGCCTGCTGAAATTGCAGGTCTTGGCGGTATAACATACGATAGCATTGTTTAATCCGCGCAATACTTTCAGCATCAAAGCCATTGCGCTTTAGCCCCTCTTTGTTAATTCCTCGCGGTAGCGCGGGTGAGCCATGTGCCGTTACATAGGGGGGTAAATCCTTACCAAGGGCAGTTCCCATGCCCGTAAAAGAATACTCGCCCACATGGCAGAACTGATGTACCAAGGTAAAGCCACCTAAGATCGCATAATCATGCACATGTACATGGCCTGCCAAGGTAGCATTATTTGCAAAAATAGTCTGGTTACCCACAATACAGTCATGAGCAATGTGCACATAGGCCATGATCCAGTTATCATCACCAATTACAGTCTTGCCAATATCTTGCGTGGTGCCCCGATTAATCGTGCAGTTCTCACGAATTAAGTTTCTATCGCCAATAATGAGCTCTGTAGGCTCACCTGCATATTTTTTATCTTGTGGGGCTGCCCCTATAGAGGCAAATTGGTAAATTTCATTATCTTCACCAATCTGACAAGGCCCTTCGATAACAACATGCGGGCCAATTTTACAGCCCGCACCGATGCTAACATCCGCACCAATTACCGAATAGGCTCCAACCGTAACGTTTGTTGCTAGCTGAGCCTTAGGATCGATCACCGCAGTAGGATGAATCAAGCGTCCTCCTTTACCGCAGCGCACATTAGCTCAGCGGATGTTACCATTTTCCCATCGACTTTAGCGACAGTATTAAAAATCCACATATTGCCCTTACGCTTAACCAACTCAGCATATAGCTCAACCTGATCCCCTGGCACAACCTGCTTGCGGAACTTCACCTTGTTCACTCCAACCAAAATATAAAGCGTATTTTCCTGAGGCTCTGTACCCATCGTTAAAAAGCCTAATAGACCTGTTGCCTGTGCCATTGCCTCAATCAGTAGTACACCGGGCATAATGGGCTGATCCGGAAAATGACCATTGAAGAATGGCTCATTTACCGTCACATTCTTAATTGCGGTCAGGTGCTTCCCTTCCTCATAATCCAATACACGATCTACCAATAAAAACGGATAACGGTGGGCAAGAAATTTTCTGATTTCCACAACGTCCATTACTTTCATTCAATCTTTCCTATTTGTCTTTTAGTTGAGTTTGTTGCTGAAGTTGCCGCACACTTTTCGCCATTTCATCCAGCTGAGTAAAGCGTACCGCATTGCGCCGCCAACGCTTTGATTCAGTGACAGGAATCCCAGAAGAGTACACACCAGCCTTTTTAATAGAGCCTGTCACCATACTCATTCCAGTAATTATCACATCATCGGCGATATTTAAATGCCCTGCAAAGCAAGCACCACCGCCAATTTGGCAGCGCTTCCCGATCACAGTACTGCCTGCAATAGCGGTTGCTCCTGCGAGCGCAGAATGATCTCCTATGATTACATTATGGCCAATTTGTATTTGGTTATCGATAATCACGCCATCACCAATAATGGTGTCATTGAGCGCCCCTCGGTCAATGGTTGTATTCGCGCCAATTTCAACATCAGAACCAATCTTCACACCACCGATTTGTGGAATTTTGTGCCAAACTTGTTGATCAGGTGCATAACCAAAACCATCTGCCCCAAGTACAACCCCTGAATGAATACGGCTTCGCTCACCAATCGTAACCCCATAGTACAGTGTTACATTGGCCATTAAGCGAACATCAGCATGCAATACACAATTGGCTCCAATCACACAACCTGCACCAATTTGCACACCTTGGTGAAGTACCACTCCTGCATCTATTACAGCATTGGCAGCAATGCTGACATCTTTGCCTATCACAGCACTTTCAGATACTACCGCAGAAGGGTGAATGGCCACATTTGAACACACCTCAGGGTACATAAACTGTACCGTCTTTGCATAGGCTAAATAGGGGTTTTGGTGTAATAGCACCACACCTCGAAAGGCACTAACATCCAATTTGGGTGATGCAATGAGCGCGGTTGCTCGACAATCTGCCAGCAATGGTAAGTACTTGCTTTGATTAATAAAGCTAATTTCACCTTGCTGCGCTTGCTCGATAGCCGCAACGGCCTGCACAGTCAGTGTTGCATCACCGGATATCTCACAGCCAGAATGAGCTGCAATCTCTCCTAATTGAACCCCAGTCATAATTATTCTGCCTTTTTCTTATTTTTCGCTTCGGATTGTTGTGCATTCAATTGCTTTGTCAAATAGTCTAAAACATGCGGTGTTAGGTCAACTCGCTGACTGGCTGCAACGTACTCTTGAATAACAATATCAATCTTACGTTGGCTACGAACTTCTTCTATTGCCTTAAAAACACTTTTTTGCACTTCATCCAGTGCAGTATCTCTGGCAAACCGTAGTTCCTCTCGAAAATCTTCGAGTGACCTTGTCCGATCTCGACTCAATGCACGAATATTACGCTCTGCTTGGCGCAGTTGCTCTGTACTCCAAAAAGCTTTGTTCTTATCCCGCTCAGCTTCTAGCTTCTGAATCTGCTCTCGCGCTGCCTGTAAGGCTTGTTCACGGGGTGAAAAACGCTCTTTTAAAAGTCGAGTAGCTTCCTCTGCCCCAGGTGATTTTTTCATCAAATATGCAACATTCACAACCGCAATACTAATACGGTGCTCCTCATCAGCATATGTGTTTATACTAAAACAAGAAGAAAACAGCAGACAGGCAATGATAGCAGGATATTTCATTGAAAATAGCGCTTTTATTAAATCATTCATGATCGACACAGTTTACTCGTAGCACCGCAGCGAAACAATTACAGATTGTAATGAATCCCAACTCATCCATTATTTTACTACCGCACATAGTAAAAGAGCCTTGTCAAAAAACAAGGCTCTTTATATCACTGACGAGGAGCTTCACTCATTTAGAAATTAGCGCCAATAGAGAACTGCAACTCTTGCGTCTTATCACCAGTTTCTTCATTGAGTGGTTTAGCATAACTGATCGTTAATGGCCCAAGTGGAGACACCCATGTTGCGCCAACCCCAGCAGAGTAACGAATTTCATCTTGGTTAAAGTCATCTTTAAACACATTACCTGCATCCACAAAGACACTACCTTTTAAGCCCTTTACATCATCTAAGAAAGGCATTGGGAAACGTAGCTCAGCAGTCGCATTTAAGGACAAGTTCCCCCCTTTGGCGTCACCCGTAGAATCTTCAGGCCCTAAAGAGTTGTGTTCATATCCACGAACGGTACGAATACCGCCAGAGTAAAAATTTTCAAAAAATGGAAGCGTATCGCTATTTCCAAAGCCATCACCATACGCCACACTACCTTTAAGCACCGCTGTAATGTTTTCAGTCACAGGACGATAAGCAGATCCTGAGTACTTAAGCTTATAATACTCAAGATCACTACCGGGTAAACCAGCCTCTAAAATCAAGCTATGACGCACCCCAGAGGTTGGGAAGACGACTCTATCACGAGTATCATGAACATAACTTAGTGAACCAATAAACTGCGTATACTCATCCCCGTTCGCAGTAATAAAGTCACCCACATGCCTAGGACTTGATCCGGTGGTTTTAACTTTCCGCTGCTCAGCACCTAAACTAAAACGTAAAGAGTCATCTTCATCCAACGGAAAAGTATAATTGATGCTAGCCCCGTACTTATCACTCAAATAGTCGGAGGTATCATTATCAGTTGCATCCGTCTTGTCATAATACACTTTAAAGCCACGACCAACACCATCAATCGTGTGATATGGGTTGTTATAGCTTAACTTAAAGTTACGTGATGATTCACTATTTGCCGCAGAAACAGACAGACTCTTACCCGTACCCATAAAGTTATTCTGCTTTAAACCTAAGTTAAATAACACACCCGCACTTTGTGAATACCCCACACCTGCGGTAAATTGATTTGATGAACGCTCCTTGACCGTTACATCAAGATCCACCTGATCATTAGTACCTGCAACTGGTGACGTTTGAATTTTGACTGATTCAACAAAGGCTAAACGCTGGATTCTTCTGCGCGACTGCTCAACAGCCTGCTTAGAATAAAATGAGCTTTCCAGTTGGCGCATTTCCCGTCTAAATACAACATCATTCGTGCGGAAGTTACCCCTCACATTGATACGTCGCACATATGTTCTCTGCCCCTGCTTTAGGTCAAAACTGAGATCGACCGTTTTTTTGATTTCATCAATATGCGGAACAATATCTACTTTCGCAAAGGCATACCCATACTTACCCATTTCTGCTGAGAAATTCTTTTGAGTTTCTCGCAAACGTGCCTGTGAATAAACTTGCCCAGACTTTAGCTTCACCATTTTTTGAATGGCCGCAGACTGTGTACCCGTTACATTCACCTTACCGACTCGATACTGATCCCCTTCATGTATATGTATATTGACATTAACAGAGCGTTTATTATCAGATAAAGAAACTTGGGACGACAACACCTTGAAACGCAAGAAACCACGATCACGATAAAAGGCAGTTAGTTTATCCAAATCACCAACCAACTTACCTTTTGAATATTGATCCTTTGTACTTAAGAGCGCCAGCGGACTTTTTGGCCCTGACTCCATTAATTTTTTTAGGGTTGTTTCAGGGAAAACTTTATTGCCCGTAATTTTCACATTACGGATTTTTACGATACCGCCTTCTTGTACATTAATTTTAACTGATGCACGCCCCCCTTCCAGCGGGGTAATGGTACTTGAAACTTTCGCAGAATAGTGGCCCCGTGAAATATATTGTTGCTGTAGTTCTTTTTCAAATTGCGCCAATGCTGCTCGATTTAAAGGACGCCCTAGTGCAATGCCACCACCTCTCAAAGCATCCAACAACACTTTGTCATTAATGGCTTTATTACCATCAATCTCAAGCTTTCCAACGGCCATGCGCTCTTGTACTTTTACAATCAGCACATTACCACGACGACTCAGAGCAACATCATCAAACAAACCTGTGCGATATAATGACTTAACTACATCAGCAGTCATACGATCGTCAAAGGTCTGCCCCACTCGGACCGGTACATTACTCAATACGGTTCCAGCATTAATACGCTTTAGGCCATTGACCTGAATATCCTGAAGTACAATGCTATCAGCCCACACACCCTGACTGATTGCAAATAAGCAGCTTGCAAATGACAACTGTAGTGTCTGTTTTTTCATAATCAACTCACTAATCGCGTTATATCGTTATAAATTGCCAGTACCATAAGCACACCGACCATTGCCACACCTACCCGCATCCCCATCGCTTCAAAACGCTCTGAGACAGGACTACCCTTCACAATCTCGATCAGGTAGTACATTAGGTGCCCACCATCTAACATGGGAACAGGGAGTAAATTTAATACCCCTAGGCTTAGGCTAACAATGGCTAGGAAGCTCATAAACACAGAGAAACCAATCACAGCACTTTTGCCTGCATAGTTGGCGATTGTAATCGGCCCACTAATATTCTTGATTGATGCTTCTCCGGTTATTAACCGCCCCATAACCCGTAACGTCATTAATGACAAATTCCAGGTCTCTGTAGCGCCCATTTGCAGTGCTTCTAAGAAAGATGCATGACGAACAAAGAATAGTTTTTCTCTTGACTCTTCAGCAAGCAAGTACGCCATGCCAATACCGATTAAGCCAACAGTTTTTCCATCTCTTTCGGAAGCTTTAGGTGTAATTGTAATATCTAAAGTCTTCCCATTCCTTAAAATACCTAAGGTTACCGCGTGGTTGGGACGAGCACTAATGTACTTCGAAAAGTTTCTTGTGGAGCGAATTTTAACCCCATCCATAAATTGGATGTGATCATCAACTTGTAAACCAGCCGTTTCGGCGACTGAGCCGGGCATAATTTTTGTTATCACCGGAATATTATCAGCAGGCTCTAGGTTTAAGCCGACTTTTTTGAAGTAGTCTCCCTCATCTTCTAATAATAAGACTTGGCTTAAATCCAAAGTACGCTCAGCTACCCCACCATCAGCTTGATCAACGAATAGTTGTACGGTGCGATTTTCTAAATACTCACTGAGCAATGTCAAACGAAGCTGATTGACCGTTTCAATCTCTTGATCATTGACGCGGACCACTTTTTCACCTGCTACGATACCACTACTAGCAGCAGGCGTATTAGCAATAGGTGTACCTAGGTAAGGTCTGACTGAGTCAATACCCACCATATAAGTCATGGCAAATGCCAAAATAGCAAAAAGAAAGTTAAAGGCAGGACCTGCTAAAACGACTAGGAAACGTTTCCATACAGGTTGTACATTGAATGCTCGATGACGCTCAGCAGGATCAACTTCCCCTTCACGCTCATCCAACATTTTAACATAGCCACCCAATGGAATCAGGGATAAAGCGTATTCTACTTGATCTTTGTCTTTCCCCTTGGTGGTCCAAATGCGCTTACCAAAGCCAATGGAAAAACGTAACACTTTGATATTGAGTTTACGAGCTACCCAATAGTGACCAAATTCGTGTACGGCGACTAATAAACCAATCGTAGCAAGGAATGCGACGACAGTGATTAAGATACTCATATAAAGGTTGTCTGCTTCTTATTGTTTTTTATCCACAAGCCTGCCTGCTTACGGCTTGCTGCATCCTGAATAAGAATCTCATCCAAGATAACTGGCGTGCCGCCTTGAGTCTGCTCAAGAACATATCCAATAAGTTGCGGAATCTCTGTAAAATTAATGTGTTTATTCAGAAAGCTTGCCACAGCAACTTCATTGGCTGCATTGAGTGCAATACTGGCATAGCCTCCCACTTCATGTGCATCATAAGCAAACTTCAGGCACGGAAAGCGCACAAAGTCAGGTGCTTCAAAATCCAAACGTGCAACGTCAAAAAAATCTAGCTCTTTCACACCAGCTTCAATCCGCTCTGGCCACCCTAAGGCATAAGCAATTGGTGTTCTCATGTCTGGGTTGCCTAACTGAGCAATCACCGAGCCATCAATATAGGACACCATGGAATGAATGGTACTTTGAGGGTGAATCACAACCTGAATATTGGCACTGGGGGTATCAAACAGCCAACATGCTTCAATGACTTCTAAACCTTTATTCATCATGGTCGCTGAGTCAACTGATATTTTTTGCCCCATTGACCAATTAGGGTGAGCCACTGCCTCTTCTGGTGTCACTTGATGCAGCGTATCAATATTTCGGGTACGAAATGGGCCACCGGAGCCCGTCAGTAAAATCCGCTTCACACCTTGCTTACCAACTGCAGGCATACTCTGAAAGATCGCATTGTGCTCACTATCAATGGGCAGCAGCTCAGCACCATTATGCTTCACCGCATCCATAAACAGTTGACCTGACATCACTAGCGCTTCTTTATTCGCTAGCATCACACGCTTACCCGCTTTTGCAGCAGCAAGTGACGGCAACAGACCCGCAGCACCCACAATAGCAGCCATCACATAGTCAACAGACTCTAGCTCAGCAACTTGCACTAAGCCTTCTTTTCCGGATAAAACCTGTGTTTCGCTGCCTGCCTTTTGTAATCTCACTGCGAGCTGCTCTGCACACTGCTCGTCGACCATCACTGCATATTGAGGCTGACACAGCAGACACTGTTCAAACAGTTTGTCCACTTGTGTATTGGCGGTTAGTGCCACTGCATGAAATTTATCAGAGTGTCTTGCCATGACATCCAAGGTACTTACGCCAATGGACCCTGTGGAGCCAAGTACAGTAATACCCTTGGAAGCTGTTGTCTGTGTCATCTTACAAGCCCTGCTCTACAATACTTACTGACAAGCCCAGAGCGAATACCGGCAGCGCTGCTACTAAGCCATCGATACGGTCTAGCACCCCAC
>Ga0193958_1000817_pt1 | contig 10729 bp, 6 predicted proteins | sample FB_1_MG_FD_140320 | JGI IMG/M metagenome (GOLD analysis project Ga0193958, IMG submission 140320) | Microbial mat bacterial communities from the Broadkill River, Lewes, Delaware, United States - FB_1_MG | ecosystem: Environmental > Aquatic > Freshwater > River > Microbial mats | place: USA...
AGAAACCATTCCTCTTGAGCAAGTGTTAGAAATTCCGGTTGCTGCCGATAATTATGTGGATGAACGTTATCCAGAGAGTAACTTTGCATCATCAGCTGTGTTAAAAGTTGATGCTCAGCCTTCGGAACGTGCTTACTTGGCTTTTGATCTTAGCAAGCTAACACGTGCTCAGGTAATCAGTGCAAAGTTACGTCTTAAAGTCACTAACCCTTCACTAGATCAGCAGCAAATTCGTGTGTTAAATGACTCGAATACGGATATTGCATCCATTACATTGAATAATTTACCAACTCAACAAGTACAACCAGTAGCGGTGTTAAATGGTGGTGCTAAAAATACATGGGTTGAGTTGGACCTAGCTGAAATTGTCTCTGCCTACAAAGGGGAGCGCCTCGCATTATCGATTGAATCAACAGGAAGCGATGGAATTGACTTTGTGGCATCCGGCCATGCGGATGAGCCACGTTTGCAGGTGGCATATAACCCTCCACAGCCTATTCACAATGAAATGCGCCTAGGGATTAATATTGATGCACCTAACTGGTATGGAACGGAGTGGCCCTTTATTGATTTGATGAAGACATCGATGGCAATTTGGCGTACAGGGTGTAAACGCTATGGTAGTCAGCGTGACCCAGGTTGTGCAAGTCATGGTGTTGGAGATAATACTTATGAGCAGGCATTGCTTGATTTGGACGAAAATGGTTGGGTGCGCTCTTTACCTGAAAAAGGGCGCTATTATGAAGATGGAACCGTTTTTACGCGGGTTAATACAAAAGTACCAACGAGCTTAAGTCCAGAGAACCCCGGTGGTTTATATGTTGTGCATTATGATGGCGAAGGCGTGATCACTTACTCATCACCGGCTAAAAAAATTGAGTCGGCTTCGGTACCGGGGCGTGATGTGGTTGAGATTGTAAAGCGTACCAATGAAGATGAATATCCAAAGGTATTTGTACTTAGTATTTTAGACACTGACCCCAATAAGACAGGAGAGTATCTGCGCAATATTCGGGTCTATCCTCCGGGTGGTGTGTGTGAAAGTGATGTCACACAGTTTTGTGATACGGAAGTAGCGAGCAATGTTTGTGGCGGCAGTGCTTGTGTCAGCTTAGAGCAGGCTGCTGAGCAAGGAAGTGTGTTTGATCCCCGTTTTCTAAATAACATCAAAGGCTATAGCAATATTCGTTTCATGGGATATCAAGATACCAATGGTGCCGTGGATACAAAAACATGGGCTGATCGTACCCGCCCTGAAATGCGTACTTACCAGCGGGATCATCAGGATCGTGGTGCCATTGAAGTGATGACAGCACTTGGTAATATTATTGATAGTGATATTTGGGTAAATATGCCAGCTAAAGTGGATGATGATTATATTCGCCGTTATGCCCAGTTGACATTGGATACCCTAGAGTCTGAGCGGAAGGTGTATGTTGAATACTCCAATGAGGCATGGAACTTTGGGTTTAAGATGACCTATTGGATGCAAGAGCAAGCGGAAGCGCTCTGGCCAGATGTGACAGACTCCAAGTACTTTAAGGGGCTAAACTGGTATGGAATGCGCTCTGCTCAAACGTGCCAGATTTGGAAAGAGGTGTGGGCAGACCAGCCTGAACGTATACAGTGCGTTGTAGGAACCCAACCGGGGTGGCCGCAAATGATGAAGTTAGCTGTTGAGTGTCCGATCTGGAAAGCCCGTAATGGTGGTAAAGCATGTTATGAGTTTGGGTTTGATGCTTTAGCAGTAGCACCTTACTTTGGACACTATATTGGTGTGGGTGGAAACCTAAAGTATGTAGAGCCTTGGACGCAGGAGCCTGATGGGGGCTTGGACCGTTTATTTAATGAATTATTGGTTGGTGGTGAAATTCCAGGTGCAGAAAAAGGTGGTGCCTTGATTGCAGCACGACGCAAGATGCTCTCGTCAAAGGCTTATGCCGATAAAATAGGCTTGAAGTTGGTGTCGTATGAGGGAGGGCAGCATCTAGCTGCGACGCAATCAGCACGCTATAGTGAACCGGTGATTAAATTACTTTCTGATGCAAATCGGGATCCTCGCATGAAGGAAGTGTATACCCGCTACTTGGATTATTGGTCTGAAATTGGGGGTGGTTTATTTAATCATTGGATCAGTGTGGGCTCGTATGGAAAGTGGGGGAACTGGGGCTCTAAGGAGTATCGGGACCAGCAAAATGCACCCAAACATGATGCTTTAATTCAGTACCAAGAGTGGTTACCTAGTAAGTAATCGCAAAAAAACCGCCCGAAATTTGGGCGGTTTTTTTATTGAAAGAGGGGAGCTATAAACTGATATTTACACCGCAGTATCTAACTAAGTAGCTATCAAGATAGGTTAGTAAAAATAGCTAAGTAGGTGGGAAAGCTCGCACTTGGTAATAATCGCCCAGTTTAAGGTTATACCCTTACAAAATATAGACAGAGAGTTTTTAACAGGTGGTTTAGATGATCGTAAAAAAAGTTACGATGCTTGATAAGAGTTTTGTTGCTCTTCATGACAAAATAAGGCTGGAGGCAGTAAAGCTGTCAGCAAAAAAAGATGATGAGCGCCAGCTTTATGCGATAGCTTTATTTTCATCGATAGTTGAACATGTGAATGGTGTTCATAGGTTAACAAAGCATAGTCCAAATGTTTCAGTATTGGTTCTACGAGGAACGTTAGAACTTTATATTCATCTAAAATTGACAGAGAAGCGCCCTGATTACCATGAAACCCGAGAGCTTAGTCTTTTAAAGACAAAATCAGTAAGGTTGCAAAACAATAAAAATTACCCTTACTACCCTGAGCTTACTAATACAGAAGCGGGGAAAGAAAAAGAACGCATAGATTTAAAAATTAAAAGTTTTCTCGATAGAGGGGTTGTGCCACTTGAAAAATGGTCTGCAAGATTTACGGAAGCTGGAATTAAAAATGAATACTGTTTCTATCAGAGGCTTTGTGATCACGCACATAGCGATATACAAACCTTGCGCGACCGACATTTAACTGATAACAGTGCCATTGATGAAGTGAGAATGTTTCAGCCTTTAAATAGTTTTGATCAGAGTGAGGTTCTGATGCACACGGCCAAGATATTCATGGAGTCAATCATACTTTTAGCAAGTACTCTAGACCAAAAGGATAGGGTAGATCTTTCAAGTGTTGAGGCTGAGTATTTGAACTTTATGTCAATATTTGGCAGGTAGGTAGTTTCACGCTGGTCTCAATTGATTTATATTGCTACCTCACTATGTTCCTGAAAAAGTGTTCGAGTGGTGTGCGACTGACTCAAAGGTTTTTTGATTGGCCTCCCTTTGTGCTTCAGCTATTAATCGTTGTTCTTTTCTGTCCTTGGTGGGGTTGATGCCTTCACTTACTAGTTGTTTTGCTGCTTGGGCTTCTGTGCGTGCTGCGACTTGTGTAATTAGGGGATATTGTCCAATGGTATACTTGTGTCGACTTTACTTCCTGATTGCCTGTATCGCATACGCCAAATCTTTCTACCTGTGGTCATTACCTCAAGGTATAGATTATCACCTACTGAGATTCGATAGGGTTTATCGCTTGGTTTAGCATTACGGAGCTTTACGTCTGGAACAGTCATAGTGTGGCCTCCTAAATCTTACACGCATTCTTACACGCATTTTTTTAGTTGCCAATGGACTTTTTGAACGGAACTAGACTAACGATATGGAGCGTATACACGCGATAAGTGTATGATGTGGTTTGAAATATGGACTAAACTAGACGTTTTGGACTACTTGGGAATATTGGCGAAAAACCATAAATGGTGCGGGAGGGGGAACATTTTATTTAATCTAAGGCAATGATTAATAAGTAATATTTAGTAGCTTTGAAATGCTTTGTATACAGTGCTGTATACAAGGTGTGTTGAAAGTACAGTTATGCCTTCACCAGAAAGTAAAAAGCCGGGAAAATTGCCCGGCCATAGCTATTAATCACTTCTCTATTATGCTGCTTTCAGCACATTATAAACGCTAGCAATTGATATACCGACACGCTTAGCAATTTCAGTTTTTGGTACTCCTTCTGCAACCATCGCCAGTATTTCGGGCTTCTTAGCCTGTGCGGTTGCTTTACGCCCAATATACTTGCCTTCCGTCTTTGCTTTGGCAATTCCTTCTAGTTGTCTTTCTTTTCGGATATTAGTTTCAAATTCTGCAAAGGTGGCAAGCATTCCAAGAAAGGCTCGGCCATGTGGTGTACTTGTATCAATGCTCTGATCCAACACCATTAAACTGATACCGCGTTTCTCCAAGTCATACACAATATTATGAAGATCACGAGCAGAACGTGCTAAACGGTCAATCTTGGTAATCACTAGGGTATCGCCTTCACGCATATACTCTAAGCACTTAGCAAGTGCACTTCTGCCTTTGGTAGTGGTTCCTGACTGCTTCTCACTAAATACCTTTTCACAACCTGCGCTATTCACCCGGTCATTCTGTGTGGTGGTATCTTGATCTAATGATGAAACGCGAACATAACCGACTAGTGACATTTGTTGAATTCCTATAAATAGACTCTAAGAGGTTTTTAGAATACCCTCTAAAAACTATAAAAACAACCCTATTTATATGCGATTAGAACCTTTTTAAAGACTCTAATTAGGGTGTACCCTAGTTGTAATATTAATATGCTTTCTTGATTCATGATTTTCTGGCTATTATGTACGCTCTTTACTCTCACAATATAGCCAAATGCCGAATCAAATCCTATTTCATCCCCGTACAATTTCAAAAGCCCTTCAAAATTCTAAGATACTCAAAGATGGAAAAATACCCGCAAAGCCGCTGAAGGTTTTACGAAACTGGCAAAATATGATTGATGACGGTTCCATCAATAAGCAGTCAGAGGGCAATTTACACCCGGTATTTTTCAGTGATTTATGTGAAACGGTACTGGGGTATGCCAGCTTCAGCAATAAGCATAAGAAAACAGGGCAATGGACGCTGGTAAATGAAAGTGCGGTGAAACGTACCGGACGGGTAGATATTGGTTTTGGTAAATTCAGTGATAAAAATAAAGAACTGTTGGCACCGTTAGAGCTGAAATCACCAAAGACCAGTAATCTGGATGTGGCAATGTTGGGGCGTGATTTGTCTACCGTCGAACAAGCCGCAAAATATGCCCGGAATAGCGAAGGGCAAGCCCGCTGGTTTATTATCTCCAACTGCATAGAAATCCGCCTATATAAGTACCCATACTCCGATAGCATCTATCAAAGCTGGCAGCTTGCCGAATTAACAGACCCGGTTAAATATGCTGAATTTGTGTTGCTGTTGGGGGCAAAAAATCTGTTATCGGGTGGTACTGAAAAGCTGTTCAACAATAGCCAACAAGTCGAGAAGGATATAACAAACGCACTGTATGCGGACTACCGGGATATTCGGGTAAAGCTGATTAATGGTATGAAACGCGAAAACAACCGCATCCGACGCGCTGGTATGGTGGCACGTGCGCAAACCTTGCTGGATAGAGTGCTGTTTATTGCCTATGCAGAAGATAGGGAGTTATTGCCAGATAAGACTTTAAGCAATTATATGGCTAGTGGTGGGAAATTTGATAGCTCATGGGATATGTTGAAAAAATTATTCCAACACATTGATGAGGGTTACAAATCCAATAATGATGAAGATATCCCCAGATACAATGGCGATTTATTCAAGCCTAATCCGGATCTTGAAGACCTAAGCATCAGTGATGAATTACTGAACGAATTACAACGGATCTGGGAATATGATTTTGATACGGATGTCAGCGTTACAATTTTAGGTCATATCTTTGAACAGTCGATTGCTGACCTTGACCAGATTTATGAAACGCTGGATGAAGCCAATGATTTGCAGCTGGCACAACAACAACATGGCACCAGTGGCAAGCGTAAGCAGGATGGTGTGGTCTATACACCTGATTTTATTACCAGCTGGATTGTTGAGCAGACGCTGGGGGCATATCTCGATAAAAAGAAACGGGAAATCCAGCAACCTGAAAACACCGCACAATGGTGGCTGGACTATCGTAATATTTTAGCGACTACCCGCATCTGTGACCCGGCTTGTGGTAGTGGGGCGTTTCTGGTGGCTGCGTTCCAATACCTGAAGAAAGAATATGCCGTGCTGAATGAACGGCTGGCAGAATTGGGGGAGAAGGGGGATTTATTCGGGTTAGACCTGAACCACGATATTCTGAATAATAATTTGTTCGGTGTAGATATTAATGCTGAATCTGTAGAAATTGCCCGCCTTTCGTTGTGGCTGGTAACCGCTGAAAAGGGTAAGCCGCTTACTTCCCTGAAAGATAACATCCGGCAAGGTAACAGCGTGATAGCTGATAAATCCGTCGATAAGGGGGCGTTTAGTTGGTACGGGCAATTTAAAGATTTTGATGTGATTCTGGGAAATCCTCCCTATGTGCGACAAGAATGCCTGACATCTATCAAGCCTTATCTGGAAGCTAATTATTCAACTTATCATGGTGTTGCTGACCTCTATACTTACTTTTTTGAGTTGGGGCTAAAGCTGCTGAAGAAAGGCGGGTATATGGGTTTCATTAGTTCATCCACTTTTTTCAAAACTGGTAGCGGGGAAAATCTGCGTAAATTTTTGCAGGTGGAAAGCAATCTGAAAACAGTGGTGGATTTCGGGGATTTGCAGGTGTTTGAAGGTGTCACCACTTACCCGGCTATTCTGGTGATGGAGAAGCCGACACGCGCCCGTAAACAGGCACCGAAAGACCAGTATTTTCAATTTCTAAATGTGGCATCGGCTAAGGTGGCAGATTTAAGCGGTGAATTGCAGGAGGCCACTTTTGGCAGTATGCAGCAAAGCAAGCTTGAACTGGATGGTTGGCGTTTAGAAGATGTGCGTTTGCAGGCGTTGCGTGCTAAGATTTTGCGCAATAAGCAGACATTGAAAGAGGTTTACGGGCAACCTTTATATGGCTTAAAAACGGGCTTGAATGCTGCGTTTGTGATTGAACAAAGCACCTACCAGCACATCATCCAACAAAACCCGCAATCACTGGAACGCCTGAAGCCTTTTCTGGAGGGTAAAGACCTGAAAAAATGGCGGGCTGAATCACGGCATTTGTACCTGATATTATTTCCCAAAGGCTGGACGCGAAAACAAATGGGCAAAACGGCTGATGTTAAATTGTCTGAACAAGAGGCTTGGAATTGGTTACAACAACAACACCCGGCTATTTGTGACTGGTTAGAGCCTTTTGCAGAAAAGGGGCGTAAACGTGGCGATAAAGGAGAATTCTGGTGGGAATTGAGGGCCTGTGCTTACTATGAGGCTTTCCCCCAAGACAAAATTGTTTACGTTGACATTGGTAGTAGCCCAACATTTGTTTATGACAATAAAGGAAATTATTGTGCAAATACCACTTATTTTGTACCAAAGGGTGAACCGTTTTTAACGGGCTTACTGAACAGCAACGTATTCTGGTATCTGATTACTGGTAAATCAAACGCAATTCGTGGCGGCTTCTATCGCTTGTTTACACAGCATATGGAAACAATCCCCATCCCCAAAGCCACTGACCAACAAAAACAACACATCGCCACTCTTGCGGAATCCTGCCAAACCATAGCAGAAAGCCGCTACAAAATGCAGGACGCTTTCCGCCGCCGTATCCCCGACCTATGCCCGCCTGACAAAGAGGCCAAACTATCTAATAAACTGAAAGCATGGTGGGAACTGGATTTCAGCGAATTTCAGAAAGAAATCAAAAGCCGCTTTAAGGTCACAATGGGGCTGAAGGATAGCATGGACTGGGAACCTGTTTTTAATGAAGGTAAACAGGCTATCCAGCAATACAGTCTGGAACTTGCCAATAAAGAGTCTGAATTGAACAAAGCCGTTTATGGTTTATTTGGATTGGATGATGATGAAGTTATGCTGTTAGAAGCAAATCTTAAGTAACCGTCATTTACGAGAGCCGGGAATCACCCCGGCTCATCTTGATACGTATCCCCCTTATGTTTACCCAATCATTACCCTGCTCTTTCCACCCGATATTCAGTAGAACACGCCGGACACGACACCCTGCCACCCCAAGCAGTAAGGTTGCTTTCTGATACAGCCGAATGATTACCACACGCTGGACACGCTGAACGAATCATCTTATCCGCTTCCCTGCTTTCATAATCAGCATTGACAAGATACTTAGCCACCACCTTTCCTGATTGCCCGAAGTTTGGATTATGGATTAGCACTCCTTCTGAACTCAGTTGATCCAATATTTTAGATGCCTTTCGCGCTCGTTCTGCATCGTCAACAAACCGCACATTAAGCCGTACTAGTTCCGCTCTAATCGGCTTTTGTGTTGGCCTAATATCACCACTTAGAATTCCCCGCTTTATCGCCTCATAATGGTTCTGTGAATACTCGACTTTACCCCCCTTCTGAGTACCTGCATTTAGTGGGCGGTCACTAACATTATTTTCCCTATTTGAAACCGCCCTCAACATTGATTCATCTAGTTGGGGGCGGTTTTCAGTGTCACCACCTGAATACTTGTTAGATTCTATACTTTCAACAGGTCGGGGGAGTACCTTAGTGGGCACTTTTTCCCGACTTAAAAACCCACTGAATTTATTGGCTAAGGGTGAAAGTTCATGGTTTGCTGATTTGAAATTTGAACCATCTGAATCCCAATCATGATTAGCTTTTGCCCTCAAGCTGAAGGCCGGCATAGCCACCAAAGGGTTAATATAGACGGCATGAAAGGCAGAGGCAAAGAGGGCACCAAAGGAGCAAATCACAGAGAATAACAGCATGGTGATGTACTGCTCATCGCTGGATGATTCAAACATTTGTACCGGCTTTTTAAGCACGTTCTGGGCTTCGAGCTGCGCTATGTTCACCAATCGGTTTTGATAGGCTGCCTTAGCATCAAGGATAGCTATCTGCCTGCTTGCGTCGTTCTGGATACGCTTTGCTCTGGCAATCGCTGAATCCCGCTTAATCGCTGCCGCTCGTTTCATGTTGGTGAATGAAGACGCTGAAACGCTGTATGAGGCGGTTTGGGTATCGCGCCTGTCTGCATCCGCTAACTGTGAGTTCATCCCTGCGAAGACTGCCATGAATGCAATGACGACTGCTAGAGTGCCTTGAGTGAACACACCAAAGTTAAACCCATTCAGGCGGTAGCTTGTCACCAGTGACTTACCGAGCGGTATTTCAAGCGCAGCAATGCCCGTGCCAGCGAGATACAAAAGGAATGTCCAAAACGCGCCACTATTGACTGTGGTTAACTTGGAGTCCAAGAAATTACCCATGTGGTAGGAATTGACACCGACCAGCGCTAAGGTGATTAGCATCAATAAGGCACCGAATAGGCGTGAAGCGCCGATACTATGCCCTGCTATAATTTGGTTACGGAATACTGCACTCATGATAGTTTTCTCCGAGTAATCGAGTAGAGTTCTACCCCGTAGCTATTTGTCCCTTGATAGCTTAGAAACACCTCCCAGCCTTTAGCACGCTCACGAAGCACAAAGCTATTCCTTGATCGTTCATCGTGGAAAGTCATTGATTCAGGCGGTATCTGTGCAGACTGTACCGGCACTGGTATCACTGTTGGGGTATTCATGCGGCCACCTCCCGCTCACCCATATCTAAAATAAACTCCTTGAGTCCATCCGAGCGGGTCAACCAGTCAACAATCTGTTGTAAGGCCACGCCTTGATCCTGAAGGGTACGCAATAGACGGCCATAACTGTGTTTCGCCCAATGCACCTTTTTGCGCAGTGATAGGCTTTTTTCACGGCTAAACTGGGATAACTGCACCTGTTCAATGTGATCCATGCTTAAGGAGTCGCGGTATTCGTGCATTAATTGGCGAACGCCGGAACGATCCAGTGCAAAGTATTCATCGGGCCTAAGCATTACGTCCAGTGGGATTTCACGCCCTGTACCTTTGCGGCTCATTTCATGTTCAATACGCACCCATGCCCGATCCACACTCTCTGGTTCCGCCTCAGCCCCTAATAGCTCTTTGCCTTTTTCATAAATGCGGAAGAAGTCCGCCGACCCTTTACGACTACCGATATAGGCCGTTAAACCCGCAGGGCAGTGTTCAATCGGGTCATAGGTCTCTGGGGTAATGCCACCCACTAGTAAGCTTGACCAGTCCCCAGCAATTGAGCTGGTTTGCTTCATATTGGGATTGCGTAGTTTATCCGACTTGAACAAGCCGTTATTAATCGCCTCACCATACAAGGAAGGCACGCTGTACCCCTTATCTAAGCAATACTGACCCTGTAAATCTAAGGCAATGTCCGCCCGACTAATCCGCCACTCAAAGTGAAGCAGTAAGCTGTATAGCTCCTGCCAGAGTGCAGGGTGTTGGAGTTGAAACCACTTGCAACCCACGCCGGTGAGTTCCAACAAGCCCCCTTTATTCCTACCACCTTCTGCCATTGCCAAATGCCCAATGGTTAAGTGGTCGTTATCACGTTGTAAGAGTAACTTAGCGGACTGGTCATAACCGTGTAAGCCTTTGTCAGACCATCGAACAGTAATATTCGCCTGATCCAAAATCCCGCCCTTGTTATCCACCTCAGTCATGGTTGCTTTGAAGGCACCTAAGTCGGTAATGGTTACGCGTAGCCAATCAATCTTAGTGATATTCAGACCTTTTTTAGTCTGGTTTTTTTCTGAGAATCCATAACCCCCCGTATTACAGTACGGGGGATAA
>Ga0193958_1000818_pt1 | contig 10726 bp, 9 predicted proteins | sample FB_1_MG_FD_140320 | JGI IMG/M metagenome (GOLD analysis project Ga0193958, IMG submission 140320) | Microbial mat bacterial communities from the Broadkill River, Lewes, Delaware, United States - FB_1_MG | ecosystem: Environmental > Aquatic > Freshwater > River > Microbial mats | place: USA...
AACAGGTATCAGCAATTGCCTAACAAGCAACAACTCCAGCGTATTTAAACCGTTATTTTTAGTCAGCTGAAAGTGTAGGGTCACGCGCTACTTCTTCTAGCACACATAGTGCATACTCATCAAAATCAGTTACACTAGTAGCATGAAGCAGCTGAAAAAACTCCCGAATACTTATTTGTATGAAAGTATCAAAAACATAGACAAACTGTCAGGTGAGGTGCGCCGCTACTTAGGTGTCAACCCAAAGCAACACAATCTCTATGTTTTAGCACGCCTACCAACCATTACACTGGTTGTCGATAGCCCCATCTTTGCAACCCAGCTGCGCTACCAACTCCGCGATATTTTACGACATGTCAATACACGCTTTTTAAGTGAGTATAAAAATATTAATGTCAAACTCGCCCCACCTATTACACCGCCTCCTCCAGCAGAAAAAGCCCGTAAGGAACTCTCTCAATCGGTTAAAGATATATTAGCTAGTGCGAGAGAAGCATTGGATAAAGAGTAGGTATTTTAAGCGTAGCCCAACTCACCGGCATAGCTGACAGAAGCCTCCTTAGCCACTTCCATCGTGGTTAACTCCCAAGCATCTGGTTGGGCAAGAAGCTCGTGGAGCAATAAATTATTAATCGCATGACCTGATTTATAGCCATGGTACGCACCAATAATACTATGCCCGATGGTGTAAAGATCCCCAATCGCATCCAGCATCTTGTGCTTCACAAATTCATCTTGATAGCGCAAGCCATCTTTATTTAGCACACGGTATTCATCCAATACCACTGCATTACCTAAACTGCCACCTAAGCCCATATTTTTAGAACGCAACATCTCCACATCACGCATAAAGCCAAAGGTACGTGCACGACTAATCTCACGACTATAAGAGGTTTTGGAAAAATCTAATGCTAATGTTTGCTGAGTAGACTTAACCGCAGGATGATCAAAGTCAATTTCAAACGAGACCTGAAAGCCATCATATGGCCTTAACTCAGCCCAGCCTGATTTATTTTCAAACCTAACGGGGCGTTTGATTTGCACAAACTGCTTAGCCGCTCGCTGAGTTTCTACACCTGCAGATTGAATAAGATAAATAAAGGGCGCGGCACTACCATCCATAATAGGAATTTCAGAAGCCGTCAAATCAACATAGACATTATCAATGCCTAGTCCTGCCAATGCAGACATGAGGTGTTCGATCGTTGCCACCTTCACTCCCTCCTGAACCAGTGTCGTGCTTAAAACTGTCTCACCAACCGCTTCAGGGCGACTCACAATTTCAACCACTGGATCAAGGTCAACACGGCGATAGACAATCCCCGTATTCGGCGCTGCTGGCCGTAATGTTAACCCCACTTTTTGTCCTGAGTGCAAACCAATGCCTACCGTACTGACGGTACGCTGCAATGTTCTTTGTGCTAGCATATGATCCCCATTTATCAAGCCTTTATTATTAGTATGGCTGATATGATATGTTGGGCAAGTTTATTTAAAAAAGACTAACCTGCGCTTAACACTTGGCAGATTTGAGCGTCATCATGCAATAGAATCAATAATTTGTCTATAGATGTACAACATTAGGCAAGGTAACAGATTCAACATTCGCCTGTAAAAAATCCCCCACTCGCTCAATAATAGCCCCACTGGATAAACCAATTTCTGCCAGTTGTGCCTCACGTTCAGCATGTTCAATATAGCGATCAGGAATACCTAAGTGCAGTACAGGCACTGTGATACCCTGTGCGACTAAGGATTCAGAAACAGCACTACCTGCACCGCCTTGTACAGCATTATCTTCCAGTGTTACTAGCACATCATGGGTACTGGCAAGCTCTGCTAAGGTCGCCTCATCTAATGGCTTCACAAAGCGCATATTCACCAGCGTTGCACCCAATGCGTCAGCAGCTTGTTCAGCCACTTGAAGCAATGAGCCAAACAATAAAATAGCCACCTGTTGACCTTGTCTTAGTGATTTTGCTTTACCCACAGCTAAGGCAGTCATTGCTTTGTCAGGCTCCAGACCAATACCCTTGCCTCTTGGGTAGCGTACTGCTGTCGGCGTATCCTGCAAATAGGCAGTATAGAGCATTTGGCGACACTCATTTTCATCAACAGGTGCCATTACAATCATATTTGGAATGCAACGCAAATAAGAAAGATCATAGTTACCCGCATGCGTTGCACCATCAGCACCGACTAAGCCCGCACGATCAATGGCAAACACAACAGGTAAGTTTTGAATCGCAACATCATGAATTAGCTGATCATAGGCACGCTGCAAAAAGGTTGAGTAAATGGCAACAATAGGCTTTGCGCCATCACATGCCATGCCTGCGGCTAGTGTAACTGCATGCTGTTCTGCAATCGCTACATCAAAATAACGATCAGGATATCTCTCGGAAAATTCAACCAAGCCGGAACCTTCTCGCATAGCTGGTGTAATACCTACCACGCGCGAGTCCATTGCAGCAATATCACATAGCCATTGACCAAATACTTGAGTATAAGTGGGTGTTGAAGACTTCCCTGCTGTCACCAAGCCTTGCTTTAAATCAAATGCAGACACACCATGATAGGCACAAGGGTCATTCTCAGCAGGCTCATAGCCCTTACCCTTTTTTGTCACGACGTGCACAAAACGTGGCTCATCGATATCACGAATATTCTCAAACATGCGCACTAGCTCTAACACATCATGCCCATCTACGGGACCATAATATACAAAGCCCATTTCCTCAAACATAGTGCCAGGCATTAGCATACCTTTTGTATGCTCCTCTGCTCGTCGAGCCAGCTTTTTCATACCCGGTGTGCCTGAGAGGATTTTTTTACCCTGCTCACGAATACTGGAATACAAAGGCCCTGATAACAGCCTCGCAAGGTATTTACTCAAACCGCCCACATTCGGAGAGATTGACATATCATTATCGTTAAGTACCACCACCATACGGGCATCGAGATCCCCTGCATGATTCATTGCCTCATAAGCCATCCCAGCGGTTAAAGCACCATCTCCAATCACAGCGACAGACTGACGATCAATCCCCTGCTGCTTTGCAGCCAGAGCCATCCCTAATGCGGCGCTAATTGAAGTACTGGAGTGGCCTACACCAAATGTATCGTATTCACTCTCAGTACGCTTTGGAAAGCCAGATAATCCGCCTTCTTTACGGATACTATTTAAACGGCTACGACGCCCAGTCAGTGCTTTGTGCGGATAGGCCTGATGCCCAACATCCCACACCAAACGATCTTCAGGCGTATTAAAGACATAGTGCAATGCAACGGTTAATTCCACAGTCCCTAAACCTGCGGAGAAATGTCCGCCAGAACTGGATACAGACTGTAATAAAAACGCCCTCAATTCATCGCACAACGCAGGGAGTTGTTCTTTTTCTAAATTGCGAAGCTCTTTTGGTGTAACAATCTGATCTAACATAAGCATTTACTTGATACGTTGTACAATAAACTGGGCAATGTGACGTAATAAGTCGGCTTCAGGGCCAAACTCGTCCAATGCTGCCAGCGACTCTTGATGCAACACATCAAGCTTTCTCTTAGCACCTGACATACCCAAAATAGATGGATAAGTCGGCTTATTCGCAGCAATATCAGCACCTTGCTGCTTACCTAGTGTTTCGGTATCACTTTCCACATCCAGAATATCATCTTGAACTTGAAAAGCTAAACCAATCGCCTTGGCATAGCGGTCCAGTTGACTGCGTTGCAAGTCACTTAGTTGCTCATCACAATAACTGGGCATTAACACACAAGCTCTAATCAAAGCACCCGTTTTATGTGCATGCATCACCTCAAGCTGTTGTTCATCTAAACCCCGCCCGACAGATGCCAAATCAATAGCTTGTCCTGCCACCATACCATGAGAGCCTGATGCATCGGATAAAACCCTAATCAGCCGCAGTTGCTGCTGTGGCGGGAGCCCCTCCATAGGCTCACTCAAGTGCTCAAACGCAAATGCTTGTAAAGCATCCCCTGACAAAATAGCAGTGGCCTCATCAAATACTTTATGCGCGGTAGGAATACCTCTACGCAAGTCATCATCATCCATCGCAGGTAGATCATCATGCACCAAAGAGTAAGCATGTATGCACTCAATCGCCACAGCAATACGATCTAATATCTTCACAGGGATACTAAGTGCTTCACCTGTTGCATAGACTAAGCTAGGACGTACTCGCTTACCACCCGCTAATGCTGAATAGCGCATTGCCTCATGTAAACGTGATGGAGAAATATCGTGCGTAGGCAATGCCTCTGCCAACACCTGCTCAATGCGAGCACAGTAGTCCGCTAATCGTTGTTGTTTAGTCATCTTGCAAGAAATCTTCTTCGCCATCTGCTGTCAATAATATCACTCGTTGCTCAGCCTCAGCTAATAGCTGCTGGCACTGCCTGCTCAGTTTGACACCTTCTTCAAATGCCTGTAATGCATCTTCCAATGACATTTCACCTTGCGCGAGTTGGTTTATCGTTGCTTCCAACTCGACAACTGATGCCTCATAATCGATTTTTTTTGCTTTCTTGCTCATGCGGATGATATTGGTCTTTCATACATTGAATTGCAAGCAGATAGTGTATTAGAAAAGCTAATCATGTCGCTTGAACTCAAACAAACAATCTTCTACTATCAAACCACAATATTTTTAGGGAGAACTCTCATGTTCAGTTTTGATTTCGGCTTGCCCATGCTTCTTGTCGTACTGCTTATTGCCATTTCATGGTTAAGCTTCTTCTCAGTCGTTTTCTTTGGTTAATCCAGCATCGACTGATTGTAAAAAAGGCCGCAATAAATGCGGCCTTTTATCATTCTAACAGGGTTATCCTGTGCTTATACAGCAACACCCACTTTTAATTTTTTAATCGCGGTACTTTCTAGCTGGCGAATACGCTCTGCTGAGACACTATACTTATCTGCCAAATCTTGTAAGGTCGCTTTTTTATCAGACAACCAACGGCTTGCTAGGATATCTTTGCTGCGATCATCTAACTCCGCCAATGCATGGTTAAAGCGCGACTGCGTATGTTCCTGCCAGTCTTGTGCCTCTAACATATCTGCAGGGTCTTGAGACTCATCAGATAATAGGTACTGGCTAGGTGTGTAGGCTTTATCATCATCTTCTTGGCCAGGAGACAAATCAAACGAGATATCTTGTCCACTCATGCGCTTTTCCATCTCCATGACATCTTTACTACTCACCCCAAGGTCAGTCGCGATATCATTAACTTCAGCAGCATTTAACCAGCCTAAGCGCTTTTTACTGCTACGCAGATTAAAAAATAACTTTCGCTGTGCTTTTGTTGTAGCAACTTTAACCACTTTCCAGTTACGTAAAATAAACTCGTGAATCTCTGCCCGAATCCAATGTACAGCAAAAGACACCAAGCGCACATTCACTGCTGGGTCAAAGCGTCTAACCGCTTTCATCAGTCCGATATTACCTTCCTGAATTAAGTCGGCTAACGGTAAACCATAACCACTATACCCACGCGCTACTTTTATCACAAAGCGTAAGTTATGCATAACTAACTTGCGAGCCGCATCTAGGTCATCTTTTTCAACCAAACGTACTGCACAAGCCTTTTCTTCTTCGGCACTGAGTACCGGAACTTCGTGCACCGACTGCACATAGCTTTCCAAACTACCTGCGGATACAGATAGTGCAGTACTACTTAATGCCAGTGACTTAGTCATATGTTATCTCCAAATTTTCGTGCTCTTTAGCACTCAAGCAATGAGAGTGCTAATTCTCGAGTTAGTTCCCGATAAAGTCAAGTTATTGACCGTATTGGCAGCTGAGTGGTTACTCCCCTTTTAGTGTCGCAAATACATTCTCTGCTGCAATTAACGTGTCATCAATATCTTGATCCGTATGTGCCGAGGATACAAAGCCTGCTTCATAAGCTGATGGTGCTAGATTGACACCTTGAGCCAGCATACCGTGGAAGAAGCGGTTAAAACGCTCAATATCACAGGCGGTCACTTGCTGATAGCAGGTCACTTCGGGCGCATCGGTAAAGAACAACCCAAACATTGCTCCAACACGGTTGGCTGTCAAAGGAACCTGATGGGCTTTTGCCGATGCTAAGATCCCATCAATCATACGCGCAGATTTTGCTTCTAGATCCTCATAGAACCCTTCGCGACTAATTATTTCTAGTGTTTTTAAACCTGCAGCCATTGCGATAGGGTTACCTGATAAAGTGCCTGCCTGATAAATCGGCCCAGTAGGTGCGAGTTGCCCCATCACATCAGCACGCCCACCAAACGCTCCTACAGGCATACCACCACCAATAATTTTCCCCAGTGTCGTCAGGTCAGGCTTAATATTGTAACGTGCTTGTGCACCACCATAGGCCACACGAAAGCCAGTCATCACTTCATCAAAAATCAGCAAAGCGCCATATTCATCGCACACTTCACGCAGACATTCAAGAAAGCCGGGGACAGGCGGTACACAGTTCATATTTCCTGAAACTGGCTCAACGATAATACAAGCAATTGAGTCACCCTGAGCTTTAAATAGTGCTCTTACCTGCTCAGGATTATTGTAATCTACCGTCAAGGTATGTTTGGCCAAGTCTGTGGGCACACCCGGCGAGTTAGGCTCACCAAAAGTTAGCGCACCAGAACCCGCTTTTACCAATAGTGAGTCACCATGACCATGATAACCACCTTCAAACTTGACAATGTTATCGCGCCCAGTGAAGCCACGTGCCAAACGGATCGCTGACATGGTTGCCTCAGTACCTGAGTTCACCATACGCACCATTTCAACCGAAGGCATAATCTGGCGAATACACTCCGCCATATCCACTTCAACTTCAGTTGGCGCACCATAGCTTAAGCCACGTGATACTGCCTCTTGCACCGCTTCAATAATTTCAGGATTTGCATGACCTGCAATCATTGGCCCCCACGAACCTACATAATCAATATAACGCTTTTGATCGGCATCATATAAATAAGCCGCTTTTGCATGCTCAATAAATAAAGGTGTGCCACCAACACCACTAAAAGCACGTACAGGCGAGTTTACACCGCCTGGAATGACTTTTTGTGCCCGTGTAAATAATAACTCTGAATGACTCATAACAACCCTCTATTTTAATTACGCGCTTTTATCGTTTTTGCCAGATGGACTACTGAAATTATCATTCAGTTTTTGTACGAACTGGTCCACATCATTTCGGATTGAAGACAATTTACCACTTGCCCGCTTACTCCAACCAACTGGGTTACTTCTAAATACACTCGATAGCGTACGAGTACTTTTTATAAAGGCATGTGATAAGTCACCATATACCGCCTCTGTGCTCAGTGATTTGGCAATACTTTTAGCACTCCAACGACGAATAGTGAAATGAATAAATACCAACACCAATACAAAGGCTGCTATAAGAGCCAAGCTAAACCAGTCATTTAGCAGTCCCATTGGGTTAGCCACCCACTCAGATAACCAACCAGTACTCCATGCTAATGCACCAAAGCCTGCGGTTACACTACCCATTGCCAATGCATCTAGGGTCAACACACGCTTACGCCAGCGAGTACGAGCCAATTTAATTTGTGGAACGGCTTGTTGTTCAATTTGGTTTGAAAGCGACTCTAAGTTACCAATAATGCGATACACACGCTCAACATTAATTTCTTCCATACGCTGAGTAACCGCTGTGTAATCAGCATCACGCTTCGCAAGATAGCGTGACCAAACACCTTCATCTTCAACAGGTACCGCAAGGTCTTTATTAAACATGACATAAAAACGCCCTGTGCTTAAACCACACTGTACTAATGCCTTATGCCAAGAGGCTACAATAGACTCTAGGTTATCTTCTTTAGCCGATGTATCAATTTGGTTCAAAATAAACAGGAACTTGCTGCTATCGTTTCGTCGCTGCGCCCCTTTTACTAAGTGCTCTAGCGTATCTTGCATCGCACCCGGCTCTGGGTGGCGGGCATCAAACAGCACTAACACCAAATCTGACAAATCAATAATATGGTCAGTCAGCTTCAGTGTAGATTTACGTTGCTCATCTGCATCAAAGCCCGGAGAGTCAATTAAGATCTTACCTTTGAGTGACTCACTAGGTACAACCTTCATCTGTAGGTAATTATCGATCTTGGAGCCTTCACCTTGCGTAACTTGCTCAATTTCCTCACTGATTTGATAAAACGGAAAACGAGGATCTCCATCCAAAGCAATGCCTGGCAACGTACGACTCGCTTCATCAGAGCTATACGAAATCACGGTAAAGCGATCATCAACCGCTTGGTTACCAGTATCCTGAAGCTTCATCCCCAAGTACGAATTAATAAAGCTCGATTTACCTGCCGAGAATGTTCCCAATACAGAAATCAGGGGCCACCAAGAAATCTGTGTTGCATAGGACTCTCCTGGCTTTAACAAACCAAGCTTGTGTGCCACCGCATCCAACTTCTTATAGCGGTCAACCACAGCAACTAACACAGGGTTTTCTTGTTTTAGGTGAGTTTGCAGGCTTGCTAACCGTTGCTGCATTCGTTGAGCAGGTGTCATAGAGAGACCTTTGTAAATTGATGTGATGAAATAATGGCTGTATACACGAACATTAAGCGAAACAGAAAGCCCCGCACCATACCAAAGATGGGAGAGTATACGGCAAGCTCTCTAAAATTTTAAGTCGCAAGAATTTATCGTAATACAACGTTAACCCACCTATAAACAAAAAAGCCGGGCCCTGCTACATCAGCAAGGCCCGGCTGTATTGCATACGCTCTTTTATTGAGCGCCTAACTTTGCGCTAATTTCAGTTGCACGCTCAGGGAAAAATAGACCAATAAATCCAACCATATTGGATACTCGTTCACTATTTCCTTTTTCGATCATTGGCACTGCAATATCTGCGTAAAGCGCTGCTGCTTTCTTTGGATAACCTTGGCGCCAGAAAACATTACCTAGCTCACCTTTGTGCTCAATTACTGCTGGCTCACGGGCAATCAAAACAGCATATAACTCAGCCGCTTCATCCAAACCATTATTCCAGTAAGCTTCACGTGCCATTACCAATAAAGCTTCAGTAGACTTATCAGCAAATGCATCGGTCGCTTCTGTTTCAACAACACTAACTTCACTTTCGCTAGTAGCCGTTTCTGTTAATGCTGGTTCTGAAGCTTCAACTACTGCAACTTCTACCGCTTTAACTTCTGTTACTGCAACATTTTCAGCCTCAGCACCCTCAGTAGTAGCATCCGCTGCAACAACTTCCGCAGTAACTGGAGTTTCGGTTGAAGCTTCTTCAACCACAGCACCTTCAACGGCTTTTGCAGCTACTTTAGCCTCTTCCTCTGTAACGTCCGCTTTTACAGCATCCGCACTCTCAGTTGTTACCTCAACCTCAACAGCTTCTGACTTAGTAGCTTCCTCTGTTGTTGCTACTAAGGCTTGCGCTGTGTTAGTCACAGCAACTTCAGTAGTTTTAGCTTCAGCCGCAGCCTCTGTTGCTACTACTTTTGCAGACTCTGCCACCTCAGTCACAACATCTTTTTTAACATCCGTTGCAGCAACTTCAGTCTTTACTACTTCAACCGACTTATGTTCAGCAGCTTGTTCAACTTTTTCATGTGCAGCGTCTTCTGCTACCTCATGCTTGTTTCCGCCACTTGCCAAAGAGAGAAGCACTGCTAAAACGCCTAGCCCCCACATCGTCTGTACCACTCGATTGGTAGCCAACCAACGTACCATTTCCATAAAAATTCTCCTTATTCTTCCTTCCCAGATATTTGCCTTACTTCATTTCTGCTGCATTTAGAGACATGCCATTTAACCCCATGGGAACCGGCATATTCATCATTTGCATACCATTAGACATAGGTGCTTGTCCGCCCATGTAGTGACTCCCCATATTCAGGCCATATGAATAGGCAGGAACCGGAACAATAATCACACGCTGTACCTTTGTCACTTGCCCCGTTGGGTTATGTGACTGTGCATTTTGTTGAGCTAGCATCTGATTGAAATATCCCATCATCATACGCTGCTGCTGCATCATAGCTTGACGATACTGCACTTCCATTTGACGCATTTGCTGCTCATACATTGCTAATGCTTGCTGGTTGTTAGTCACCGCTGCTTGTACAGGTACAGTCTTCTCAACAGGTGCTGCAGCTTTCACCGCTTCAGCAACAACCGTAGCCGCCTCTACTGGTGCTGGCGCTTCAGCTGTCTCAGCAACTACTTCTGCCTTGATTTCCTCAGCAACAGACTCTTTTGATGGCACTACTGCAGCTTCTACTTTAGCTTCTTTTACTGGAGCCGCTTCAGGTGCTGCCTCTGCAACTTCTACCTTAGCTTCTTTTACTGGAGCCGCTTCAGGTGCTGCTTCTGCAACTTCTACCTTAGCTTCTTCTGCTGGAGCCGCTTCAGGCGCTGCTTCTGCAACTTCTACCTTAGCTTCTTCTGCTGGAGCCGCTTCAGGCGCTGCTTCTGCAACTTCTACCTTAGCTTCTTCTGCTGGAGCCGCTTCAGGTGCTGCTTCTACAACTTCTACCTTAGCGTCTTCTGCTGGAGCAGCTTCAGGTGCTGCTTCTGCAACTTCTACCTTAGCGTCTTCTGCTGGAGCCGCTTCAGGTGCTGCTTCTACAACTTCTACCTTAGCTTCTTCTGCTGGAGCCGCTTCAGTTGCTGCTTCTGCAACCTCTACTTTAGCTTCCTCTGCTGGAGCT
>Ga0193958_1000821_pt1 | contig 10691 bp, 9 predicted proteins | sample FB_1_MG_FD_140320 | JGI IMG/M metagenome (GOLD analysis project Ga0193958, IMG submission 140320) | Microbial mat bacterial communities from the Broadkill River, Lewes, Delaware, United States - FB_1_MG | ecosystem: Environmental > Aquatic > Freshwater > River > Microbial mats | place: USA...
AAACTTCTATTTATAGTCTATTTTTTAACATAAAATACATTTTGTAAATTAAAACATGTAGTTAAAATATATACAGAAAATATTATTTGTTATAATTTTATTTATCTTTAAATCATAACAATAATTTTTAATAATCTTTTTTCATAAATCTAACTAGCTACTATATAACTTTAATATAGAATCATTTAAACTAAATAAGATATAATAATACTTATGAGAATAGATAAATTTTTAAACGCAGTAAATATTACAAAAAGACGAGCAGTCGCTGAAGATATGTTGGCACACAAAGTTGTTTTTATAAACGACATTTCTGTAAAGAAAGCCAAAGAAGTTAAGGTAGATGATATTATAGAAATAAGATATCTTGAGTACTCAGACAAATTTAAAGTACTTCAAATACCTAAAACAAAATCCACTCCAAAATCAAGTCAGAGTGAATATGTTACAAAACTATAAAAAGGTTTAGAGATGTTTAATAAAGCAAGATTAAAATTTGATGATATATTTGAAGATAGGTTAGATCATGAAGCTGTGGCGAAGTACCTTATAGAACTATATGAGCGTGGGGAAACAGCAGATGAAATTGCAGCAGCTGCAACAGCAATGAGAGAACACATGCTCCCTTTAAATGTTGAACAATCATTACAAGAACAACTTTTAGATAACTGTGGTACGGGTGGAGATAAAAGTAATAGTTTTAATATCTCCACTACGGTATCTATTTTATTATCAGCTTGCGGTTGTAAGATAGCCAAACATGGAAATAGAAGTATCACAAGTAACAGCGGTAGTGCTGATATGCTCGAAGAATTAGGAGTAAATCTTACTTTAACAATTCCTAAACAACTTGAGATGTTAAAGCAAACTGGTTTTATTTTTATGTTTGCAATCAATCATCATCCTGCTATGAAACATATCATGCCTATACGAAAATCAATCGAACATCGAACTATTTTTAATATATTAGGACCACTATCAAACCCAGCAAGTGTACACAAACAACTTATTGGTGTATTTGATAAGAGTTATGTACCTAAAATTGCTGATGCACTTACCCAACTTAACACAAAACGAGCTATGGTTGTTAGCAGTGAAGACGGTATGGATGAAATTAGTATCAGTGATGTAACTCATTGTGCTTTTGTTGAAAGAGGGAGCTTTAGTGAGTTTATTTTAGATCCAAGAGAATATGGATTTGATTTATATCCAAAGTCTGAAATAGAAGGTGGTACAGCAAAAGAAAATGCTCAAATCACTAAAGATATTTTAAATGGAACTATTAGTGGTGCTAAAAGAGATATTGTACTTTTAAATACAGCTGTTGCATTACTAGTTGATAATAAAGTAAACTCTACAGAAGAGGGTATACAGATGGCTAAAGAGGCTATAGATAATGGTAATGCTATCAAGAAATTAGAAGAGATAGTTAAAATAAGTAATCAACTTGTACATTCTCAACAATAAATAGATGATTTTAAAACTTACAGAAATAAACCAATTTATCGAAGTTTTAACACAAAAGATAAATAAAAAGGATGTTGTTGTTTTACTTCGAGGAGATTTAGCTAGTGGTAAAACTACCTTAGTACAAAACTATGTTGCTAGTTTAGGTATTGATGAAGTAGTCACAAGTCCAACATTTTCTATACAAAGTATTTATGGAGAGAATGTTTATCACTATGATGTATACAATAAAACATTAAGTGAATTTGTAGCATTAGGACTTTTAGAAGAGTTTGAGAAAAGTGGAATTCATTTTGTGGAGTGGGGTGATGAAAAACTTGAAAGTATACTTTTAGAGTATGGTTTTGATGTAATTGTAGTCAATATAGAAAAAAAAGAAGAAAGTAGAGAATATATAATTGAATCATAAAATAGAAGTTACAAGCCTTACAAAAGCTATTAAAAAAACACAAATTTTACATGATATTACTTTAAATATAAAAAGTGGAGAGACAGTTGGATTACTAGGACCTAATGGTGCTGGTAAAACTACAAGTTTTTATATTATTTGTGGACTTGTTCAACCAACTACAGGAACCATCTCATTTGATGATCATGATATAACACATTTACCGCTACATAAAAGAGCGTTACGAGGAATAGGGTACTTACCGCAAGAGTCTTCTATCTTTAAAGATTTAACAGTTGAAGACAATCTTATGTTAGCAGCTGAAGTGTCAATAGATGATGAACAACTAAGAAGAGAGAGGATTGAAGAACTTCTTGAAGTATTTAATATTGAACCTATTAGACAAAGAAAAGGTATCAGTTTAAGTGGTGGAGAGAGAAGAAGAACAGAAATAGCTCGTGCTTTAGTTTCAAATCCTAAATTTTTATTACTAGATGAACCTTTTGCTGGTGTTGATCCAATTGCTGTTAAAGATATACAAGGTATTATAAAACAACTCACACAAAGAGGAATAGGTGTTTTAATTACAGATCATAATGTACGAGAAACTTTACAGATATGTGATAGAGCTTATGTAATGAAAGCGGGAGCTATTATTGCCGGTGGAACAGCACAAGAAATTAAAGATAATGATACGGTAAGAGAGCATTACTTAGGGAAAGATTTTACTTTTTAAATATATTGTTCATTTTCATTTGACCATTAAAAAAGGGTTCGCTAAATAGCGAACCCTTTTTTATTCTACACCTAAATTATTATATTAGGTGTATGAATATAATTAAATATTATCGATAATACTATTTAAAGTTGCAGATGGTCTCATTGCAGCTTCAGCTTTTACGATATCTGGATTAAAGTATCCACCAATATCTTTTGATGAACCTTCAGAACCTAATAATTCAGCCATAATTGTAGCTTCACCGTCAACTAATGCTTTTGCAACAGGAGCAAACTTAGCTGCTAATTCAGCATTTTGTGTTTGTTCAGCAAGTGCAACAGCCCAGTATTGAGCAACAAAGTAATGTGAAGCTTTATTATCTTGCTCACCACATTTTCTACTTGGCTCTTTATTGTTGTCAAGGTAAGAGTTATTTGCAGCATCAAGTGCAGCAGTAACAATCTCTAAATCTTTAGAGTTGTTTTTTTGTGCAATAAATCTTAAAGACTCTGCAAGTGCTAAAAATTCACCTAAAGAATCCCATCTTAAGTGACCCTCTTCTAACATTTGTTCAACATGTTTAGGAGCAGATCCACCAGCACCAGTTTCAAATAATCCACCACCAGCAATTAAAGGAACGATTGATAACATTTTTGCAGATGTTCCTAATTCTAAAATTGGGAATAAATCTGTTAAGTAATCTCTTAAAACATTTCCTGTTACTGAGATTGTATCTTTACCAGCTCTTACTCTTTCTAATGTATATTCCATTGCTTCAGCAGGTGCTAAAATTGGTAATTCTAAACCATTAGTATCATGATCTTTTAAATACTCATTAACTTTAGAAATCATATTTCTATCGTGAGCTCTATTCTCATCTAACCAGAATACAGCAGGGTTTCCTGTTAATCTAGCTCTTTCAACTGCAAGTCTAACCCAGTCTTTGATTGGAATATCTTTAGCTCTAGACATTCTCCAGATATCACCAACTTCAACTTCCATCTCCATTAAAACAGAACCATCAGTATCTAAAACTTTAACAGTTCCAGCTTCAGCTATTTCAAATGTAGTAGGGTGAGAACCATACTCTTCTGCTTTTTGTGCCATAAGACCAACATTTGGAACATTACCCATTGTTGTAACATCATATTGACCATTTTTAACACAATCTTCCATACAAACTCTGTACATTGTAGCATAACATCTATCAGGAATAACAGATACACACTCTTCAAGTTCGTTAGAAGCATTCCACATAGCACCACCATCTCTTACAACAACTGGTAATGAAGCATCAATAATGATGTCATTTGAAGCATGTAAGTTTGTAATACCTTTATCAGAATTAACCATAGCGATTCTTGGTTGAACATCATATACAGCCATAATATCTGCTTCTATTTCAGCTTTTTTATCAGCAGGTAAAGAATCAATTTTTTTGTATAAATCACCTAAACCAATATTAGCGTTATAACCAACAGACTCTAAAGTTTCACCATGCTTAGCGAATACATCCGCAAAGAATACTTCAACGGCATGACCAAACATAATAGGATCAGATACTTTCATCATTGTAGCTTTTAAGTGTAAAGACCATAATACATCTTTTTCTTTTGCTTCAACAATAGTTTGTGCTAAAAATGATCTTAAAGCTTTAGCCGACATAAATGTAGCATCTAAAATTTCTTTATCTTGAATATCTGTTAACTCTTTTAATAAGTTACCATTTAATTCAATTCTTATAGAACCAGCACCTGATTTAATTACAGATTGCTCATTACCATAAAAATCACCTTCACTCATATGAGCAACATATGCTTTAGAGTCTTTTGAAAATGGCTTTAATTTATGAGGATTCTTTTTTGCGAAGTTTTTAACTGCAGCTGCAGCTCTTCTATCAGAATTTCCTTCTCTTAATACTGGGTTAACAGCCGAACCTAAACAAGTAGAAAATAATGCTTGTAACTCTTTTTCTTCATCATTTTGTGGATCTTCTGGATAGTTAGGGATATCATAACCTTGTGCTTGTAGTTCTGCAACACACGCAATAAGTTGAGATATAGAAGCTGAAATATTTGGTAATTTAATAATGTTACCGTCTGCTTGTAAAACTACTTCTCCTAGTTTAGCTAATTCATCATCTATTTTTTGTGCATCTGTTAATCTCTCAGGAAACTTAGATATAACTCTACCCGCTAGTGAGATATCACTAGTAACAACATCTACACCCGCTGATTTTGTGAAAGCATTTACGATTGGTAAAAGCGAATACGTTGCTAAAGCCGGAGCCTCATCTGTTTTTGTCCATATAATTTTTGACATATTTATTCCTTAAGTTAATTTATATTGTTACCTAAGATGTTAACAAAATTTTTGTTATAGTATTATTTTATATTATAATTGTTTTATGGATTTCTTCATTTTTGTATCATTTATACACATAAATTATTTCCAAAGATTTTTTAGTTTATCTTCTTTAGTTATCTTCTTTGTTACTTTCTTTGGTGTTTTAGTAGAGTTTATTTTTTGTATCTGTTTTTTTACATTTGTAGTTTTAGATTGTTTAGCTTTTCTTTTTTCTCTTTGAATTTTTTTAATATTTTGTTTATGCTTTTTATATGAAGATGCAAAATCATGTTTTGTTCCGTCACTTGATTTCATAAAATATAAATAATCAGATTTCACAGGAAATATTGCAGCTTTTATTGCTTCAAATTCTATAGCACAAACAGGGTCAGCAGGTAAACCTTTATTTTTATATGTATTATAATCTGTTTCATCATTTCTAATCATAGATGGTGTAACTTTAGTATGAGAATATTTACTATAGTTTAATGTTCCATCCATTTGAAGTTTCATATTTTTCTTTAATCTATTGTATATAACACTAGATACTAAAGCCATTTCATCTTTAGATGCAGATTCCTTTTGTATAATTGAAGCTATCGTTACATATTTGTACCAGTTTTCTTGATTGTATTCACCAAATATCTTTTCACTTAATCTTCGATACTTTCTTTCTGTAATTGATAAAAGATGTTTTACTAATTGTTCTTCATTCATTCCAAAAGGTAAATAATAAGTATCAGCGATTATGTTTCCATCTTTTTTATACGCATAAAGAGCATACATTTGAAATAACTTATATGTAGATATATTTAAAGTTTTTGCAAGATTTTGAAGAAAAAAGTAGTATGTTTCACCAGGAATCAGAGTCACTTTTTTTAAAGCAGCTTTTGATGTAGTAAGTTTGTATAAAAATTCAATTTTTGCCATCTTTGTGGTTTTTAAATCTATCCAACCACTTTGTGGTTTTCCTATAAATCGCAAGATGATTTTATCTAATACATTTACTTCATAATTATTTTTATCTAAATGTGATACAATTGAGTTAGAACTACCTGTTGGTATAAAGATAACTCTTGATGTATTTACCTCTTGAGTAAAGTAAAAACTTAATACAATAATAATCACAAGGAACAATTCACATATGTTAAAAATCATAGGATTTATTTTTATTTTATTAAGTGGAATTAGTTTAATAGTTATTGCCTCATTATTTACAGGTATTAATATTGATCATATCTCGTATAAAAATATAAATATTAAAAAATTATATCTAAAGTATGATAAAAAGTTAAATATTTCTACTTCAAATATCTCTTTTCACAATCAAAATTCTCAAGAGTATTTGTCGCTAAAAAGCTCTTTTTCTGTTAATTATAACAATGGTTTATTTAAAGTAGATTTACAAGAACTAAAAATTAAAGACACTGACCTAGATATCAAAGGATTGATTTATATTGATAGAAAACAAATAGATTTTAATGCAAAATCATCGCTTATGATAGAAGATTTATTTTTAACTTTCGATAAAAAAATGAAAAATGTAACTTCTAAAAATGGGTTTATCGAATATGAAAATGGTCTTATTGATTTATCTTTACAAACTCCTTATTATGGAGATATAGATATGAGTGGCTCAAAAGTTTCATATTCAATTGATAAAAATACTCTCATGTTATATCTCAAAACAAAAAGTTTATTTAATGATACTTTACGAAGTGCATTAGCAAGATATAATGTAGACATTGACACAATTCAATATGATGGTAAAAATGATATATCTGTAAATATTTTTATTCCATTTAATGAGAATGATGTAGTTGTTGAATCAGATGTAACTATATTAAATTCAAATTTAGAAGACTATGGTCAAAAATATAAAGTAGACAAATCAGTTCTGCACTATAAAGATAAAATACTTAAAGGAAAAGTTAATCTCAATCATTACAATTATGAGGATATTAATGTAACAAATTCTATTGTTGATTATACAATAAATTTTAATGATGGATTTCAAGTCAAAATAGATGCTGATACAATAAATCTAGAAAAAAACGATAAACAATACTATCTCAATAATTCTATACTCAAAATAGATAACGATAAACTCTCTTTTGTTTCAAAAGCCACCGATGAGTCAAATAAGTTAGAGATTGATTTTAATAATACAACAAATCTAACTACAAAAAAGTTCAACGGTATAGTAAATTTAGACTATAACGATGCTAATAAAAGTATAAAAATCCAAAGTGATGATATATCTTACAATGGTAATTTTAAAGAAAATTTAGAGTTATCTGTCAAAAGTGAGCATATCAATATAGTTTCAGAAGAACAAAATCAAATAAAAAATTTATCTATGAACCTAAAAAATTCAAATATTGAAACAAAATTTCATCTTCTAGATAACCTTCATAAAATCAAAGTAAAAGTATCAAATAAAACAGATTTAGAAAAAAAGATATCTTATGGAAGTATAGATATCGATAAATTTATGTACAAAAACTTAGTAAATATTAATAAGAAGCATATACCATATAATCTATCTTTTAAAGATAGCTTTATTGTAAATGCACCATTATTTGGATTAACTTATTACAAACCAGTAGATAGTTCTATTCATAAATTGCTTATAAGTAATCCAAACAAACTACTAAATGCTTTTACCTTTATCAAAACAAATAATAGTTCAGATGGTTTTATAGATATTGAATCAGATAACTTCATGGACACAACTATTTTAGTTGATAATATTAATGTTGATATTAATAGTACTTATTTTTCTACTAAGGAAGACACTCAAAATGAAGCGATTATATTACCTCAATTCCCAAAAATAAACTTGAGATATACAAGTAGTTCTATAAAATATAATAATTTTACACTACCATTTGACACTCTCAATTTATATACAAATAACAATACGCTCAATATAAATATGGCTAAAGAAAAATCAATCATACTATTAAAAACACAAGATAATGCTCTTTTTTTTAACGCATATAACTTGAGTGATACATTTGTCAATACTTTTTTAAATAAAGATATATTAGAAGATGGTTATCTAAATTTAAATATATATGGTGATGATATAAATTTTCTATCAGGAGATATTAACTTTCATAAAACTACAGTAAAAAATGTAACTATTGTCAACAGTTTACTTACTTTTGTGAATACAACTCCTGCAATTATTAATCCATTATTAGCACTTCCTACACTATTTAGACTAGCAGAAACAGGCTTTGATACAAATGGATATTATATGAAAGAGGGTAATGGAAGTTTTCAATATAATTTACCCACACAACAATTAGATATATATGACCTTTATACAGATGGTAAAATGTCAAACTTTATTGTAAATTCACATTTTAATTTAAAGACAAAAGAGGTCGATTCTACTGTAGATATCTCATTCTTAAAGGATTTTACAAAAGCAATCCGATATATCCCTATTGTTGGTTATATAATCATGGGAGATGATGGTGAATTTCATACAAGTGTTAATATCACAGGGACTACTGACAATCCTATATTAAACACAAATACATTAAAAAATGCTACTAATGGTGTTTCGGGTATCGTAGAAAGAATCTTAACTCTACCTATTCAACCATTTAATGTAGAAACAACAAAAGAGCAAAGAATAGAACACGAAAAAAGAGTAGAAGATATATTTAAATAAATAGTTTAATTTCTTCTTAATCTTAATACACCTATAATTAGTATACAAAGATAATAAAGGAGATGTTATGAATATTAATTCATCTTATGTAAATGCTTATGATATTAGTGGAATACAACAAAACTCGTTAGAAAAAATTGGTAGTGCCTTAGCTATTAATAAAGCAAGTGATGATGCTTCTGGAATGGCAATTGGCTCCGCTTTAGGTGTTGAAAAAAGCTCACTCTCCCAAGTTGTAGAAAATATGAATAGTGGTATCGCCTTGAGCAATATTGCACAAAGTGGTCTTGCAAATCAAAAAGATCTTTTAGAAAACATAAAAACAGAAACTTTAAAAGCCATGAATGGTACTATGAGCGAATCAGATAGAGATGTGATTGGACAGCAAATAAACAAATACATTGAACAATTTGAAAATATTGCTAACTCAACTACTTACAATGGAAATACACTTTTAAAAACAGATGGAACAAGTAGTGATGATATATCTATTGTTGATATGGAGTCTACCATTGATATGGAAAAATCTGACACTTTAAGTATCTCTGATACTCTAAAATCTTTGATGACAGATTTTTCAACAAATCCAAATTCTAGGACAACACTACTTGATACTTTGGATCAAAGCATTAATCAAATTACAACTTTTCAAAGTGATTTTGGTAGTGCTGCAAATGCATTAGAATCAAGTGCAAGAAATTCAATCAGTATGGAAACTGAAATGGCATCTGCACAATCTACAATTATGGATATAGATTATAGTAAAGAGGTAAGTAGCTTTAGCAAAAATAATTTATTGAGCCAAATTGGTTTAGTTATGCAAAGTCAAGCCAATGCTATCCAAGGTCGTAATATATCTTTGTTAACTCATTAATGAAAAATATATGAAAATAGGTATTATTTTTTTAGTAGTAGGATTAATTTTAATCTTACTACTTGCTAATATAAAATTTCAAAAAAAAGTATTATCTCAAATTGGTATAGTACTTGGTATATTATTATTAATATATGGTTTAATTTTATCTATTCAACCGGCTGAATACATTAAATATACCAAAACTACTATAAGTAAAGAGACCAACTCATCAAATACAAAATAACTTTATAGTACAATGTTGTCTTAATTAAAAAAAGGCAATATTATAATGACCGATACTATAAAGATATTTAAAGCAAATCAAAACAACTTAAAAAATATAGACCTAGAGATACCAAAAAACAAACTCATAGTATTTACTGGACTCAGTGGTAGTGGTAAATCAACACTAGCATTTGATACTCTTTATGCAGAAGGACAAAGACGATATATAGAATCATTAAGTGCTTATGCTAGACAATTCTTAGGTAAGATTGGCAAACCAGATGTCGAAAGAATAGAGGGTTTAACTCCTGCTATTGCAATTGATCAAAAAACTACATCTAAAAATCCAAGATCTACAGTGGGTACTATTACTGAAATCTATGATTATTTACGACTATTATATTCACGAGTAGGGAAACAGCACTGTCATAAATGTGGAGAACCTATCTCACAAATGAGTAGTAGTGATGTTATTGATCAAGTTTTAAAACTACCAGAAAACTCAAAAATCGTAATCTTAGCGCCACTTGTAAACAGAAAAAAAGGTACTTTTGCTGATCTTTTTGAATCTTTGAGAGCAAAAGGTTATGTACGAGCTATGGTAGATGGCGTTATGGTTCGTTTAGATGATGAGATAGAACTTGGTAAATCTCAAATGCATACTATAAAAGTAGTTATCGATAGAGTTGTTGTAAAAGCTGAAAATAAAGAACGAATCGCACAAGATGTTGAAAAAGGTCTTAAAGAAGCTTTTGGTGAATTAGAAATAGACATTTTAAATCACGAAGAAGTAGGAACTGACCAACATATACATTATTCTGAACATATGGCTTGTTTTGATTGTAAAATATCATTTGAGCCACTAGAACCATTGAGTTTTTCTTTTAATAGCCCTAAAGGTGCTTGTACTAGTTGTGATGGGTTAGGTATAAGATTTACACTTGATATGAAGAAAGTTATAAACAACGATATAAGTATCGCTGATGGTGCTATCAAAGTTATC
>Ga0193958_1000826_pt1 | contig 10648 bp, 10 predicted proteins | sample FB_1_MG_FD_140320 | JGI IMG/M metagenome (GOLD analysis project Ga0193958, IMG submission 140320) | Microbial mat bacterial communities from the Broadkill River, Lewes, Delaware, United States - FB_1_MG | ecosystem: Environmental > Aquatic > Freshwater > River > Microbial mats | place: USA...
GGGTCTCGTCAGTTGCTTAAGGGGCAAAAGCCGCGGATGTCTGACTTGCTCCTGACAAAGGAGAATGTTGGCCGCGTTACAGATCAACTGGCACGTATGCGCGGTGCGGCCAAGAAGGTTGGGCAGCTTGTATCCATGGATGCTGGGAATCTTCTGCCCCGTGAGCTTGCCGATATCCTAGCGCGTTTGCAGGATGATGCCATACGTATGCCTGCTACCCAATGGTCCGCTATTCTTGAAAAAAGCTGGGGTGCGGATTGGCAGGAGCAATTTTCACGCTTCTCTTTTGACCCCATCGCTGCCGCCTCCATTGGTCAGGTTCATGAGGCGACTGATCGATCGGGACGGCATATGGCGATAAAAATCCAATATCCAGGGGTGGCAAAAAGTATTGATAGTGATGTGGCGAATGTTGTCAGCTTATTGAAAATGAGTGGTTTGGTACCTAAATCGCTGGATTTGGAGCCGCTGATCATTGAAGCCAGAGCACAATTACACCTGGAAGCTGATTATCGACACGAAGGGCAGCAGATGCGAGATTATGCGTCAGCGGTGTTGTCTATGGATCAGGCGGATAGCTTTCTTTTGCCAGAGTGGTTTGATGAGTTATCCACAGAACAAATATTGTGTATGTCATTTTTGAAGGGCGCGCCTTTAGCTTCGATTCCCCCAGGTTCTTTAGAGGCTTCTCGCGTGATGTCTGAGTTATTTAGGCTGTTTTTTGCAGAGCTTCTGTGCTTTGGCCGTGTGCAAACTGATCCGAATTTGGCGAATTTTTCTTATCAATCGGATACGGGAAAGATCATCTTGTTAGATTTTGGTGCTGTGCGTACTTACGCAGCAGACTTTGTAAAAAACTACCAAGCCGCACTGGAAGCGGCTACTGCAAATGACGCAGTTATGCTGGGTGATGCATTACAAATATTGGGGTTCTTTCAGGACAATATTAACGCGACCAATCGTAGTGCGGTGATCGATATCTTTTTAATGGCGGCTGAGCCTCTTCGAACCAGCGGCCTTTACGATTTTGGTACATCTGATCTTGCGAGTCGTATACAACAAAGAGGCATGTCCATCAGCAGTGATCCGCAAGCGTGGCATACCCCGCCACCTGATGTACTTTTTTTGCACCGTAAAATGGCAGGGCTGTACCTGATGGCGGCACGCTTAGCTGCCAAAGTTGATGTTAGTCATATATTTAAAGAGGCCGTACAGCGCCGCCCTTGAGGTGCTTGCACAGATGCTCACCAACTGAGTAAAACGTCGAGTCGGTTAGCTCGATTGGGTTGGCCGATCATTTCACGCGCTTGTTTACGATGCTAGGAATTCAGCCCGAGTGCGCTCGTTAGTTTTGAAGGTACCCCCTAGCGCAGTGGTTTCTGTGGCTGAATTCACATCCATGACACCACGGGACTTTACGCAGTAATGGGTTGCGTTGATGGTGACGGCAACGTTGTCTGTTTCTAAGAGTGTTTGCAAGGCGATCAGAATTTGTTGTGTTAGACGTTCCTGAACTTGTGGCCGTTGTGCAAAAAAGCGAACTAAGCGGTTAATTTTGGATAGGCCGATGATCTTGGCAGAGGGTATATAGGCGACTTTGGCAACGCCATCAATGGTCACAAAGTGATGCTCACAGGAGCTGACAAGGCTGATGTCTTTTACCTTGATCATCTCCTCTACCCCCATTTTATTTTCAATCATGCTGATTTTTGGGAAGTTAGTGTAGTCCAATCCTGAGAACACTTCATAGACATACATTTTTGCGATGCGATGGGGTGTTTCAGTTAAGCTGTCATCAGTTAAATCCAACCCCAATGTGCCCAGTACTTCGGTCATTAATCCTTTAATGCGTTCGTACTTTTCTTCGCTATCCATGTTGTGGTCTGTAAGAGGTGTTTCCAGACCTAAGGAGAGAAGTTGCTGTTGTACCGCTTTCGCTTCATTGCTTAACATGTGGGCTACCTGCTTTTCTCTAATCTGTTCAGAGCTATACGCACAGAAGCTTGAATAAGATTACTTTGTTTCATTTATGTCATAAATTAGGGGTGAAGTTGGGTTAGAAGCTGATCAGCCATGGCGTTAGCGCTTTCCCAAGCGCCTTCAATACCTGCTTTGCCTAACCAGTCGCCACAAGCACCAATCGAGTTTTCTTTGCTCCATAGATAAGCTTCGTCACAGGTGGAAGCATGGCGGCTATAAAGCCAACGATGAATGCGTTGTTGCTTAATGAGGATATCTTCACCTATGACGGTGCTTAACGCTTCAAGGAGGTGGATACCAACCTCCTCTGCTGGTGTTTCGAGGTGTTGCTGGCTCCACTGGGGCGTTGCTTCTACTTGCCAGATTTCGGGTGTGTTGAGCCTTCCTGGTTTTTGGCTGGCTTTGACTACCCGAGCAAAGACGGGATGAGTCCCGATAAATCCCTCGGGAGTTTGTGTTGGGGACTGTAATACAAAAACACCCACCCATGACGGTTGTGTTTCTACTCGTTCAGCACGCTGAGCAAATCGCGGCACGGCTTCTAGTAGAGGTGCGGCTTGCGGTGCAGGAACGGTAACGATGACATGGCTGTGTGTGCTAATCGCAATACCGTGTTCATCTCGCAGAAGAACACCCTCGTCGGTGGGCCATAAATAACCAACCCGTTTGGAAAGGCGTAATTGGGTGCCATGGGCCAGTTGCCGGGTTAGGCTGCTCATACGTTCAGTGGTTATATAACAGGTGAGTGGCGAACGAGGATTGCCTTGAAAGTCATGCAGTCGCGGTTGCCACGGTTGAATGAGCGCTTGCTGGTTTAACCAGTGAGCAAAGTCCGGATCATTAGGTGTTTCGATCCAAGGCGCGCCAAGGTCTGTACTGATGTCATCAAGCCAGCAGCTGGCAAAACGTCCACCGGTACCACGGCTTTTATCATACAAGGTGACCGTGTGGCCTGCATCAAGGAGTTTTCTAGCTAGCAAGGTGCCTGATAATCCTGCACCAATAATAGCGATGGAATGGGATGAATGAGTCATGGTCATAAACTAACTCTGTAATTGTATTTTGCGTTTTATCCAGCGAATGAGTAAACCTATAATGGGCAATCGCTGGTAGAAATAATGTCCTGCGTCCCAATGATCTTGGTGTAACTGGATAAGCCCTTGCTGATTAAAATGTAGTTCGCTCATGCCAGGAAAACTCCACTCTCCGCCGCGATGTAACTGCCCATGAAAGTGCCAGCGAACAAAGCAGATATTGTCAGTCCACGCGCTATGTAAAATAGTGAAGCGGGGGTTTTGGACATGAGTGACAAAGTGCAATAAAACGTTAGCAACAGGGGTATGCCCCTGAACGTTATTAAAGGGATCTATAAACTGAATATTGGTACTTGTGAGTCTTTGTAAGACGCCTTGTGCTAACCCTTCTTCCAAGTTATTGAAGAGATCAAGATACGCATCTAGCGTCGTGCGTGAATCTTGCGGTATCTGTTGTATAGGCTGCATAGTGTTTTCTCTTATTTGCCTTTACCAGTCATTATTCGAACCCAAGGGAAATACAGGGACGCGGGTAGCCAGCGTAGAAATCCCATAACGGTGGCGAAACGCCAAGGGAATCTCACCTCAAACTGTTTACCTTGTAAGCCTTTGCGTATCGATTTGGCGGCTGAGTCAGCGCTCATAAGATCAGGCATCGGGAAGGGATTTTTATCGGTGAGCGGTGTTTTAACAAATCCTGGATTGATAATACGAATATCAATCCCTTGGTTTTCCAGATCCAGTTTCAAAGACTCGGCTAGATTGATTAAAGCTGCCTTAGTTGCGCCATAACCACTGGCATCAGGTAATCCTCTGTAACCGGCTAATGATGCAACAATAGCGATCTGCCCTTTCGTCTGCTGAAGCATGATTGGTATCAGGTGTTCAAGACAGTTGCCGGTTCCTAAGAGATTGAGCTCCATTAAGTGTCGTAAATCCTCGCATTGGAAACCGACGGCGCTTTGTGGCCGATGCGTACCTGCATTGAGGATGGCAATATCAATTGGTGTATCGATTGAGTGCAGTGCGATATTAACGGCTGAGCTATCGGTAATATCTAAAGGTAAGGGTGTTATCTCACCTTTGAGTTGGGTCGCATGTTGCGATAGCGCATGGAGACTCCCAGTGCTGCGAGCACTAGCATAGACGTGATAGCCTTGTGAGGCATATTCTAGGCTCAGTGCTTCTCCTATGCCTTGACTGGCACCGGTAATCCAAACAGTCGGCATGTTGTTCATAGTGTGGGTGGCTGCTTGGTAAAAAATAGGATAGCGGTGCCAAGATGAACGCCCCACTTAGTGACTTTCGCTTTATTAACCATCACATTGCCGGGCTGTAAGAACATCCAATCATTAAAGGTAACGCGCAGCTTGCTGTTACCCACGGGGAGATCCATTTTATATTTCCAGTTAAGCGCATTACCTGCACATTGGCCTTTGGCTTCGCCGATAATATCGTCAGCTTTGCCTTGGTAATGCCCATCTCCCTTAGGCTGAATGCGCCAGATACGTTTCTCGGTTTGATGGTCGTCATAAATAAAGTCTTCATCCAATATGAGTTGACCATCGACTAATTGCCCCTGAATGCTGACTTGGAAACTACGGCGCAAGCGGCCAAACCGATCTTCAAAAATACCCCATGCCCACGTCTGTCCTAGAAAGTAACTTTCCAGAGACAGGGTGGGTGTATGGTGTTTGAATGTTTCGATCTTCATTATCAGCCTTAAACGGGTTTGTTAATTTTGAACAGCAATACATCTAGCGCTTTGTGTCTAAAGCCGCTTTCACAATAAGCCAGATAGTACTCCCACATTTTACGAAAACGCTCGTCATGGCCCATGTTGGCTATTTGAGGCCAAGCATTAGTGAAGTTTTCCCGCCACAGTTTTAGTGTGGTGGCATAGTCCTGCCCAAAGCTCACCGTTTCGTCCAGTGATAAGCGGTGTTTGCGAGATAGGGATTCGATTTTTGCAACACTGGGCAACATACCGCCGGGGAAAATATAGCGCTGGATAAAGTCGGCATGGGTACGGTAGTGCTCGAAACGCTCTTCAGCAATACAGATAATCTGAAGGACTGCGTTACCGCCAGGGGTAAGCGTATCGTTAAGCATTTGGAAGTATTCATCCCAGTGTTCTTCACCCACCGCTTCAAACATTTCGATAGAGATGATGCGGTCGTACTGCCCTTCAATATTGCGGTAGTCACAATATTCCAGATTAATTCGCTGGGATTGGTCGTAGTGGGCGACTCTTTCTTTGGCCCAGACAAGCTGTTCTTTGGATAGGGTGATCCCTCGATATTGCAGCCCTGGTGTTTGAGCCGCAATATCGGCTAAGCCACCCCAGCCACAACCAACTTCTAGTAGCCGGTGTGTAGGAGAGATGTCCGACAAGGCTAGAATTTTCTGATATTTAGCTTCCTGAGCCTGCGCTAGTGTCAGGCTGGGTGTCTCAAAAAGTGCACTAGAATAGGTCATGGTCTCATCAAGCCAGAGCTGATAGAAGTTATTTCCCAAGTCGTAGTGATAGGCAATATTACGACGGCTCCCTGCTAGTGAGTTGTTGCGCGACCAGTGCCAAAAATTGTTAGCTATTTTTGATAAGAAACTTCCCTTGAATGCTTGCTTTAATGCGCGTTCATTCGTTGCTGCCCATTCGGTTAGCTGAATCAGGTTGGGAGTCGTCCAGTCTCCCGCCATATAGCCTTCTGCCCAACCCATCATGCCGCTGATAGAGGCGCGGAAAAAGGCTCGATAGTTAATGATTTCCAATGTGGGAGCGCCAACCGTTAGATTATCTCTAGGCTGTCCTAGCTGTATTAATTCACCATTACTTAGCTTCAAATTGAGGGTCGAGGTGCCGGCTTTGTGAAGTCGCGTTACAAAAAAGCGAACCATCACAGGCAATCCCGATAAATTAGGTAGATTGTTGGAGAGGGGCTGCTTCAGCGCGGCATCATGATTCATATTGACTTACCTTTTTGCTCTGGTGGATATCGTATCCTTGAGTGGTCGACTCTTTTGGAGGTGTTGGGCGAGTGATGAGAGACAGCCCTTTCGCCCACAAGCGCAATGCTTCCCAATGAATAGCAACGATTATCTTTACGGTTGATACAGGGTTTCTGATCACTTGCATAAGTAGCGTTTTTTGGGTGAGACGTTCTCGAACTCCACGCCATGTTGCGGTCATAATGCGTTGCTGATTATGGTGTTGCAAAATGGCGAGATGTAATTGCTCATCAGGTGCTTTAAAGCGAAATCGGTAAGTGCAATCCATCGGCATAAACGGTGACACATAAAAGCACTTTTCGGCTAAGTGGGATTGATGCTTGTTGCCAGAACTGGTTACTGGGACAAGGTAATGATGGCGTTGCTTAAATGTGTTGCGTACTTCGTAAAGTGTGGCGATCAGATTGCCTTGCTCGTTATAGCAAAACCAGACGACGAGCGGATTAAACAGATAGCCGAATGCTCGAACTTGGCATAACAGTGTGACTTTATGAGGTATCGGTAGGTTATGTTGCAACATCAGATCATTGATGAAGTCTCGGCTGGAGCGGCCATCCGCAAAACCATAATCGCTATCATAAAAACTGAATAAGCTTGGGCGGTTGTAGCCAAAACCATGCAGCTGCTGGTGGAGTTTGGGTAGTTCATCGATATCTATCATCCAGCTGGTAAGTCGATAGACAAAACGATGGTTTTTCGGAAAGTAACGGTGATGCATCACATCACCGTGATAAAGCGCGGAGGTTATCATGCTGCTGCCTCAGCTTTATAACGCGTGGGTTTCCAGTTAATTGGCAACGGAATACGGCTGTTCATACCCTCAATTTCCCAAGGTCGCTGTGTGCCGCTGAGTGCTTCAGCAACAAGCAGGCCGGACTGTAACCCATCCTCATGGAAACCATAGCCACACCAAGCCCCACAGAACCAAGTATTGTGATTACCTTGTATGTGCCACAGTTTCTCTTGCGCTTCGATGGCCGACTGGTCGAATACGGGATGATCATAGAGGAAGCTTGCATGTACGCTTCCTTCTCTGGGTTCTTGGTAAGGGTTCAGCGTCACAATCATGGGTTGTGTGGTTGCTAGAGGTTGGAGAGCGTTCATCCAGTAGCTGACAGATAATTGTCCCCCCTGGCTGATATCGTTACCTAGATAGTTCCAGCTTGACCAAACGCTTCTACGCTTTGGCATAAGCGCTGAATCACTGTGAAGCACCGCTCTGTTTCGCTCAAACCGGAAATGACGCAACACGTCCTGCTCTTCGGGGCGAACATCAGACAGTAGTTTAAGGGATTGATCCGCATGACAGGCAAAAACGATATGATCGAACATCCACTCACCGCCTTGTCGATCGCTTACTAACACTTTTCCGCCCATTCTGCGAACCTGCCGAATCGCGTGATGGGTGAGTATCTGGCCTTTAACTTGGTCGCATAAGCGGGTGACATATTCGCGGCTACCGCCGACAACGGTATGCCATTGGGGGCGATCCTTCACCTGTAATAAGCCATGATTGTTGCAAAAGCGTATGAATGCCTCGGCGGGATAATCCAGCATCTTATCCATCGGAGTTGACCATATCGCCGCGCCCATCGGCAGGAGATGGTTATCTCGAAATGCCTTGCCATAGCCGCCACGCTCCAATAGCTCTCTCAAGGTCAACTGCCCAGGATGATAGCCATCCGCCTGGGTCATCTTATAAAAGCGGAGTATATCCTTAACCATCCCTAAAAAACGTGGGTTGAGGAGGTTGCTTTTTTGCGCGAACAGCCCCTTCAAACCACTGCCTGAATATTCCATTGCGCCATGATTCAACGAAACGGCAAAGGACATATCCGTAGGTGTGACAAGTACATCCAAGTGGTTGAACAGGGCAACAAGGTTAGGGTAATTAACAGGATTAAAGACAATAAACCCAGTATCAACAGGCACTAGCCCCTCAGCGGTACTCACATCGACAGTGTTGCTGTGCCCGCCGAGCCTATCGTCTTTTTCGAATAATGTAACGTCATGCTGTTGAGACAATAACCATGCTGCACCGAGACCCGAGATGCCGGAACCGACAATGGCAATTTTTAGGGGTTTGGTGTGCTGCATAATAGGCCTCCGTTGTTTTGATTTAATACGCTGCTTAGAAAAAAACAGATCATTAAAGATTTTATTGATCCGGCGTTTCGCTTATAACGTATAGGGTCACATGAAAACGGAAACCATGATGCACAATGAACCAGAGCCAATAAATAGTATCCAGCATTGGAATGAGTGCTTGGAAACTGTTGCCGCGACTCGTGATAAACAGGCTTACCTAGCGTTCTATGACTATTTTGCTCCCAGACTAAACTCCTGGTTGTTGGGGCTTACGAAAAACCCTACGCTCTCAGAAGAGTTGGCGCAGGAGACAATGCTGAGTGTCTGGCGTAAGGCTTCCCAGTTTGATAGCAGCAAAGCTGCAGCGAGTACGTGGGTTTTCCGTATAGCGCGCAACTTATATCTTGACCATTTGCGGCGTCTGAAAGTCAGGGATAAAGCGTTATTGACTCTGGAGGATCCAGAGCAAGAAGCAACGGATAATGGCGTTGATAACGAACGCCTACGAAACGCGATAAAGCAATTGCCGGTTCAACAAGCTCAGGTCATATATAAGTCTTATTTTGAGGGTAAAAGTCATCAAGAGATTTCCGATGACATGCAACTTCCTTTGGGAAGTGTGAAATCCAGTCTAAGGCTGGCATTTCAAAAGTTATGTAAAGTGATGAGGCCTGAACATGAGCATTAACCATCATCCTGATGATGCAACCCTGCTGAGTTATGCCGCAGGGAGTCTTCCTGAATCATTTGAGATTCTGGTGGGGTGTCATATTGAATCGTGCGCACGTTGCCAAGCTCGTGTCGCTGAGGCTGAAAGCTTAGGTGCAGCTTTGGTGGAGTTGATGCCTACCACTCAAATGGACAATAGCCGGGATCGCTTTCTCGCTTTACTCGATCAAGAAATAGTTACCGAATCAGAAGCTAAGGGACTGGAAAGAACTCAGCGCATCCCGGCTGAGCTGCGACAGTTATTAGATCACGGTGATGAACAGCTTGAATGGAAGCGCTTAGTGCCAGGCATTCAGCAGATTCGCTTAGATACTCAAGATGGTGGATTGAGACTGCTCAAAATTGCACCTGGCATCAGCATCCCTTTGCATACCCATGCCGGCAGTGAGTTAACTATGATTTTACAGGGCTCATACAGTGATGAAATTGGGCGCTTCTGCAAAGGAGATGTTTCCGATCTGGATCCCGATATAGAGCATCAGCCGATAACAGATGGCGCTGCTCCATGTATTTGTCTAGTTGCTACCGATGCTCCTCTGCGCTTTAGAGGTTTGTTACCAAAGTTGTTACAGCCTTTTACCGGTTTATAGGTATCTATAAGCCTACGGGGTTGGATAAAGCGTCTTTCATACACAATAGTAAAAGAGGTGGAAGAGGCGATTGCTCAGCTACCAGTAGTCGATGCGCATAAAATCTTAGCTTACTTCCTCCGTCTGCGCTTTCTTAGTCTACACTGGATGGTATGGGTGGACTTAAGTTAGATTGATAAACGGCGGAAGCAGGGCATGAAGGTACTTGTTGTAGAAGATAGTCAAGTTGTTCTTAAGATTGTAAAGCATTTATTTAATCGCTCGAATCTACCTCTGCAGCCTGTATTTTGCGAAACAATGCAGGCTGCGCAACAAGTCATTGACCAATCTAACGATATTTTTGTTGCGCTAGTTGATCTGAACTTACCGGATGCGCCCAAAGGCGAAATTGTTGATCTGACATTGGCGCAGGGTATTCCCACCGTTGTGTTATCCGCAACCTACGATGATGCTCGCCGTGAAGCACTATTAACGCAAGGGGTGGTTGACTACATCGTCAAAGAGAGTCGCTTTTCATATGAGTTTGCTTTGCAATTAGTGGGGCGTTTGTTAAAAAATCAGCACATCAAAATTCTAGTTGCGGAGGATTCTTTAGCTTATCGAAAATTGGTGCGCAGGCAGTTGGAAAGGCACCTATATCAAGTCATTGAAGCAGAAGATGGCGTGGCAGCCCTAGCAGCATTAAAGGCTAATCCTGAAATTAAACTGTTACTGACAGATTACGAGATGCCGAACATGGATGGCGTCAAACTTGTGCAAAGTATCCGGCGTGAATATGAAACAACTGACCTGAAGATCATCGGATTATCTGCGGCAGACAAGCCCGCATTATCAGCTCAGTTTATCAAAAATGGTGCTAATGACTTCCTAAGAAAGCCTTTTAATTATGAGGAGTTACACTGTCGCGTGATGCACAACCTTGAACAGATTGAGTTGATTCAAGAAGTGCGATTAGCAGCTTATACTGACTACCTCACGGGGTTGCCCAATCGACGTAATTTGTTTGAAGAGGTTGAGAAGCACTTTCATGACCCAAAATTGAATGCGTGTGTTGCTATTATGGATCTGGACCTTTTTAAGCGAGTAAATGACCATTATGGGCACGATGCAGGTGACTTAGTACTAAAGCAGTTCGGACAAATGTTGAGGCAGGCGTTTTCTCGCTTCTCATTCGCGAGAATTGGTGGAGAAGAGTTTTGTGTCGTCTTAGAGCATTTA
>Ga0193958_1000827_pt1 | contig 10639 bp, 9 predicted proteins | sample FB_1_MG_FD_140320 | JGI IMG/M metagenome (GOLD analysis project Ga0193958, IMG submission 140320) | Microbial mat bacterial communities from the Broadkill River, Lewes, Delaware, United States - FB_1_MG | ecosystem: Environmental > Aquatic > Freshwater > River > Microbial mats | place: USA...
CCCTTAGAATGCAGTTCGAAACCAACCTATTTGGAACACACGAACTCACCTGTAAAGTGCTTCGCATAATGCGTAAACAGGGCCACGGAAGGATTATCCAAAATAGTTCAGTTTTAGGGCTGATCACCATGAAGTATCGAGGGGCATACAACGCCTCTAAGTTCGCCCTAGAAGGATTAACGGATACACTAAGGCAAGAGCTTAGCGGAACAAACATTTCAATTAGCTTGATTGAACCGGGTCCAATTGAGAGCGATTTTAGAAAGAATGCCTATAAAGCTTTTCAACGCAATATAGATAGCCATTCTGGTGCACATCAAGCGGTGTATCGATCTGTCGAGAAAAGATTATCTAAGACTGAAGATTCACGTAAAAAAGATCCCTTCACGTTAGGACCAGAAGCCGTTTATAAAGCATTAAAACATGCACTTGAATCGCCGAAGCCCAAAACTCGCTACTACGTCACGTTCCCAACATGGCTCTTTTCCATACTTCGACGACTCTTACCAACCTGGGCACTAGATTGGATACTTTGCAAAGTATCTGATGATGAAAACAAATAAACTATCACTGAAATATTGCGTTACATCTCCAATTTAGCCAATAAGGGTATTCCCTATCTATGGCAAAATAAGGTAGCCTCATTAAAAATAAAAACGGGATGCTACCAATGAGTGATGCACTACTGCTTAGAGAAGACCAATCGGGTGTTAGCACACTAACCTTAAATCGCACTGATGCCTACAATGCACTCTCAATGGAGTTAATGGAGACACTATCTGCTGAGCTTGATCTAATAGCAGATGATATCAATATACGTGTCGTGCTTATCCGCGGAGGTGGCAAAGGATTCTGTGCAGGCCATGATTTAAAACAGATGCTCGATAGTGGAGAGGAAAATTACTATCAGCAAACGTTCGATACCTGCTCAAGCATGATGCAGAAGATTGTTAACCTCCCTATCCCCGTTATTGCTGAAGTCCACGGTGTTGCTACTGCGGCTGGTTGCCAGCTAGTTGCTAGCTGTGATTTAGCCGTCTCATCAAGTACTGCTAGATTCGCAACACCTGGCGTCAACATAGGACTATTCTGCTCTACCCCTATGGTCGCTTTAACACGTGCAGTTTCGCCAAAGCATGCGATGGAGCTTTTATTATTGGGTGACCTTATACCTGCAGAACGTGCATGTGAAATGGGGTTAATTAACTGGAGTGTTGCACCAGAAGAGCTGCAATCATTTACCCAAGGCTTAGCTGAGAAGATAGCCAGTAAATCACGAAAAGCCCTCTCTATTGGTAAGCAAGCATTTAACCAGCAGCGTAATTTACCGCTAGAAGATGCTTATGCTGCTTGCAGCACCGTTATGACCAACAATATGCTGACGACTGATGCCCAAGAGGGAATTGATGCGTTTATTAATAAACGTACTCCGGAATGGCAACACCGCTAGCCAGCCAACTATTCATGCTGAACTATTTAAGCTTAGCTATTTGTTCTTAGCTACCTCAACTTAACGACCTCAGCCTAAAATAAAAAAAACCGCCAATTGGCGGTTTTTTTAAACCCTTAAAAAAAAGGGCGATCCGAAGATCGCCTGCACAGAGCTAAGGGTAATACACTGATAAAACGTTTATTTACTCGGTAATCAAACCATTACGAGACATCACATCTTCCATTACAGAAAGACTGGTAGGGTCATCAATAGTTGAAGGTACTGAGTAATCTTGACCGTCTGCAATTTGACGCATCAATTTACGTAGAATTTTACCTGAACGTGTTTTTGGTAAGCGATCCACTACAACTGCTCGCTTAAAGCACGCTACGGCACCTATCTCTTTACGAACGAGGCCAACAAGTTCTGATTCCAATTGATCATCTTCTATCTCTGCCCCATTCTTAAGAAGAACAAAACCGATAGGCTGTTGACCTTTTAATGGATCATTAATACCAATCACCGCACACTCTGCGACAGCAGGATGTCCAGCAACGATCTCTTCCATTTCACCTGTTGATAGTCGATGACCAGCAACATTAATTACATCGTCGGTACGGCCCATGATAAAGACATAGCCATCTTCATCTTTATAGCCGCCATCACCCGAGCAGTAATAACCAGGGAAATCTGTCAAATAGCCAGTACGGAAACGCTCATGATCACCCCATACTGTTGGAAGACAGCTTGGTGGTAGTGGCAATTTAATGGCAACCGCACCCTGCTCGCCCGCCGGAAGCTCATTACCTTCGGGATCAAGAATCTGAACATTAAAACCAGACATCGGTACCGTTGCTGACCCAGGCTTAGGCGTTAACGTCTCTACACCTGTCATATTGCCGCAAATAGCCCAACCTGTTTCAGTCTGCCACCAATGGTCAATGACAGGCTTACCTGTTGTTTCCATGGTCCAGTGATACGTTGGCGGATCTAAGCGCTCACCTGCCATGAAGATCGTTTTAAGATTGGACAGATCATAATTTGCTAACAACTCACCTTCTGGATCTTCTTTCTTGATCGCACGGAAAGCCGTTGGTGCCGAGAATAGTACTTTCGCTTGGTACTCTTCACAAACACGCCAGAATGCACCTGCATCCGGTGTACGAACTGGTTTACCCTCATATACAATCGTTGTACAACCCGCCAGTAACGGTCCATAAACAATATAAGAGTGGCCAACAACCCAACCCACATCAGAAGCAGCCCAAAAAACATCGCCTGCCTCAACGTTGTACACCGACTTCATTGAGTACTTCATGGCAACAGCATGACCGCCGTTATCACGTACCACACCTTTTGGTTTACCCGTTGTACCTGAGGTATAAAGAATATAAAGCGGATCAGTACCTTTAACCGGTACACAATCAGCTGGCTCTGCAGTTGCCATCGCTTCGGCCCAATCAAGGTCGCGACCTTCAATCATTGAAGCCTCAGCTTCAGGTCTTTGCAGAACAATACAAGAAGAAGGCTTGTGTGCAGACTTTTCAATTGCCTGATCAAGCATTGGCTTGTATTCAATAACTTTAGATATTTCGATACCACATGAAGCAGAAACCATTACTTTTGGTTCCGCATCATCTATACGTACAGCAAGCTCATGGGGTGCAAAACCACCGAATACAACTGAGTGCACAGCCCCTAACCGAGCAACGGCTAACATCGCAACCAGCGCTTCAGGAATCATCGGCATGTAGATAACAACGCGATCCCCTTTTTCTACGCCTTGCGCTTTTAATACGCCTGCAAATTTTGCAACATCATCACGTAACTCTAGGTATGAAATTTTACGCTTCTGACCTGTTACCGGCGAATCATAGATAATCGCCGTATTATCAGCTCGGCCATTTTCAACATGATAATCTAGCGCTAAATAAGCCGTATTTAGCTCACCATCAGCAAACCAACGATCAATGCCGTTAGCATCCTTTGATAGGATCTGCTCAGGTTGTTTAAACCATGCAAGATCTTCAGCTTTCTCACGCCAAAAATCTTCTGGGGTATTGATGGATTTTGAATACTCTGCCTGATAGGACATGTGCGAAGGCCCTTTATTTATAGTTAACAATCATTCGTCCGAGAGCAAAGAATATTATTATTGTAGACACTTCGCTCAATGTGTTGACACACTTTAACCGAGTTTCAACAACATTAAACTACTACAAAAGGTTTATAAGCTGCTGCAACAAGGGAGAAAGCTATCTACTCAATGCAGCTGCAAGCCTATTAAAACTGGCAACACAAGCAAGATTGTCGACAATCTTATAAAAAATCTATTATTCGAAAGATGTATAAAAAGATGATTCAAATCACAAACAAGGCCTTTCAGCCTGAAATTTAGGCATAAAAAAAGCGCCTTATATGAGTAAGACGCTTTCGAAGATAAAACAATTAGGCAGCTAGGCGGGATAGAACCTTGGCTCGACACACAAGCTGATGCCAAATTTGTTCTTAACAGAATCAAAGATCATCTCAGACAGTTCAGTAAGCTCATCCACCGTTCCCCTCCCGCGGTTAACGAGCACCAGTGCCTGCTTATCATAAACACCAACCCCAGCATGAACATATCCTTTCCAGCCAGCCTGATCTATTAGCCAGCCTGCCGCTAATTTATATAAACCAGCCGAATCTTTATGACCTACCAAATTAGGGTATTGATCTTTAAGCGCGAAATACTGCTTCTCTTTCACAACTGGATTTTCAAAAAAGCTTCCAGCATTACCGATTTCCGTTGGAACAGGTAGCTTGCTACTGCGAATATCACACACCGCTTTATAAACATCGTGCGCTGTGGGGGATTTCCTATCCTGACCTGAGGCATCCCCTAACACTTCACTTAAAACATAGTCCGCCAACGCTTTATAATCTAAACGCGGAACAAAGACCGAACTAAGCTTAAAGCGGACGTTCCAAATAATATATCGACCCTGTTCTGCCGATTTAAAAATACTGTCTCTGTAGCCAAAGTCGCACTCATCACGGCTCAGCTGTACCAGGGATCTAGTCTGCCGATCATAAGCAGTAAGACTATGAAAACAATCAGAAAGCTCTACCCCATACGCCCCGATATTTTGAACCGGCGCAGCACCAACATTTCCTGGAATAAGTGCTAAGTTTTCTAAACCATGCAATCCCATCTCAAGCAGATGACCGATAAAGTTATGCCAGTTTTCCCCAGCACCCACTTCAACAATAGCTAGATCTTCGTCATCCGCTAAGACCTTAATACCCATATTGGCAATGGAGATAACCGCACCTGGGATATATTGCCTTAGAACCAAATTACTGCCACCACCGAGAATCAGTAGTGGCCAATTATTTTCAGCAATGTCGGCTAACGCTGATTCCAACGTATCGATCTGGGTAATCGCAGCGTAGTTCTCTGCCTTGACGTTGAAACCAAAGCTATTACGATCAGTCAGATTAAACTCTTTTTCCCACATCGCCTTACAGTTCCCTTTTGATGTGTGCCAGCAAACCTGCCGAAGCAGACTCAACTAAATCCAGTACATGCTCGAAGCCCGCATCACCACCATAATAAGGGTCAGGTACTTCATCTTCATTTATCTGGGTAAAGTCCAAAAACAAACCTAAATGACAATTTGAATTATCAGGCTTAATCCGCTGAAGGTTGCTTAGATTCTCTTGATCCATTGCTAGAATGTAATCAAATTCTAAAAAATCAGCCTCGACCGCTTGTCTAGCGCGCAATACAGATAGGTCATAACCTCTCTTTTTTGCAACGGCCGTTGAGCGCGTATCTGGTGGGTTACCGACATGGTAAGCAGCCGTGCCAGCGGAATCCACACCGATCTGATGTGAAAGTCCCTGTTCAGCGACCATCGCGCTGAACACGCCATCCGCAGAAGGTGAACGGCAAATATTACCAAGGCATACAAAAAGAACCCGTTTCATAAGCTGGTATTACCTTCCATCTAAAAAGCGCTGTAGACGCTCTAGGTCTTCAGGTGTATCCACGCCCGCTGGTGGCTGCTCATCAGCTTCGGCAACATGAATCCGCGCGCCATTCCACATCGCACGAAGCTGCTCTAAGCATTCAGTTTCTTCGATAGGAGCTGGCGACCATTTAACAAAATCATTAAGCAACTTAACGCGGTATGCATAGATACCGATATGCCTTTGCCAAGCAAAATTCTCAGGCATTTTTCGGTCTTTAGGTTCACCTGAAAACGCATCTCGCGGCCAAGGAATTGGCGCTCGACTAAAATAGAGAGCCATACCACGAATATCGCTTACTACCTTAACGACATTAGGATTTAACAAGCTTTCTATGTCGTTAATCGGCTCACTGAGCGTCGAGATACTCGCTTCAGGTTCAGCTTTTAAGTTATGCGCAACCTGATTAATAATTCTTGCTGGAACTAAAGGCTCGTCACCTTGAACGTTCACAACAATATCATCTGCATAAAAACCTAAATCAGATACGACTTGCTGCAAACGGTCTGTCCCTGAAGGATGGTCAGGAGATGTCATACAGACTTCAGCGCCAAAACCACGAGCAACATCGGCGATCCGTTGATCATCGGTCGCAACAAGGACTCGACTTGCTTCACTTTCACAGGCGCGCTCATATACATGCTGCACCATCGGTTTGCCCTGAAGCTCTGCTAAGGGCTTTCCAGGAAAACGGCTCGATGCAAAACGGGCCGGAATTATGACAGAAAAACTCATGCTAACCTTACTTGCTTTCGCGTTCTTCAAGCGTTAATTCACGTGCTTCTGTTTCCAACAGAACCGGTATATCGTCACGGATCGGGTAAGCTAAACCGCTTGCACGCGAAACCAGTTCGTTTGTCTCTTCATTGTATTCAAGTGGTGTTTTGGCAACAGGGCACACTAAAATATCTAACAACTTTTTATCCATTATTCCTATTACCTTTCTCTTTAGCGATTCGTTCAACCTGCATCATTATCGCAGATTCAAAATTTGTCGGTAACTGTGCCGATACTTCAAGATACCATGCACCCGTTAAATTGAGAGGGGCTGCTTTCACAGCATCCTTTTCAGTCATAACCGTTACCTCTCCGGACCTGAAATCAAAATCACTTTGGATAAATTGATGATGATCCGGCTTAGGATGGCACTTAATTTCAGCGTCAAATAAGCTACGAAGAGTATCAAAAAAGCGCTGCGGATTACCGATCCCAGCAATAGCATTTATTTTTCGTGGCTTAAAACTCTCAATCGATTGCTCTGTACCATTTATGCAATTTTTGAGCACTGTGGGGTTTAAGGCCATCGGATAGCTGGCAAGTTCACTTGGCAACTCGCTCCAATCACCACCATTAGTGACGATAAAATCAACCTGCTGCAATCGACCGATAGGCTCACGCAGAGGTCCCATCGGAATCTGCCGTTGATTGCCTAGACCACGCTTACTATCAATGACTGCTATTTCTATATCTCGCCCTAAACGGTAATGCTGTAAACCATCATCACTAAGAACAACATCACAGTCATAGTGCTCAAGTAGATACTGTACAGCGCTAACGCGATCTGCATCAATGATAACAGGGCATTGGCAGCGGGCATGTAACATATAGGGCTCATCCCCCGCTTCTCTTGGTGAAGAAGCCTTAGAGACATCGAAAGGATAGTAAGACGCTTTACTTTTATAGCCTCGACTAACGATACCGGGTGTAAAACCGTTACGCTTGAGAAGCTCGACCAGGTAGATCGTTAAGGGCGTTTTACCTGTACCGCCTGAGGTTATATTACCCACCACAACCAGAGGAACCGGAGCATGCCACTGTGCCTCAAGATCTCGTTTTGTTTTTTTACCTGAGAGATAGCGATACAACGCTTCTAATGGTGCCAGAATACATGGCGCAGGCTTGTGGCTATACCAGCGTTTCTCAAGCCAACTCATTCTTGTTCTGGTTCTCTTGTTGTAATACTTAACTTATCAAACCCAAGCTGTCCGGAAACATCCATCGCAGTAATAACCGCTTGGTGCGGTGTTCTTGCATCAGCCGTGATAATAAGAGGCTGTTCTAAATCCCCTTTAGAAAGCTCTTTGAGTGCACGACGCAAGGTTTCTGCTTGTGTATTCACTAGCGGTTTGCCATTAACGCTATAGTGCCCTTCATCCGTAATAACAATCTCTAATATCTGTTGTTCAGAGACGGTTTTGTCACCATTAGCTTCTGGCAGATCAACCTCAAGATGTGTCTCTTTGGTAAACGTGGTTGATACCATGAAAAAGATCAGCAACAGAAACACCACATCAATCAGTGGTGTTAGGTTCACATTGACTTCTTCTTGACGTTGTCTTGGAAATTTCACGCTATGATTCCTTATTCAACATCAATATCACGTTCACCGTGCATCACTTCAATAAGCTTGACCGTTTCTTGTTCCATATTAACGACCAAGGAATCAATTCGTCGTTGAAAATAGCGATGAAAAATTAGGGCTGGTATTGCGATGGTTAAACCGGCAGCGGTTGTGATTAACGCTTCTGAGATGCCACCTGCCAACACACTCGCATTCCCGGTACCTTGAACCATAATCTCAGTAAATACCTTAATCATGCCAATAACCGTGCCTAAGAGTCCTAGTAAAGGCGTGACCGCGGCAATAGTCCCTAACGGATTTAAAAATCGTTCTAAATCATGCACTACTTGTCCGGCGGCTTCCTGGATGCTTTCTTTCATGATCTCGCGGCCATGGGAAGCATTATTCAAACCTGCCACAAGGATAACACCTAAGGGACTGCCATTTTTAAGATCTCGCAATCGCTCGGCGGTGATATTTCGCTGCTTAATCAATGCCCACACTTCAGCTAACAAACCCGGAGGCGATACACGACTTGGGCGAAGGGACCACAAGCGCTCTAAGCAGATTGCTGAAGCAATAATTGAACAGGCAATGATAGGTATCATTAGCCAACCACCAGATTGTAAAAGCTCAAACACAGTATTTTCTCCTTTAACTGCGCGGTACTTTATCACAGAGAATTAAACGATCTCCAGAAGCGTTTTTCTTCTGTACGCATTGTGCGGGTTTGACAGCCACCGTCAACGTAAGAGTTTAACCGAATAGCGCCTTGATTTGCGGTATTAAACATATCAGCATCATACTCAGAAACTGTTTTAATAACATCAGGATGCGGATGATTAAACGCATTTGCAAATCCTGCACTAAAGAGAACCGTATTAGGTTGAATACGCCGAAGAAAAGCGCGTGAAGTTGAACTTTTGCTACCATGATGAGCCGCCACCAACCACTCAATTCCATGTTCAAAATAAGGAATAATTTTTAATTCAATTCGTTTACTAATATCGCCTGGAATTAACAATGAACATTGGTTGTCACTCACCATCAGAACACAAGACCGATCATTATCATTTTGCCCGACACCTCCCCAAAGAAATTCAAATCGAACACCGTCGACCTCCCACGACTGCCCTTGGCTACAACGGTGACTACTGACATCCTCTTTTGAAAATGAGGAATACACCTGATCGGCCTTGAAATGCTGACCAAATGATTTCCAACCGCCGACATGATCATTATCATCATGACTGAGTATTAGGTCGTCTATTTTTGAAATACGATGATGCTTCAAATAGGGCATCACAGCTCGGGAAAACGCATCTCTCCCACTACGATATGAAGGGCCCGTATCATAAAGAACTCGATATTCTCCCACTTCGATCAGCACACTCTGTCCCTGACCTACATCAAATACGATCGCCGTAAAATTACGCTCAGATTCAAAAAAACGATGAGTGCCAAACAGTAGAGGCACTGATAGAAAAACAATCAATACACGCGGGAATAAACCAGCGGGCAACAACATAAGCGTTACCGCGATGGCAAAGAAAAATAAGCCGAGTACAGAAACACCATCAACATGAATATATGACCACTCATAATCTGCACTGAGGCGAACCATCGACCAAAACAGATCTGCTAACCAATGCTCAACGTCTGTCAGTAATGGACGGTAAATAGCAGCAAAACTAATATTCAAAAAAGCGACAATAACTAAAAGGCTAACCAGAGGAATGGCAACGATATTAATAAAAGGAGCAACCAGTGAAAAACCACCAAAGAAATACAGATACAACGGCAGCATACCGACCAAAATAAACAGTTGAAGTTTAAGCGCCATGTGCCAACGCCATTGCTGCTGCCCTAGCCAGATCAATAGTGCCACAGCACCAAATGACAACCAGAAACCTACTTCTGTTACAGCGAGGGGACTGATGAACAGCACGGCAACAAGTGCTAACCACCATCGGGTCCAATGATCTATATGCCATCGCTGAACACCGGAAAGCAGCAACACTAAGACCATAACAAACGCACGTAGTGTTGGTATTTCAGCGCCGGCCAGTAAAGTGTAGCCACCCGCAAAGGCGATCGAAAACAGATAAGGCATCAGGTATGTTTTATGCAAAACCATCAAACCAAAAAGGCGACCAATCCACCAGCCCACAAATGCGATAAAACTAACATGCAGTCCACTAATCACGGCCAAATGAACAGTGCCACTATGGCGCAAGAGTGCCCAATCATCTTGGCTTAACCCTGTTTTGTCACCCGTAATCAGTGCCTGTAGCAGTCCAATCGTACTGAGATCATCATGCCTGGCAGAGATCTGATGATTTAATTGTTCACGAAGTGAAGAGACCGAGAGATAAGAGCGTTGTTGCTCGGCAGATATTATCGTCTTGATGTAACCTGTAGCATCGATTCCGCGTACAAACAACCAGCGCTCGTAATCAAATCCATGTGGGTTGACCATACCATGGGGTGGCTTAAGGCGAACGCGAGCATGAAGCCTTTGTTCAGGCTTAATATCCACATTGGCTTTATACCAAGCTAATTGAATATGACGAAGGTTTATAGGCTTTGAACTTTCAATACTTTCATTTGAGGCAGGTAGCATAGTGTCTACCCGAAATCTAAATTTCGCAATCTCGCCTTCCTGCTGAGGGATACCTAATACTTGCCCCTCTATAATCCAATCGCTTCTTGCAAATTCATCCTGTAGCTTATGAACTAACTGCCAACCACTCCATATAGATGAATACAGAAAAGAGAATATAAAACAGAGAAAAACGACCTTCATTCGCGTTTTAATAAAACACGCTATGAGAGTTGTTAATAACGCAATA
>Ga0193958_1000828_pt1 | contig 10635 bp, 7 predicted proteins | sample FB_1_MG_FD_140320 | JGI IMG/M metagenome (GOLD analysis project Ga0193958, IMG submission 140320) | Microbial mat bacterial communities from the Broadkill River, Lewes, Delaware, United States - FB_1_MG | ecosystem: Environmental > Aquatic > Freshwater > River > Microbial mats | place: USA...
ACAACAACGCATTCAAGAAATGACCGCTGACCTGAATGTGGAGGTATTGCAGCTACGGCGAGCGCGTCGGGAACATGCCGTTCGCATTGAACAACAGCAACAAGAAACGCTGGCAGAACTTAGTGTTGAAGAAGTGTTTGAGCGACGCCTTGCATTAGAAACCACTAACGATGATGCAGACCCACAATATCACACGCGTATTCGTCAGCAATTTAAACGCATTGTCGAGCAACTCAAAACAGAGGGGAGTGTATGAAAATCTTAAGCCTTCGCTTTAAAAACATTAACTCCTTAAAAGGCGAGTGGAAGATTGATTTCACCCAAGCCCCTTTTTCCGATAATAGCCTTTTTGCTATTACAGGCCCTACCGGCGCAGGTAAAACAACGTTATTAGATGCTATTTGTCTGGCGCTTTACCATCGCACACCTCGCCTTTCTGTGATCTCAGGCAGTAGTAATGAGCTTATGACACGTGGCACTGCTGATTGCCTCTCAGAGGTGGAATTTGAGGTAAAAGGCGAGGCATATCGTGCATTTTGGAGTCAGCGACGAGCGCGTAATAAAGTTGATGGTAATTTACAAAATGCTCAGGTAGAGCTGGCAACACAGGCTGATGGCAGTATTCTTGCTTCAAAAGTACGTGATAAAGAGCAATTAATCGAATCCTTAACCGGCCTTGATTTTGCACGCTTTACCCGCTCCATGATGCTGTCACAGGGGCAGTTTGCAGCCTTTTTAAATGCAGCGACCAATGAACGCGCCGAGTTACTAGAAGAGTTAACAGGCACTGAAATTTATGGGCACATCTCAGAGGCTGTGCATGATCAGTTTAGCGAGAGTAAACAGGCACTCGCGCAGTTAAAGGCCAAAGCGGAGGGAATGGATTTACTCACACCAAATGCCCGCGAAGCACTAGAAACACAACAAGCTGAGCTACTCACTCAAGAAAACGAGGTACAACAGCACCTACAAGGCTGGCAACAACATGCCCATTGGTGGGAGCAGCTCAAGCATGCCCAACAACAAGCAACGCAGGCCGAGCAGGCTATGCAGCAAGCTGAGCTACAAAAGCAACAAGCCCATCAACAACTGGAACGCTTAGAAAATAGCGAGCCTGCTGAGGCGCTGCGCACACCTTTTATGCTACAACAAGAAGCCACCCATAAACTGCAAGTGGCTGAGCAAGATCTAAAGCAGCGCCAAGAGCAACACTTAGCCAGCCAGCAACACTGCCAGCAGCACCAGCAAGTATTGACACAGGCGCGCCAAACCTACCAAAACGCTTGTGAAGAGCAAGCGGCACTAGACACCTTACTGCATGACACGGTGATTCCTCTGGATAATCAATGCCAGAGCCTCTCTGAGCAAATTCAAACACTTGAGACACAACATGCCGCTCTGCAAGATGAGCTACACAACAAAGCCTTGCAACAGAAGCAAGCACAGACTGCTCAAGCCACTTGCCAAGCACAACACCAACAGTACCGACACTATCAGCAATCGCATGCAATGGATGCAGACTTATCGACAGCCATTAACCTATGGGAGTCACAGCTTCAAAGACTCAGTGACTTCTCAGAAAAACATGCCCAGCATCAAACACACTTTAAGCGCTTAAAACAACAGCAAGGCACACTGGAACAACAGCGCCAGCAGCACATAGAACAAACACAGCACGATCAACAACAACTCACACAACACCAAGCAGCACAACAGGACGCTGCGCAAGCACTTCAGCAAGCACTACAAGGACATAACCGTGATGCCCTAGAGCAGCAACAGCAGCAACTCAATGCCCAACAAAGCCAGCACCTAAAGTTACAACACACAACTGAGGCATATCAAAAAATCAACCAAGAAAGGCAACAGTGCACCTCAGAGCTGGAGGTACTACAAGGCACACTGTCCCAGCTTGAAATACGCACACAATCACTACAAACACAAGTGCAGGATAAGCAGCTGCACCTAACTGACTTGAGTACGCTGATTGATCAGGAAAAGCGCATCAGTCAATTAAGCCATGAACGTGCAAAACTACAACCTGAGGAACCCTGCCCTTTATGTGGCTCTTGTGAGCATCCATTGGTTGATGCTTATCAACAACTCAACCTGTCAGAAACAGAGCAGCGTAAGCAACAATGCCATACCCAGCTTCAAGAACTTGAACAACAGCTTACACACACCACCCAAGAGCACACACGTACCCAAACACAATGTGATGTACTCAAAACGCGCCTAGCGACACTGGCACATGAGCAAGACGATACTTTATCCCTATGGCAAGGACTTACAAAAAGCCTTGAGATTCACTTTGTTATTGATGACCAAAGCGGCATTAGCAGTTATTTGCAAGCTACCGAGCAGCAATACAGCACACTCAATACCCAGCTTCAGGTCTTAAAAGCGCTAGATAAGCAATACCAACACGCAACCGAGGCGGCAAACCGCAGCCAACAAGCACTGGATAACACCGCCCACCAATCAGCGCTCACACTGCAAAAGATTGATGCCCTAAACCAACAGATTAAGCAATTAACAGCACAAGGCCAACAAGCTCAGCAAGAGAATCTGGCATTATCCGAACAGCTGCATGCACAACTTAAGCCACTTGGCTTAAGCCTTCCTAAACCAGATGAACACCACGCATGGCTATCACAGCAACGACAAAGCAGTCAGCGCTGGCAAGATAACGAGCACCAACTTCGGACCTGCCAAGAAACTCTCACACAACTTACACAAACACTAAAACAGCTTCACAGTGAGCAAGAGACCCTACAGACTCAACTACGTCACACACAGCATGAAAAAGACCGGCATCAACTTAAGCTAGACCAATGTCGCCAGCAACGTATCGCCGCACTCGGCGAGCAAAGCACGACACACGCACGCAAAACCGCACAAGCATTAAGTCAACAAAGCCTGCACGCCATGCAACAGGCTCAAGCGACTTATCAAAAGAGCCAAGATCAGCAGCAGCACCAAAGTGGACAATTAGAGATTGCAAAACAATACAAGGATGACTTAAGCCAAAAGCAGCGTATACAACAAGCAGAGTGGCAGCAGGCACTTGAGGACAGTCCCTTTGCTGATACACAACAATTTGAAGCTGCCCTACTTTCCTCACAAGAGCGAGATACACTAAAATCCCTACAACAATCAATAGACAGTCAGTTAATCCGCGCTCAGGCATTGCTACAACAAACTACGCAGGCACTACAAGCATTACAACAAACTACGACACAGCAAACCTACCTAAAGACCTCTTTGACAGAGGTGCAGAGCATGATTCACCAGCACGAACAACGGCGTAAGCAACTGAACCAGCAACAAGGTGAGATTCGGCACAGCTTAGATAATGACCTGAAGCGTCGCCAGCAACAAAGTCAGCTCTTTGCCGATATTGAGCAGTCACAAGCAGAGTATGATGATATTGCGTATTTACATTCACTCATTGGTTCTAAAGATGGCAATAAATTTCGCCGCTTTGCTCAAGGACTAACACTGGATCATCTTGTTTATTTAGCCAATCAACAAATGACTCGTTTACATGGACGTTATCTATTAAAGCGAAAAGCTGGTGAAGCCTTGGAGCTACAAGTGCTCGATACATGGCAAGCAGATAGTCTGCGTGATACCAAAACACTTTCAGGCGGGGAAAGTTTTTTAGTGAGCTTAGCACTGGCTTTAGCACTCTCAGATTTGGTAAGCCACAAAACCAGTATTGATTCTCTATTTTTAGATGAGGGGTTTGGCACCTTGGATAGTGAAACCCTAGATACCGCACTGGATACCTTGGATAACCTCAATGCCTCAGGAAAAATGATTGGTGTTATTAGTCATATTGAAGCGATGAAAGAGCGCATTCCAACCCAGATACGGGTTAATAAAATGAGTGGGCTCGGCTTAAGTGAACTCGCCCCTGAGTACAGAATTTCTTAAAGTAATCGGCTCTTAACAGGCAATGGGGGCGTGCCAGTGGTGACATACCCCCACACCCTATACAAAATGCTCTTATTCGGTTTTTGCCAGCGCATCTGCTTTGGCTTTTTCCAGCTCGATTAGCAGAGCATCCGGTAATTCCAGTGCTGCTGCTAAGGCATCCAAATAAGCCCGTTCCAACTCGTTTTCTTTATTAATTAAAATTGAGGAAATCAGATAAATTTCTGCACCCGTCTCAGGACTATCGCTTAGCTTCGCCAGCTCTTCCAAACTACTGGGTGAAGCGATTTCATTTTGTACAAAGCCCGCAATATCTCCAGTGAGCCCCAGCTCAGTCACTTGCTTTTGAATATCTGCCATTTCCATGTCATCAATATGACCATCAGCTTTTGCAGCTGCAATCATGGCTTTTAGTAAAATGAGGCTACGATTATTCGCTTCATCAGTATTCAAGTGGCCGATCGCTTGAGAGGACTCTGTTTGCGCAGCCGTATTATTATCAGCAGACCAGTTTTTATAAGCTTGCCAAGCAATACCACCCACTGCGGCAAGACTACCTAATTTCAAGGCGGAGGTAGTGGCACGGCGGCCAGTGCTGGTACCTAGCAATAATGCCATAACGCCGGCGGCAATCGCACCTGTTTTAATACCGGAAAGCGTGGCATCACGTTTCTCACCAGGTTCTTCTATGTCTAATGCTTTTTCAACAGAAGCCTGACCTTTTGCGGCCATATCACGCCCAGTTTGTAACAGTTCATCTAAAAACGATTTAGCATCCATCATGGCTTACCCAGTTACTTGTAAAAAATACATACCTTGTACTGTAACTAATAGAGCCAAATTTACTAGGAATCAAGTACCTGCTTAATAAACGGTACGGTTATTTTAGACTGCTTTCGCAAGCTTTCTTGATCTAAGACATCCAAAATCGTCAGTAGTGATCCCATGTCACGTGGATAATGCCGGTCTAAATATGCCAGTACTCGATCGTTAAGCTCCATGCCTCGCTGTAATGCACGCAGCTTGAGTGCATTATGGCGATCAAAATCAGATAAACCGTGAAGCACATAGGTCTCTCCCCAAACCAACCGAGATACTAAATCAGCAAATTGGCAATTTAAGTGTCGGGGATTTTGTGTTGCACTAAACAATAGACGTTGCTGACTGCTAAGGCTGTTATTGATAAGGTCAAATAATGCCTCCTCCCAGTCGGCATTACCAAGCACTCTATCCACATCATCCACAACCACCAAATCCATCGCATCTAGCCCCCTTGCAGCATCAGCACCATAGGTACCTAATGCCTTCATTGGTAGGTAAGAAACACGCTGGCCTCGCTCGGTCGCATGATAACAACAGGCTTGTAGCAAGTGGGACTTGCCAGAGTGCATTTCACCCCAAACGAATACTTGTGACGCACTATTGAGTTCTGCAAAACGGCTTAAACGCTGAACCACATCACGATTATCTTCTGTTTCAAAGAAGGAATTGAAGTGTAGACCGTCACGCGAGGTGACATTTAGAATCATCTGCTGGGTCATCAAATACGATAAATCTGGCTGTCGATATATGAGTCGTGAGCATGACGAAGCAATACAGCTAAGACTGCAAAAACAGGAAGTGCTAACAAAATTCCAAAGAACCCAAAGAGCTGACCACCGGCTAAGACTCCAAAAATAACCGCAACCGGGTGTAAACCGATCCGATCGCCTACCAGTATTGGCGTAAGCAATACACTTTCAATGACCTGTGCCACACCAAAGACCACTAACACCCAAAACACCATCATCATGCTTTGTGTTTCAACCAGTGCCGAGATACTGGCAATTGCCAGTCCTACAATGAACCCCATGTAGGGCACAAAGCTAATCAAGCCCGAAATAATGCCAATCAATAAAGCAAAGTCCACGCCGACAATCGCTAAACCAACACTATAGATTGTCCCCAGCGCTACCATCACCATCACTTGACCACGCAAGAATGCACCCAACACTTCATCAGACTCATTTGCTAGTTGTACGAACTTTGGTTCTACATTCCGAGGCAATAACTCACGTACATAGGCAACCAAGTGATCCCAGTCACGCAGTAGGTAGAAAGTAATCACGGGAATTAATAAGGCATTAGCCAACCACCCCATAACAGCTAAGCCTGAGCGCGACACTGTACTTATTAAGCTTTTTAAAAAGCCACCTGTGACCGACCACTCCTTAGACAGTGCCTGTCCAAAGCTTTCCAAGTCAACCTTAGGAATAGCTACACCCAGACTTTCAAGTAATGGCTGTACCGATACTCCAAGCCAAGCTAAATACTCTGGTAGCTTTTTGACAAATACTTGTACTTGCTCTTCCAGCAGAGGAATCAGGATAATAAAGAATGGCAGCATGGTGGCAAACACCAGCACAAAAACAATCACCACAGAATGGGTGCGGGAAAGGTTGTAGGTCTCTAAGCGATCCACCAACGGATCACCTAGGTACGCTAATAACGCCCCTGCTATGAAAGGCAGTAAAATCGGCGCGAGCAGGTATAACAATATACTGGTTACACTAAAAAGAGCCAACCAGAACCATCTTGAATTTATTGCCATACCTGCTTCTCTATTAATTCAAATCAAGCACATCCTGCATGCTATACACCTTTGCCGGCTTATCTTTTAGCCAATTCGCGGCACGTAGCGCCCCTTTTGCAAAGGTCATTCGACTGGATGCTTTATGTGTAATTTCAATCCGCTCGCCGATATCTGCGAACATCACAGTGTGCTCACCCACAATATCACCTGCACGGATAGTTTCAAAGCCAATTGTCTTGCGATCACGTTCGCCTGTCACGCCCTCACGGCCATATACAGCGCACTCTTTTAAATCACGATCCAAGGCTTTTGCCAGTACTTCACCCATTCCTAAGGCTGTTCCTGATGGAGCATCAATCTTGTGGCGATGATGAGCTTCAATTACTTCAATATCAACACTGTCGCCTAACACTCTTGCTGCCATATCCAACAACTTAAAGCATAGGTTCACCCCTACACTCATATTCGGTGCAAATACAACAGGGATCTGCTCACCTGCCGCTTGGATACGTGCTTTTTGCTCATCACTAAAGCCAGTCGTACCAATGACAATCGCTTTATTTTGAGCCACACACCAATCCAAGTGTGCCATCGTTGCATCCGTGGTGGTAAAGTCGATCAGAACATCAAACTCATTTGCTTGTTCTAATGACGCGACTAAAGTCACCTCATTTTTACCCACACCTGCAACTTCACCCGCATCCACACCCACCAATGAGCTATCCGGTGCGACCGTCGCCGCAGACAACGTTGCCTGCTCATCAATATCACAGGCTTCAATCAGGGTTTTACCCATGCGCCCAGCTGCACCAACAATTGCTATTCTATTCATGCTTATTTCTCTCCCTCAAACCAACCTTTAGCGCTATCAAGGAAAGACTTTGCCTTATCACCCCAACCGTGAACTTCTGGACTATGTTTAATTGAGCTATCTTGTAAGCTTGTTTCAAACTCACGCAATAAACGCTTTTGGTCTTTTGTCAGATTGACCGGCGTTTCTACCTGAATTTTGCAGAACAAATCACCCTCAAACGAATCACGTACAGACTTCACCCCTTTACCACGCATCCGGAACACTTTTCCAGACTGTGAGCCATGAGGAATTTTTAAACTGACTTTGCCGTTCAACGTCGGCACTTCTACATCACCGCCTAACGCTGCGGTCACAAAACTCACCGGAATTGCACAATGCAAATCACTGCCTTCGCGGGTAAATATTGAGTGTGGCTTTAAGTTCATCTGAACATATAAATCGCCATTTGGCCCGCCGTTGGTGCCTGCTTCACCTTCACCAGACAAACGAAGACGATCACCAGTATCCACACCCATTGGAACTTTAACTTCCAAAGTTTTTTGCTTTTCAACACGCCCCTGACCATGACAAGCCGAGCATGGGTCTTTAATAATCTTACCCGCCCCATGACAACTTGGGCAGGTTTGCTCTACAGCAAAAAATCCTTGCTGAATACGTACCTTTCCTTGGCCATGACAGGTTGAGCATGTCTCAGGCGTCGTGCCTTCTTTTGCACCAGAGCCACCGCACAACTCACATTTTTGCAAGGATGGAATGCGAATATCGATATTAGCGCCAAATACCGCCTGCTCTAAGGTTAAATCTAGGTTGTACTGTAAGTCACTGCCACGATGTGCACGATTAGGGTTTCCGCCACGGCTACCACCGCCAAAGATATCTTCAAAGATATCCGAGAAGCCGCCGCCCCCACCGCCAAAGCCACCAAAGCCTCCGCCGCCCATACCTGCTGAACCATCAACACCCGCATGACCAAATTGGTCATAAGCGGCGCGCTTTTGAGGGTCATTTAAAACTTCATAGGCTTCTTTGACCTCTTTGAATTTTACTTCCGCATCTGGATTATCGGCATTACGATCAGGATGATATTTCATCGCCATGCGTTTATATGCTTTTTTTAATTCACTCTCGCTCGCGTTTTTATTCACTCCGAGTGCTTCGTAATAATCCTGCTTGGCCATACTGTTAACCTGAATGTTACAACTTAAATTATGATTCGCTAAATACCAAAGAAGGCGCACAGAGAAAACCCTGTGCGCCCGCTTGTCTTACCGAGCTAAAGTTGATTACTTTTTCTTGTCATCAACTTCTTCAAACACTGCATCAACCACATCATCATCAACGGGCTTCTGCTGCTGTGCTTGCTCACCACCTGGTGCTGCACCTGGCTGTTCACCGGCCTGCGCCTGAGCCAATGCACCGGATGCTTCCATCAAGGCTTGTGACTTAGACTCAATCAGGTCTTTATCTTCGCCTTTGATCGCAGCTTTCACTTCATCAACCAGTGCTTGAACCTTAGCAACTTCAGCTGAGTCAACCTTATCACCAAACTCTTTTAGTGACTTTTCAGTCGCGTGAACCATGCTGTCTGCTGAGTTACGTGCATCAACCAATTCGCGTAACTGCTTATCTTCTTCAGCATGTGCTTCAGCATCCTTAACCATTTGATCAATTTCATCATCAGAAAGACCTGAAGAAGCTTTGATCTGGATAGACTGCTCTTTACCTGTCGCCTTATCTTTAGCCGATACATTCAAGATACCATTGGCATCAATGTCTAAGCTTACTTCGATTTGAGGCATACCACGTGGTGCTGGTGGGATATCTGTTAAGTCAAAACGGCCCAAAGACTTATTACCAGAAGCCATTTCACGCTCACCTTGTAGTACGTGAACCGTTACAGCGTTTTGGTTGTCATCAGCAGTTGAGAAAACTTGCTGTGCTTTTGTTGGGATCGTTGTGTTTTTCTCGATCAACTTGGTCATTACACCACCCATTGTCTCAATACCTAGAGACAAAGGTGTTACGTCTAACAACAATACATCGGTAACCGAACCACCTAATACACCACCTTGAATCGCAGCACCCATTGCTACTGCTTCATCAGGGTTCACATCTTTACGAGGCTCTTTACCGAAGAAGTCTGTCACCGCTTCTTGAACCTTAGGCATACGTGTTTGACCACCCACCAAAATCACATCATCAATTTCAGAGGCTGATAAGCCCGCATCTTTCAATGCAATTTGGCAAGGCTGGATTGTACGAGTCACTAAGTCATCAACCAAAGACTCAAGCTTAGCGCGAGTTACTTTAACATTAAGGTGCTTAGGACCTGATGCATCAGCCGTCACATATGGCAGGTTTACATCTGTCTGAGTAGAAGAAGATAGCTCAATCTTCGCTTTTTCAGCCGCTTCTTTCAAACGCTGCAATGCCAAAGGATCATTGTGTAGATCCATACCATTTTCTTTCTTGAACTCATCCGCTAAGTAGTCGATCAGACGCATGTCAAAATCTTCACCACCAAGGAATGTATCACCGTTTGTCGCTAATACTTCAAACTGGTACTCGCCATCAATTTCAGCAATTTCAATGATAGATACGTCAAACGTACCACCACCTAAATCGTATACTGCAAGCTTCTTGTCGCCCTTAGCTGCTTTATCCATGCCGTATGCTAGTGCAGCAGCAGTTGGCTCATTGATGATACGCTTAACATCCAAGCCTGCAATTTTACCTGCATCTTTGGTTGCTTGACGCTGTGAGTCATTGAAGTATGCAGGCACAGTGATAACTGCTTCTGTGACTTCTTCACCTAAATACGCTTCAGCATCTTTTTTCAGCTTCATCAATACACGTGCTGATACTTCAGGTGCCGACATTTTCTTGCCGTTCACTTCAACCCAAGCGTCACCGTTGTCTGCTTTTACGATGTTGTATGGCACTAGCTTAATGTCTTTTTGAACTGCTTCTTCGTCGAATGTGCGTCCAATCAAACGCTTGATCGCGTACAGAGTATTATCAGGGTTAGTCACCGCTTGACGCTTTGCTGAGTGGCCGACTAATACTTCTTCATCTGTAAATGCGATGATTGAAGGCGTTGTACGATGACCTTCAGCATTTTCGATAACTTTGGCATCTTTGCCTTCAATAACAGCAACACATGAATTGGTTGTACCCAAATCAATTCCAATAATTTTTCCCATTTCTTTTTTACTCCAAAGAAAGCTTTTTAACTTGAGAAATAAATGCGGTTCATTTCTCTTAAATTCAAGTAAGTTTTTGTATTAAACGCGAAATAAGTCCGCGTAAA
>Ga0193958_1000829_pt1 | contig 10630 bp, 11 predicted proteins | sample FB_1_MG_FD_140320 | JGI IMG/M metagenome (GOLD analysis project Ga0193958, IMG submission 140320) | Microbial mat bacterial communities from the Broadkill River, Lewes, Delaware, United States - FB_1_MG | ecosystem: Environmental > Aquatic > Freshwater > River > Microbial mats | place: USA...
GTTCAGCCCCATCATGCCATTGAAGCATTAAATGAGTTTGCTGGCGTAAAACGTCGTATGGAGCTGATTGGAGCGGTCAATGGCATAAAGGTCTATGATGATTTTGCCCATCATCCAACCGCCATTGAAACGACCCTGCAAGGTATTCGAGCGCAGGTGGGTGCGCAGAAGGTTGTTGCGGTTATTGAACCACGCTCTAATACGATGCGCCTTGGCACTCACCAAGCATTATTGGCTGAATCTGTGACGAACGCGGATGCTGTTTATTGGTATCAGCCCAAAGGAATGGACTGGTCGTTACAAAATATTGTCGAGAAAAGTACTGTTCGTTCTGCGGTTTACTCCGAGACAGAAACATTGATCGATGATTTGAAAAAGAATTTAGACGCTGATTGTCACGTGGTGATCATGAGTAATGGTGGTTTTGATGGCATCCACAAGCGTTTACTGACGGCATTGGAGGCATAGTTAAATGCGAGAAACCATATCTTTAGCGTTGACGGGAGCATCCGGTGCACAATATGGGTTGCGTTTGCTGCAATGCTTATTGATGGCGGATAAGCAGGTTTTTGTCATGATCTCTCGTGCCGCACAAATTGTAATCAACACAGAAACTGATCTGAAATTGCCGGGCACACCGTCAGAGCAGGAAGCGTTTCTTGCACAGTTGTATTCTGCAAAAGAGGGGCAGTTGCGAGTATTTGGTCGAGAACAGTGGATGGCCCCGGTGGCTTCAGGGTCTGGAGCACCGAGTAAAATGGTTGTTTGTCCTTGTAGTACAGGGTCGCTTTCAGCGATAGCGACAGGGGCAAGCAATAATTTAATTGAGCGTGCTGCGGACGTAGCGCTAAAGGAGAGACGGCAATTAATTTTGGTGCCTCGAGAAGCCCCTTATTCTGAGATCCATTTAGAACATATGTTAAAGCTAACGCGCATGGGAGCCGTTGTGATTCCAGCGAGTCCAGGCTTTTATAATAAGCCGACGACGGTTGAACAGATGGTGGATTTTGTTGTTGCACGAATTTTGAATCAGTTAAATATTGAACAGGCGTTGCTACCGCGTTGGGGAGATGACTTAATTTAGAGTCGTTCTGATGAAATCGTGGCGTGACAAGAGTAGAATCCGCACCGGTTAGCTATTAATGCCTTTCCTTTTTATTTTCTTAGCTTAAGCGAATTGATTTAATGTCAAAAATTTTAGCTTTAGATACGTCTACAGATGCTTGCTCTGTCGCGTTGAGTGTTGATGGGGCGGTTCGAGAAGATTTTCGAATCATTCCGCGGCAGCATACTCAGCAATTACTGCCTATGGTAGAAGCTATGCTTGCTGAGGCTGATTTATCGGTCTCTAGTTTAGATGCTATTGCTTTTGGGCGGGGGCCTGGCTCATTCGCAGGTATAAGGATCGCCACGGGTGTTGCACAAGGCTTAGCTTATGGCGCAGATCTGCCAGTGTTGCCTATTTCAACATTAGAGGCATTGGCTGTAGCCGCAGCTAAAAAGGAGGGCGCTGCAAAGGTTGTGACCGCCTTAGATGCGCGGATGAATGAAATTTATGTCGCAAGTTATGCAATGAAAGATGGCTTGCCTATAGCTGAATTAAGCGAACAGGTAAGTGCGCCGGGCGCTCTTCAGCTTCAAGGTGAGGGGTATTTAGCGGTAGGTAGTGGATGGCGTTACATTGATGATATGCCAGAAGAAACCAAACGCTCTGTCGTTGTAAGTTCTGAAACCTATTATCCATCCTCTTCGGCGATGCTAGCGTTAGCCACTGTTGCATGGGGTCGGGGAGATGCAATATCTCCAGAACTTGCTTTACCTGTTTATCTCCGCGACGAAGTCGCTTGGAAAAAGAAGGATCAGCAATAAATGGAACTTTTTCAGGTCATAATTTTGGCCTTACTTCAGGGATTGACGGAATTTTTACCGATTAGTAGTTCTGCCCATCTTATTTTGCCATCGCAGCTTTTTGGTTGGCCGGATCAGGGGTTGGCGTTTGATGTGGGCGTGCATGTAGGCACCTTGCTAGCAGTGGTTGCTTATTTCCGTAAGGATCTTTTTGTTATGCTTAATGCATGGCTCGCTAGCTTTAGGGGCGGCCGTAGCGATGATGCTAAGCTGGCGTGGTTGACCATTATTGCGACAATTCCTGCACTGATCACGGGCTTGGTATTAAACGACTTTATTGATCATAACCTCCGTTCTATTTTGGTGATTGCGGGTACAACGCTTATATTTGGCGCGGTTCTTTGCTGGGCAGATCTCTTTCGAGTCGAAACTAAAAATATTACCGATTTAACGCTTAAGGACGCGTTGGTTGTTGGTTGCGCGCAAGCGATCGCATTGATACCAGGGACTTCCAGAAGTGGGATAACTATTTCAGCCGCATTAATGTTGGGGTTTGAACGACAGGCAGCGGCACGTTTTTCGTTTTTGCTTTCTATCCCTGTGATTATGGGAGCGGGCCTCATTAAAGGGTTGGATCTTTATGCGCAGGGCGATAGTGCCCCTTGGGCGATGGTTGCTTTGGGCACCCTTATTGCCGGTATTAGTGCATTCAGTTGTATTCACTTTTTTTTAAAATGGCTTGATAAGATCGGTATGCAACCCTTTGTTGTCTATCGTATGATTCTGGGCGCTTTTCTATTATTGCTGTGGTTCACCACAGGGTAATTGTTGGAACTCTCTATGTCTGTTACTTCTTTGAATCATGCTATTACATCTCAATACCCTGACGGGGTGATTGCAATCATTGCAATGGATAGAGCTTCAGTGGAGCGGGCAGCGTTATTAGCCGAACGGTTGTCTTTACCTGTGGCCGTTGAGAAGCAACGTTCTGAATTTGATTTGCTTTTACAGGTGTCTGAGCTTGGAATCTCTTTGCAGCCGACAGGTAAGAAAGCTCCGGGGGCAACGTCTGCAGATTTTGTGTCAGGCGCTGTAGCTCACCGTCGTCAGTTTGGTGGCGGGAAGGGGCAGATGATTGCAAAAGCGGTTGGATTAAAAGGAAGTATAAAACCAACGGTATTAGATGCGACTGCAGGTCTTGGTAAAGATGCCTTTGTATTGGCAACGCTTGGTTGCGAAATGACGCTACTAGAACGCTCGCCCATCATTCACTTGCTGTTGGAGGATGGGCTTTATCGTGGCTCGTTCTCTATTGATGTTATGGATATTATCCAGCGTATGACTCTGCATCACGCTAACAGTATCGAATGGATGACAGAGCAGTCAGAGGCGGGGCAGAGCTTTCAGGTAGTTTATCTGGATCCGATGTTTCCACATAATGATAAAAGTGCGCTAGTAAAAAAAGAGATGCGCTGCTTTCGGCCGATTGTGGGTGATGATCTTGATGCCGATCAATTGCTAGATGCAGCCTTGGCTATAGCGGAAAATCGCGTTGTCGTTAAGCGCCCAAGAAAAGCCCCTTTTTTAGCTGACAGAAAACCTACTCTTCAGTTTGAAGGAAAGTCTAGTCGCTACGATATATACACATTGAAAAAGCTCGAAAATTAGGCTCCTAAATTGGGCTAGTCTTGTAGGCTAGCCGTGTTAATCGAGCTTTATTTTAGTTTAGAGTCAACTAACGAGATCATATGCGGTTTTAGTATCTTTGTTGCTTGCGCGAAGAGTGAGTTTGCATCAAAGCTACAGGTTAATCTGCTTTCATCCTTTTTGATGTATTCAAGTTCGCTCAATCGCTCAATAAAAGATTCTAGCACTCTTCTGTCTTTGTATTCCGGGGTGCTATAGCCATATTCTTTATGAATATGTTCGGCAATGTTTTGGCTGATCTCGATTAAGTCGTCGTTACTGATTTCGTCATATCGTGCTAATACGCGTAGTACAATGTAGTAACGCAACAAGATAGGTTCGGCGGTCATAATCAATGTATTGACTAATGCGTTGGATGTGGTCTTCCAGCCATTATTGCCATTGTTTTCAAGTAAATTTTGCGCCAGTAATGCTTCACGAGTCGCGCGTAGAACTTCTGTAAGTTGATCCTCTTTCCAGCCTAAGAACAACTCAGATTGTATAAACGGATAGATCATACGGATAGTGCGGTTTATATTTTGCGCTTTAGCGTTCGGCAGTCGATGAGCCAGTAGTAGATACATGCAAGGCAAAATAAGCATATGTTGGATGTTGTTACGATAGACGCACATCTCTTGAGCTTGCTCTTGGCTTAATTCTATTAGGTTCAACTTTTGATTTAGTTGCCCCATCTCTGCCGCTTCATTTATCCAGTCAGAGGGTTTGCCTTCCGGTGTTAATGGACAGTGAGGGGTTAAATGTTTTAGCAGATTGAGTAATCGTGAGCTTTTATCGCTAAGTTCAGCGATTGATTGCAACTGACTACCACCGAGTAAACAGGTGGCAAGGAGACTGCTTTGGGTAATGCCTGACGCTTGGTTTATCCGGATCATCACTTTTGAGGCAACAGCGCGGACATCATCTTTGAGAGGAATATTACAGTCGGTGTGTTCCTCTAAAAGAATGGGTTCTCCGAAGCTTAGTAGGGTATCACCAAAGTTTTCACGTAGAATGCTAAGGGCACTGAATGTGTCCGCAACAGATTCTTTTTGCTTTTGATTGCCTGCTAGCTCGTGTCTATAGCTTTTGCTTTCGACCAATCGATCGTACCCTACCCAGATAGGGATGAGGGCAACCGGCTTTTGAGGGTTGTCTCTATAAGACTCGATGCTCATCGATAAGAGCCCGGTCTTTGCGGGTAGCAATCTGCCTGTTCTACTCCGTCCACCTTCAATGAAGTACTCGAGTGAGTGGCCTCTATGAGTCATCTGTTCAAGGTAAACTTTATACAAGCAGGTATAAAGTGGGTCACCATGAAATTGACGGCGCATAAAAATGGCTCCGCCCCGTTTTAGTATCGAGCCAATAATAGGAATGTTTAGGTTTTCGCCGGCGGCTACATGCGGAATCATTAATCCATGATGATAGAGCGCCCAAGACAATAATAAGTAGTCCATGTGGCTGCGGTGACAGGGTAAATAGATAAGCTGGTGGCTTTTAGCAATATCTTGAACTTTGTCAATATTATGGATGCGAACATCACGGTATAAGCGTTCCCAAAGCCAATTGAGAATCGGGTCTAGTAACCGGGCTGTCGTGGGGCTGAAGTTCGCCGCAATTTTATCGAGGTTTCGTACACAGTGTCTCTCTATGCGATGCCTGCTGGTTCCTCGCTCTTTCGATTGCTCATCGATTGCTTGCTGTACCTCGGGGTGATTAAGCACAAGGTTGATCAGCGTTCGGCGATGCGATAGGTCAGGTCCAATGATCGATTGGCGAATAATGCTAAAGTGAGTGCGAAGTATTCGCGAAGCCTTGCGGGCAACGGCTTCAGAGCTATCATCGTCTGTTAGCTCTTTTAAAATAAGCGGTTTGTCTACTCTAACCAGTGTTTGACGACCATTGACCAGTAGTTGGAAAAAACTGCCTAAAACGCCTGCCTTATGCCATGTTTCAGCATATAAAATGTTTAGCCACGACTTCTCTCTGTTAGGAAGTCGACCGTGAAAAATCGCAACAGGCACAATGAGAGTGTTCAAATTAGTGTTGCTGGTTTGGGTATTAACAAGATCGATTAAAACTTCACGGAGTGGGGCAAGGCCTTTAGAGTCGGCGAGAAGAATTTGATCGTCATTGATCGTTCTTTGCTGTTTACGAAGCAGGTTTTTAAGCAGTAATTTGTGACTGAGCCTATCTGACTCAAGGATATAGTAGACCTGATCTGAGGGGGTTGAGGCAGGCAGTAACTGTTGTGGGTTCACCAGCTTCGGACGGGTGACTAAGTTTACAAATGTGCCCCCTAGAGTATGAATTGTCCGCTGTATCAATGAGATCATAAACCGCTTTCCTTAGTAGTGGGGAGGAGGGGGTTCGTCCTCAGGCCTGCTGCTTGGCACATCATTTGTTAAGCTTTTAACTTGTTGGTTAAAAATTTTCATCATACGAGTGAGTTTTTGAATCTCTAACTCTTGAGTGGAAACAATATGATTCAACTTATCTAGCGTATCTTCCTGAAATGCAACACGTGTTTCTAATTCATCTATTCGTTCTTGTTCGGTCATTTTTGTTTCCGCTTTTAACTACAACCTGTGTTTTAGCATAGTTTATCAGACCTGGATATTAAACGTATGAGGGTTATTCGTCGCTTTATTGATATAAGCTATTGAAAAAAATCATGAAATTAGATATACCTCTCTAGTTGGTGGGAATATTTGTTTATACCGCCAATCCAAGTGCTTTTAATGTGATAAATGACAATATAATAAATGAGGGTTAATCAGTTGATTCGTAGTCTGATTGTGAGTGCTATCGCCGCTGTGTTGGTGCCTGTTTTGTTGGGTTTGGTAGCTGGTATTGAAGTTGAGTTATCTAATATTGCTGCGTTAGCAGTTGTGTTTGTTGTGACATTTGCTGCATCTTTTTTTGCTGCGTCTGGAAACAATACTCAATCTGGGGCTTCTGCGTTTAATGGCGCTGAAGAAGAGTATATTGATGAAAATGACGATCGCGAACAGGGCACAGTAAAGTGGTTTAACGTGTCAAAAGGTTTCGGATTCATCACTCGTGGTGAAGATGACGATGTATTTGTTCATTTCCGCAACATCCGTGGTCGTGGCCACCGCTCTTTAGCGGAAGGTCAGAAGGTACGTTTCCACGTACGTGAAAGCGACAAAGGGTTGCAGGCAGAGGACGTTTCAGTCGTTCGCGACTAAAAACGTCTGGCGAGGTTGTACTATCAGCCTCGCCGTTATTCTTCACACTTCAGTCGTTACTATCTATAGTCGTTACTGCCTTTTCAACCCTTCCTTCTAGTGTATCCTTGTCACAATAACCGTAGCTTAACGCTGAAATATCTCCATTTGATTCGATAAAAAGACTGGGAAAGCCTTGCGCGCCAAGGGTGTAACCTTGTTTGATCTGTTGCTCTAGTTCCAATTGGGTATCAGGGTGTCGGAGCTTTTCTCTAAATAGATCTTTGTCTAATTTTATATCCTGGGCTAAATCAATGAGTAGATCGTCATTAGAAGGGTTCTTAGCTTTCAGGTAATAGCTCTCTTGGATGCGGGTTATCATCTTTTCACCGGCCCCCGGCATTAGTTGCTCTGCTGCTATGACTGCCCGGCAGGCAGGGTATGTACTTCGTCTAGGCGTGTTAGCGGACCAAAAATCATGATTGAAGGTCGTTCCGGTGGCCTGTTCGATATGCTGCCATATGGATTGCAGTTTCAACTGCATCTCCTCCGCCATGGTTTCATCGCTATCTGGCGCCAGACCTCCCATAAGGTAGGTCCAGTTAAAATGAGGATATTTATGTTTTAATGCACTTATCGATGTGTTGAAAGCCCAACACCAGCTGCACATCGGATCCATAACATAGATAAAGCGTGGCATTTAGGTTTCCTTTTCATAACGGGGTGATACAGGGTAAATATGACCCTGCTGAACTCAACGTTGTTATAGATTTGATATAGCCTTATTAGTTCCCTCTGTTTTTGGTTTTTTTGCTGTATTCTGCGCCAGTTTATATCTGTTTTAGTATTGATAAGGAATTTTAACTTATGCTTAAAAATCAGAAGCATGCAGTCTTGTATGGACTGGCAGCGGTTTTTCTATGGTCCACCGTTGCCACTGCTTTCAAATTAGCATTGGTTGTTTTTACATCGACGCAATTAGTCTTTTTTGCGGCGTTGGTAAGTTGGTTATTTTTAGGGCTTTGTCTGGTTGTTTTCAAGCGGCTTGGGGAGGTGTTACCTGCTATTGCAGCGAACCCGGTTCAATACTGTAAACTCGGTTTTCTTAATCCTTTCCTGTACTACATCATTTTATTTCAAGCCTATGATCTGCTGCCGGCACAGCAAGCACAGTCCTTAAACTATACATGGGCGATTATGTTGAGTGTGTTAGCGGTGCCTTTTTTGGGTCAGCATCTTCGTCGAATTGATTGGGCCTCATTGTGCTTAGCCTACTTTGGGGTTTTGGTGATCTGTACCGAGGGGGATTTTTCTGCACTAAATTTCTCTAGCCCGTTGGGCGTTGGCTTGGCATTACTCAGTACTCTCGTGTGGGCGCTCTATTGGATTTTTAATACAAAAAGCAAAGATCACCCGGTTGTCGGTTTGTTTATCTGCTTTTCGATAGGTTTACCGTTGATTGCAGCGTTACTGACTTGGCAACAGGCGTGGATGCTACCGTCAGCGAAAGGTTGGCTGTTGGCCGGTTATGTTGGGTTGTTTGAGATGGGGCTGACCTTTGTTTTGTGGCTTTTTGCAATGAAGAAAGCAGAGAGCACCGCGTTAATTAGTAATATGATTTTTTTATCTCCTCTACTCTCATTGTTTTTTATTCAGCATTTTCTAGGGGAGGCGATTCATCGTGCGACGGTCATTGGATTAGTACTGATCATTGTCGGGCTGCTGTTGCAGCGTTTGCCCTGTTTTACCCGGGCTAACTACGATACCGGTAAGTAATGCCTGCCGTAGTCGAAGATGTTGAACCGCCTGTTGATATCATTTTAAGTGAACGAACCGTTCTTTATAAATCGTTAGTAATAATGAGATGTGACTATAAACTTTAGGTCCAACCGGTTTAACTAAGGGGATGAAGCATGAGCCTACAACGATTATTAAATATAGATACTCCGATCGTGCAGGCGCCCATGGCAGGTGTGCAAAATTGGGAGTTGGCGCTAGCGGTTTCTAACAGTGGTGCGCTAGGATCAATCCCTTGCGGTATGTTATCCCCTGATCAGATTGTCTCTGAGATTGTTGAATTTAGAAAACATTCTTCGCGGCCGTTCAATCTGAATTTCTTTTGCCACAATATGCCTACCGTTGAACAGCTCGCTTTGGATCGATGGTCAGCATGCTTGAAGCCTTATTACAATGAACTGGAGTTGCTACCTAACAGCACTAGCGCCGCAACTCGACTGCCTTTTAGTCACGAAATTGCGGATTTGATAGAGCCTTACGCGCCTGCTGTGATCAGTTTCCATTTCGGTCTTCCGGCGCCTGAACTTCTGAATCGGGTGAAAGCTTGGGGCTGTACGATATTATCTAGCGCCACCACGGTTGCCGAGGGGCTTTGGTTAGAACAGCAGGGTGTTGATGCGGTGATTGCCCAAGGCTCTGAAGCGGGAGGGCATCGGGGTATGTTTTTGTCGTCAGACCTGTCGACTCAAGTCGGAACCTTCGCATTAGTTTCACAATTAAGTGAGCGTTTGTCTGTGCCTGTTATTGCAGCAGGGGGCATCGCTACAGCAAAAGACGTTAAGGCTGCTTTAGCTTTAGGAGCCGAAGCGGTTCAAGTCGGTACCTCCTTTTTGTTGTGTGATGAGGCCAAAACCAGTCTTATCCACAAGCAGGCATTGATGGATTTAGATGCAACGACGGCGGTGACAAATATTTTCTCCGGAAGGCCTGCGCGTGGTGTTCGCAATCGGGTCATGCAGGAGCTAGGTGACATAGTTGCCGCTGCACCGGCATTTCCATTTGCTACGTCGGCCATTACGCCGTTGCGTGCTGCTGCAGAATCACAAGGAAAGGATGATTTTACGCCACTATGGGCAGGGCAAAATAGATACGGCTGTAAAGCGGTGTCTGCGAGTCAACTGATAACAGAGTTGCGAGAAGGGATATAGCTGTTAGCTGTTGATAAACAAAAAAACCTGGCATCGCCAGGTTTTTGTTTTAGAGAAATTTAGCGCTAACCGTCACTATTAATCTGATTAATAAGCGCAGCTAAAGCGCTTTCAGATTCATCGTTGTTAACTTGGCAAGTTCCCGCAGCTTGGTGGCCACCACCGCCATTCGCGAGCATTAGTTCCCCAACGTTGGTTTTAGAGCCACGGTCAAAGATTGATTTGCCCGTCGCAAAGACGGTATTTTGTTTTTTGAGTCCCCACATAACATGAATTGAAATGTTGCATTGTGGATAGAGCGCGTAAATCATAAAACGGTTGCCAGCCCAAATCGTCTCTTCATTACGAAGATCAAGGACGACCAGATTGTTGTGCACTGTAGAGCAGCGTTGTATCTGTTCTTTAAACTTTTCTTCCTGTTCGAAATATAGCTCTACGCGTTCTTTAACATCCGGTAACGCTAGAATCTGTTCGATACTATGATGTTTACAGTAATCGATGAGATCCATCATGAGGTCGTAGTTAGAGATGCGGAACTCACGGAACCTGCCTAGGCCCGTTCTAGCGTCCATAAGGAAGTTAAGGAGTACCCAGCCTTCGGCATTTAGGACCTCTTCTTTTTGGAATTGTGCAGAATCACCTTTATCTACCGCTTCCATCATCTCATCCCAGCTCTGCGGGAAAGCATCATGGCCACCATAATGTTGCCAAACTACGCGGGCCGCTGAGGGAACATCGGGCAGTATAATATGGTTATCTCTTTGGCCTTCATTACGGATTGTTTCCGATAAGTGGTGGTCGAAGGAAAGGTGGGCTTCTGGTACGTAAGGAAGGTTCGTTGTGATATCTCGATTAGAGATATCAACTTTTCCATCCTGCATATCTTTAGGGTGAACAAATTTGATATCGTCGATTAGATCTAAATGTTTCAGTAGCACGGCGCATACAAGGCCATCAAAA
>Ga0193958_1000832_pt1 | contig 10619 bp, 18 predicted proteins | sample FB_1_MG_FD_140320 | JGI IMG/M metagenome (GOLD analysis project Ga0193958, IMG submission 140320) | Microbial mat bacterial communities from the Broadkill River, Lewes, Delaware, United States - FB_1_MG | ecosystem: Environmental > Aquatic > Freshwater > River > Microbial mats | place: USA...
AAAAGAGAGTTAAAGTTAAGATAAATAGTAAAGGTAGTGATAGAGATGCTCTCTTATATACAACTAGAGTAAATTCAAATAATGGTTTAAGACGCTCTAGAGAGGATGTTAGAAAAGCTATAAAGACTCTACTAGAAGATAGTGAGTGGAGTAGATGGAGTGAGCGAAGAATCGCTAGGTTTGTAAAGACAACTCCCTATATGGTAAGAGTTGTAAAAAAAATTATCAATTTTAAAGAGCCAGATAGTATAAAGTTTGAGGTAAATGGAAAGGAGTTTGAAACGACTCTAAACTCTGCTAAAAATAGAAATAAGAGTGAATCTATATTTCAAAGAGAATCTAAAGTAGAAGCCAATTTTGAAGTTACAGAGAAGTTAGAAGATGGAGTAGAGGTGTTAAATCTAGAGTCTAAAGCAACTCAATTAATCCATATAGGGTTAATCAATTTAGTAATAGATTCAAACAAAGAGATTAAAAATGTTAATGAGAGTAGAGAGAGTATTATAGTTGTAAATGGTTTGGGTCAAGTAATTTCATACGATAAAGTTGATATAGAGAGTAGACTTATAGAGTTTATCTGTAAAAAGGCAGATAGAGAGAGGAGTGAAAGCGGTAAGTTAGAGTTAAAATATAGTGATAAAAAGTGGTTTAGTTCATATGTAAATGGGAGTGGAGTTACTAAATACTCTGCTAGAGATAGATTTGAAGTGATAAAAGTTTTAGCAAATTTTATCTACGAATCAGCAAAATATTAAATAGCAAAAGGGAAGTAAATTGATAAATATTAGAAATTTAACAGATATTACTCCAGGAGCTGAAGATGACAATTTCAGAAATTTAGCTCTCTATGGAGAAGTTATTTTAGTTGAGTTAGAGGGTTTAAAAGTAACTTTTTATACAAAGAGTAGTAGTGAAACAATATCTGCAAAGGTAAAGGAGAGAGATATAGATATAGAGAGTTTTTCTATCTATAAATTGAAAAATTTGTTAGATATTTATGAGTTTGTAACGAGTATAGATTTAAAAGAGATAGTTCAATAGGAGGAAATCTATAACAAAAAGGAGAAATTTTTGAAAAAAATAGAGATTTTTACAGATGGTAGTTGTAATTTGCACAGTGATAGAAGTGGAGGTTACTGTGCAATATTAAGATATAGAGATAGTAAAAAGATAGTTAAAGGGGGTGAGAAGAGTAGTACAAATAATAGAATGGAGCTTAAAGCTGTAATAGAGGGTTTAAAAACTTTAAAAGAATCTTATGAAGTTACTATTATTAGTGATAGTAAATATGTTGTTGATGGTATTAATCTATATATAGAGAGGTGGGCAGATAAAGATTTTAAAAAAGTTAAAAATAGAGATTTATGGAGAGAGTATTTTGATATTAAAAGTGGACATAGAGTTAAAGCTCAATGGGTTAAGTCCCACTCAGGTCATGTAATCAATGAACAGTGCGATAGAATTGCTAAAGAGGAAGCTTTGAAAGGTTAAAAAATGTTAATTAGAGTAGTAGAGTATAGAGATATTCAGATTCAAATAAAAATTGATGAGAAAGCAAAAAATCCAATATTAAATAGTGATTTTGATTTTATTCCAACAAATAGTTATTTTGCAGATAAAATCTATAGTGATAGTCAGATAAAAAAGTATCTATCGAAAGATAGTGTATATTTAACTATATATGAGTATATAAACGAGAAGGGAAAATTGATACTTACAACTCAAGCTATAGAGTATAAACAAGATAACATATTTGGATATATAATAGTAAATAAAAGAAAAATGGTGAAGAGGTATGGACGAGAGAGAGTCTCAAAAAAGTTAAAAGATACTATTAAGAGAGAGATGTTAGATATATTGGGTAGATGGAATCAATATATAGTTGGAAATACTTTTAAGTATGAGTATGAGTTAAATAGTGAAATTTTATCAAAAGGAAATCTTTTTTATATAGAGGAGGCGATAGAGGAGGCTAAGAGATCTATAAAAAGTAAATTAGTAAGGGGTAAACAATCGAATAGAAAAGCTAAAGTTAAAATAGATAGAGCTAAAGCAAATAGAGTTAAAACTTTAACAACAAACTATACAATTAAAAACTATTAAAAGGAGTCTATATGGGAGCATCTATAGAGATCTATCAGAGGTTAAAAGTCTCAAAAGATGATAAAGTGAGAGTAAATGGCAAAATTATCGAAAGTGTAGATTATATAGCTGTATATGAGGGGCATTTTAAAGATTGCAAAGCTATAGATATTTTAATAGATAACTCTGATGTTGAATATAGTATAACAGTAGAGGATAAAAAAGTATTATCAGAGCTAAAAAATCAGACAAGTTTAGATTTTATAGATATAGATTCAACTTATATATTTGAATTATCACTTTAGGAGTAAAAATGGATTTAAATAGAGTGAGAAAAAATCACATAATGGTAAATGTTTCTCTTTTAATCTCTAGATTAGTTGAATTGAGTGAGATAGAGATTCCCCTCACTTATAACTATAAGAGTTTGGCAATGGAGTTAGAGATAGATTTAAAAGAGTACTCAAATGAGGAAATTTTGAAAAAGTATAAAGAACTCTATGGAGAAGCTCCTATAGTAGAGCCTTTAGAGTATTGGCTTGTTAGTAGTTGGTTAGCAGAGAGATTAAAAATTAAAAGAGAGATGGTAATAGAGTATCCATATCTACCATATCCTATATGGGGAAGAGAGACAACAGGTCAATTGATAGTTGACGATTATGTAATTAAATCTATTGTGAAGGAGTTTTAATGGGTTATATAGAGAGTTTTTTTGACCGTTTTGGGGAGTTAGATGTCGCTTTTTTAGAGAGATTAATAAAAGAGCATCCTAGAATCGATGTAGATGATATAAGAGATGAGATGGAGAGAGAAGATATAGGTTTTATGGATATAGGAGAGCATATAACAACATTTTTTAAATTAGAGTATGCCGATTATAAAGCTAAAGTGTTAGAGTATATGTCAAAATCAGAAAACTATAGTGAAGAGGATATAGATTCTCTAGAGTATGAAGCAGAGCCTAAAATCTACTCAAATTATATAGATACTCACCACTTCTCTCCTAAAGATTTTGATTTTTCAAATTTTTCAGATGAGAATATAGAGAGATTTATTAACTGCTATTTAACGGATAGAGATGGAGAGTAGTTTAAGTCAGATTCAACAAAAACCAACTGATTATAAGATTTGTAAAAATTGCAAATCTATTAACTGGTATGAGAATCAAGAGTGTATAGGGTGTATGGGTAGAGAGTTTAGCACTAATATAGAATCTACTGTAACAGTTATAGAGCAAGAGTACAGTTTCTATATAAAAGATATGAATATATCTGAAGAGGAGGCAGATTCTATCTACAAAGAGGTATAAAAAAGGAGTCTATATGGAGTTTGAACAAGAGGAGTATACTCTACCAGCTTTTTGGGCAGGATACTTAATAAATAATACTCCTATAAGGGAGCTAGCGGCTTTTGAAGCTGGACCTATTAAGTGGTTTAAAGAGATGGGTATAGAGAGAAGTAGAGAGGATTTTTGGTCTTTGAAAAATCCAACTCAAGAGCCCTACTTTTCTCATAAACATGATGGTTGGATAGTGGCTCCTTACGCTTGTGAGTCTTTAGATTTTATTTTTATAAAAAAAGTTAAAGAGGAGGTAAAAGATTCTTGAAAATTCTTGAAAAACTTAGGAGAGACTATGTACTCTATAGAGCTAGATTAGAGAGTTTAACAACTATAGTCAAACCTAAAAAAGTGTTAGGTAGAACAAGTGAAATATTTAAAGGTAGAGTAGAGAGGGTTAGAAATAGAGAGAACTCTTGCTATAAAAACTATAGAGCAAAGAGGTATAAATTTTAAAAGGAGCAGAGATGATTAGAATCTATATTACAGATTTAGCAGCTTATAATCAAGCAAAATTAATTGGTAAGTGGATAACTCTACCAATGGAGAGTAGTCATTTAAAGAGTGAGATAGATGAGCTTTTAAAAGCTGGAACCAAAAAGTGTAAAGATGAAAACTCTCCACATGAGGAGTATTTTATAACAGATTATGATAAAACCTCCCATTTAGCCTGGATAGAGGTAGGAGAGTATACAGACCCTTTTACTCTCAATAGCAAACTAGAGGAGTTAGAGAGTTTGGAGAATGATATATTAGAAAAAATCGATATATTAGTGAGAGAGTTTAGTTTAGATAGTAATAATATAGATTATTTAGTAGAGGAGACAGATAATCTGATAGAGTATGAAGAGGATAGTATAAAAGAGATAGCTGAAAATTACATTGAAGAGGTTCTCGATTTAGATTCTCTACCTAATATAATTAGAAATAATATAAATTATGAGAGTATAGCAAGAGACATGAAGATAGAGAGAAGTTTTGTAGAGATTGATGGTAAGATTTTTGAATATAACAATTAATAGGAGATATTATGCAGATAGAGAGTACTTTACAACAGGAGTTAGAAAAGTTTAATTGGAGAGAGAGTAAGATAGAGCCTATAGAGTTTAATTACTGCATAGATAGTGATATTTATCATCATATAAATAAATATGATGAGGAGTTTACAGCATACAAAGCTACATATAATATAACTTATAAAAATCAACAATATTTTATAATTGCATACAATGGATTACTCTATAGAACATCTGAGAGAGAGAACTACTACGCTATAGGCAAAACTCTAAAAGAGGCTCAAGATGATTTTGAAAAGTTCAATAATAGAGAGTATCAAGAGTTAAGAGATGATTTAGACTCTCTATTTTACTCCCTAGAGGAGTCTTTAGATAACTATATAGATTATCAGTGGGACGATATATATAAAATAGTCTCTATTAAGGTGAAAAACCCAAGTGTAGAGCAGTTTAAAAATATTGAAAATATGATAGATGATATAGTGAAATATTGTAAAAGTGAGAGTATCAAAATTGAGAAAGGGTAGAGTTTGGATTTAAAAAAAATAAAAAACTTTTTTAATAAAAAGGCAAAACAGAATCTTACAGATGAAGAGTTTTATGAAATTCTATCTATAGCTGGATTTGAGTTAAAAAATGAGACTCTAAAAAATAGAGTAACTATTCACTACTTAAAAAGTTTAGATAGAGCAAATGATATAGAGATGGATATATTCTATCTACCAAGAGAGTTAGGTAGAGATATTGATAGTTTTGAGTATATTAAAAATGCAGTAATTGATAAAATAAATAGTTATATATTTGATTCTTTTAATATTTAGAAATTTTTATAAATTTTAAAAATAGTAAATAGATGGTATTTTATATAAAAAAATGCTTTATAAAATAAAAAAATAGCTTTTATATTTATATGATTAATTAATCATTATCTATTTTAACTTGTTTTTTGAAACTTTTTGATATATTTGTAATAAAAAAGGATAGAGAGTGAAAGAGATATATCTTAAAAAAGAGATGTTAGGTAATATTTTAAATATTTTTGTATTTAAAGTAGAGGAGTTTGAGAATCATATCAATATATATACTAGAGAAGATGTCTATTTTGAGATAGAGAAGAGTGAATTAATTAGACAGATGGAGAAGTTTATAGAGAGTTCAAAGTTAGATAAGTATGAAAAAACAAAAATATTGGCAAATAATATATTCTATTTCATTGGGAAAAGTGGCGAGAGTAATAGAGCTAGAGAGAGCTTTCAGCAGAACTAAGTTAAAAAAGATTCTAAATCGAAAAGTTTTATTGATAATCTAAAGAATCTATATAGAAGGGATTATTGTGAATCAAAAAGAGAAAGAGTACAAAGCCCTAAAGAAAGAGAGGGTTTTAAAGAGAGTAAAGAGGGCATTGAGAGATAATAGTATCTCTATAGAGGATTTACAAAATGTTGTAAATATCTACTTAATTGAAGCTAAAGAGGAGGAGCTAAAAATTAGAAAGTTTAACTTAAAAGGGGATATAGATGAGTGAAATTAAAGTTGATATGGAACTCAAAAGAGAGTTAAGCAAAAAAATAAATAGTTTAATAAAATCTATTCATAAAATAGATAAAATCAGTAGCAATGAAGTAGTCTCAATAGTAAAAGATCAATTAGAAGAGAGTGCTATCTCTATACTACCTGAAATTAAGAGTTACGAAGAGAATAAAATAGAGAGTAGTGTTAGAGGTGGTAGAAAATCTATTATAAAGATAAGAGTTTATATGGAGTTTGAAATAGTTGATACTGAGAGTGGCTATAGTGTAGTGAAGTCCTGGATAGGGGCTAGTGATGATAGAGGAACTCAATCTCTATCTCAATTAATTACAAAAACTGTAAATCAATTCTATTGTAAATTTTTTCAAATAAATTCTAAAGAGGAAAACTTAGAAACATTGCCTAATGAAGAGAGAAAGAGAGAGAGTTATAAAAATAAGGTAGTTAAAAAGGTTAAAGAGTTAATAGATAAGAGAGATTATAATGAGATAGATTGTATAAAATATATAATGAAAAACTCTAAAGAGTTAGCTATCTTAGAGACAGAGAGAGGGTGCAAAGAGATACTTAAAGATACTCAATTGTTGCAAATATTAGAAGAGGAGGTTGAAATATTTATAGAAGCTGAAGAGAATGTATAAAAAATAGGAGTAAAGATTTAAAAAATGGGGAAAAATGACGATATTGAGAAATCAATCCTAAGCTCTATAATTTTTAATAGAGATATTGAGTTGGCAAAAAGAGTTGATATAAAGATTTTCAATAGAGAGAATCAAAAAGTTTTAAAAGCAATGAGAGAGTTAAACACAACTAATGACATGGTTTTAAGAGAGAGAATCTCTGAAGAGTTACTAATTGATATTATTGCAATAACTCCAATTACAAATCTAAATGAGTATTTAAATATATTAAAAGAGAGTTATAGTAAAAGGGAGCTTGAGAAGAGTTTGAGTGATGCGATAGAGCAGATAAAATTTAAAAATAAAAAAGTAGATAAAATAATTTATGAAGTTATGGAGAGATTAAATGAGATAGAGAAAAGGAGTATATCAACAAGTTTAAAAGTGAAAAAGTTCAACCAGATAGAGGATAAAGAGAGAGAGATAATCACAAAAGATTTAATTCCCTTTGTAGTTGGAACAACATCTATAATTGCAGGTGAGGGGGGTATAGGAAAAAGTTCTATATCGCTAAAAATTGCTATAGAGTATGCTTATGAAGAGAGAAAAAATGTTCTGCTATGGTTAAGTGAAGATTCTCTAACAGAGACAAAAAGGAGATTTAAAACAATATGTCAAAATGAGCGAATAGATGAAAGTGATGTTGTTGAGTATATAGATGTTACAAATAAAGAACCATTTCCAACAATAATTAGAGAGAATAGGGAGTATATAACTAATAGTGAGTTTTATAAATTTAAGAAGGAGGTTTTAGATAAGTATAAATTAGTGATATTAGATCCTCTCATTGCATTTTTAGGAGTAGAGGAGAACTCCAATAGTGAAACTAGACAAGTATTAAATAAATATAATGCTATTACAAATGAGAGAGAAGATATCTCAATTATATTTGTTCACCATACTAATAAAGAGGGAGGTGTACGAGGGGGCAGTACAATTAGAGATAGTGTTAGATTAGTCTATTTAATGGAAAAAATAACAAAAAACAGGAGGAGATTTAAGATAGAAAAGGATAATTATAATATAAAAAAAGAGATAAATGCTGACCATATAGAGATAGATTTATATTAAAAATATTAAGGTAAAAAATAATGAGAAATCGAAAAATATCGAAAAAAATAGTCAATGAAGTAAAATTTCAATCAAAAATATATTCACTAAAAGAGCATAAAGCGGGATATTTTTTCTCAATAAATTTTTATAAAAAAATAGATGAGGGTGAGTATGATACTGCATGGCTTAATTGTACCTACTTTGGAGATTTAGAGTTAGAGGAGAGAGAGGAGTATATTTTAGAAGGATACATGGGGGTCAAGGAAGCTTATGGTAACTATGCTCCACAATTAATGTTTTTTGTACAGAATATAAAAGAGGCAAAAAGTTCCAATAGAAGAGTTCGAAAAGATAATAGCAATAATGACTACAGAGATAATCATACAGATGATTTAGAAGATAACATACCATTTTAATTTTAGGAGATAATATGAGATATATAATTATAGATGAAAGATACCAGACTGAAATTTTAACAAAAAAAGAGTTATTAGAGAATTTTGGTACAAAAAATAAAAAAGAGATTTTAAAAGAGAATAAAAATATTAAAAATGTAGAGATATATAGAGAGAATAATGGCTGTTTTATAAAAGAGAATCTATAGAGTTTTAAACTCTACTTCTCTTTTATGTAGAGCAGTTATAAGCTATTTCAACGATTAATTAACCAATCTATAGTGAAGGATTCAGATTTGAGATTAACAGATGAGCAAAAGAGTATTGTAAATTATAAAGGAAAATTTTTAGTAGTAATTGCCTATGCAGGATGTGGCAAAACATCAACTTTAGTTAAGTTTGTAGAGAGAAGAGAAAATGAAACTTTTCTATATATAGTATTTAATAAACTGATGCAGAGAGAGGCTCAGGAGAAGTTTAAAAAATTTAAAAATATAACTATAAAAACTGCTCACTCAATAGCTTGGAATCATGTAAATAGAGAGTTAAATCTATCTAAAAGATTGAAAGAGAAGAGTTTAAATGGCTACCAAGCTTATCAAGTAGCAGAGTTAATCCGAACTGATGAGCAGATAGCTAAAGTAATTATTGATAAATTTAATGAATTTTTACACTCAGACCTGGAGTTAAAAGAGTTTGTAGAGTTAGAACTCAATAGAGCAAATAAGAGTAAAAAAGATAAAATGATAGAGTATTTTTTAAAAGAGTACTCACTAGAAGATATCTATAAAGAGAGTCTAAAAAATATTAACAACTTCTCCATATCACACGATTTTTATTTAAAATTTTTTCAATTAAAGAGAAAAAAGTTGAGATATGACTATATACTCTACGACGAGGCTCAAGATGTAAGCTCTACAATGGCTAAAATAGTAATCGATCAGAGTGCAAAAAAAGTATTTGTTGGAGATGATTATCAGAGTATCTATAGTTTCAGAGGTGCTAAAAACATAAGAGATATATTAGATTCTATGAGTATAGAGTATGATTTACTACATTTAACAAACACTTTTAGATTTAAAAGAGATACTCTCAGTGAAAGGTTAGCTAATAGACTACTAAGAGCTTTAAGAGCTGAGAAGCCATTAATTGCTAGAGGCGAGAAAACAGCTCATACAACTGATAAAAAAACTATAATTTGTAGAACAAATGGCAAAGTGATAGAGGTTGCAACAGATTTGATTGAACAAAATAGAGCTATATATACCGATATATCAAAAGATTCTATTCAAAAAATTATAGATATAGCAAATATCTGTTTTAATGAAGATTGCTCTCAAGAGATTAGAACAAAAGAGTTAAAAGTATTTAATAATGGAGAAGATTTAAAACAGTATGCAAAAGATACAAGAGACCAAAACCTACTCTCAATGATAAATATAGTTAATAGAAATGGTGCAGATATATATGAAAAAATCAACTTAATTAGATTTAATGAGACAAAAAAAGATGATGCTGAAATATCAATTATAACAGCTCACAAATCTAAAGGTCAAGAGTATCAAAATGTCTTAATTGAGAAAGATTTTAAGCTATATGAAGAGATTAAAGGGGCTAATGGAGAGCTAGAGATGAAAATTCCAATTGAAGAGGAGTTAAAACTACTATATGTTACAATAACAAGAGCTACAGAAAATTTAGAGATTAACTCCGATGTAGCGATGCAGATAAATGAGTTAAATATGTGGTGCTAACAAATTAAAAATAGACAACTCTACTAACTTTTTCTAAAATTATCAAACCAACTTCTTATAAACTAAATTAATATATTTAAAGAGAAATAAACTCTCTTTATTTCTAAAGTATAGAGTTTAAAAACTCAAGATAGTTTAATAAAAATATAGATAAGATATATTTAGAAATAGAGAGAATATTTTTAACTTTAAATCCAAAGAGAGGCTATGTTTATAAATTGCCATATAAATCAAAACTATTTTGAAAAAGTAAAAATTAGTAAAAAAAAAGTTGATGAGTTAATAGAGAGAATCTCTAAAAATATAGCTAGAAAAGTTAGTAAAAGCTCCATAGTATTTACAGCTTATAAAAATTACAACAAAAGCACTATTTATAAAAAAATAGATAAAAAAGTCTCTGAGAAACTTATGTTAGAGATTGAAGAGACTCTTCATAAATTAGAGAAGGATAATAGAGCTATTGAGAGTTTTAATACTCTTGAAGAAGAGGATCAATTAAAGCTGTTTTGGAAAAAAAGATTGATTGGAAGAGTATTTACAAAGTATGCAAAGATTGCAGATGGAAAAGATTATAGAGAGTTTATAATAAGAGATGTTCTATTTGAAAAAAAAGATTTTATGAGTAGATTAAATATAGATATAAACTCTATTCATAACTCAAAAATTCTCATAAAACTCGATAGAGTTGATAGTAAAATTCCTGAAGTTAAAGAGATGAAGTTAGACTATAGAGAGTTTTTAGATATAGATTGGAACTATATAACAAAAGA
>Ga0193958_1000833_pt1 | contig 10600 bp, 10 predicted proteins | sample FB_1_MG_FD_140320 | JGI IMG/M metagenome (GOLD analysis project Ga0193958, IMG submission 140320) | Microbial mat bacterial communities from the Broadkill River, Lewes, Delaware, United States - FB_1_MG | ecosystem: Environmental > Aquatic > Freshwater > River > Microbial mats | place: USA...
GTTATTAACCTTGAAAACGATGCCGTCAATCTCGTACGGCAGGCGATCACGCTCAGCAGACAGATAATCGTAGTATTCAAGACAACCCTGGGCATTATCAGCGCTGCGCATATGGCTGTTGATCTTGAAACCCCAGCCCTGCAGGCGATGCAAGATAGCAATATGCTCTTCGGGTAGTTCGCCGCCTTCGACGACCCCCACACTGTAGGCGCACATTTCCAGCCCTCGCTGAGCGGTAATACGCGAGTCCAGCTGACGCAGGCTGCCCGCTGCAGCATTACGCGGGTTGGCAAATGGTTTTTCATCACGCTGGTGCGCAGCGGTGTTCAGCGCTTCAAAACGCTGACGCGGCATATAAATCTCTCCACGCACTTCCAGCCGTGCAGGATAACCATCCCCGAGTAATACCAGCGGAATGGTTGCGATGGTACGCACATTCTGGGTGATATCTTCCCCGGTTGTACCATCCCCACGGGTTGCCCCCTGTACCAGCACCCCATCCTCATAGATAAGCGATACAGCAATACCATCCAGCTTTGGCTCACAGGCAAACTCAATCGTTACTGGAGCAGAAGCCCCCAGTCGATCCCGAATACGCCGCTCAAACTCATGCATGTCGTCGGCATTAAAAGCATTATCCAGTGAGAGCATCGGCACTTCATGCTGCACCTGACTGAAGCTGCCCAGAGGTGTAGCACCAACCCGCTGGGTTGGTGAATCGATGGTGATCAGCTCTGGATGCTGCTGCTCCAGCGCTTTTAACTGCTGAAACAGGCGATCATATTCCGCATCAGGAACTTGCGGATCATCCAGTACATAGTAACGGTAGTTATGGGCATTCAGTTCGTCCCGGAGGGACTTTAACTGCTGTTCGATGCTCACGATGGACATCTCTCACGTAGGGTAAAACGAGGGGGGGAGAAAGGGCGTCGCTCGCTCAGCCAGAGCGGCGACGCAAATTGCGCATTTCAAAATCACGTACGCGCTGACGATAATGTTCCTGAGTCTGTGGACGCATCAGCAGACGATTATCATCAACCAGTTCACCCTTCATGTGACTGGCAACCGTCTCTGCAGTCGCCAGCATACATTCAAGGGCATTCATCACTTCACGGGGTTCTTCCATCGACATAAAAAAGGAAACTGCCCGTGTATTCAGCTGCTCCATGGCATTAATATCAAATACACCCGTTCCTGTCGCATTGGCCATACTGAACTGCACAGCCCCCGAGTCAATTCCATCTTCAAAACGGTGGAAGATATTCATCTCCCCAAAACGCATGCCACAAGCCAGCACCAGTTGTAGCAGCAGTTTGCCATCAAAGCCGCCAGAGCCATTAGCAACTACCGTCATCACCAGTACGTTAGCGGGGTCTGGTTGCTGCCGCAAGCTACCGCCCTGAACAGTCACATCCGAATGAACACTCGGGGCTGGCTCAGCTTGTGAGGCTGTATTAACCGGTTCAGCGGTATCAGTCACGTCAGCGGAGCTGACCTCAGTAGCTTCAGGGCTTTCAGATTCAGGCTTATCCTTTTTCTCCGGGAACGCCACCACAGTTTCTGCACGGCCAGCCGCTTCACGAACCGCCGCAAAAGAGATGATAGATGTCTCAGGGCGTTTCTGAGGTGCAAACTCTGCAGGCAATTCAAGCTCAAGGTCAGCATCATGAGCCTGCCCCACAGTGAACCCCAGGCCGCCTTCCTCCTGGGAAGGTACAGGTGGGTTATCTGCGATCTCATTAATAAATCGAGGTGTATCAACAGCAGGCTCTGGCTGAGATTCAACAATGGTCAGAGCCAGGGTTGGCTCCGCTGCTTGTTCTGTCTCCGATTCAGCGGTGTCTGCTACATCAGCACTGAACCCAGGCTCCAGTATCTCCACGTCGTCATCTTCGATACCGCGCATAAGCGGGTCGACTGATGGTTCATCATCATGAAGGTAGATAGGCTTTACAGACTCTGTGTTCTGTACAGCCGCTATAGGATCAATACCCGTGCCAGGTAGTGGTCGTAACAGAGGATCCGGTTTTAATTGCGGTTGCTCATCGGCAAGCATTTCAGCCAGGGGAGCAGCGCCGGTTGCTTCCACTGCGGGTGTTTGCTGAGCCTCAGACTCGATAGCCGCAGAGCGCTTCTGACGAGACTGTTCAATTGCCTCGAACAGTGCTGCACTGGTCATTATTTCTTCTTCAACGACACTGGCCGCCACCTTTTCCAAAACAGGCTCAGGCACAACGGCATCAGCTAAAACACCACATTCGGGTGTTTCATCGATAACAGAGGCGACCTGCTCAACAGCTGGCTTTGCAACCGTCGGGTCAGCAACATTGCCGTCTTCCAGCTGCAGGTCGGTCAGTTCAAAAGTGGGTTCACAGCGTTCAGTCACACCGGCTTCGACAACCGGCAGAACTTCTGCGCTGTCGGCTGAAGGTTCCTGCACAGGGGCTGTTTGAGGCGATAGCGACACGCTGGCTGTATCAGCAGTAGCTGAAGCCGCAGCAGTTGCTGATGCTGGCGTATCGCTACCCTCTGAATCATCACACAGACGCCGGGCACCACCGTTAGGAAGTTCGGGATTGATCTCATCAACGACCTGCTCCACCATATCAGCAGGTAGTTTCTGAATATCCATCCGCAGCTGGTTACGAGCACCTCTCATTCTCCGCAAACCGTCGATGACGATCAGGAGAACAATAACGGCCCCACCAATTATTAGCCATTCGCGCAGACCGATTTCCATACGATCAACTGTTTCTCGTCAAAGTTAGGTCAAAAGATAGGTGCCACTATAAAACGTGCCGAGGACAAAAGAAACGCCATCCCCGGCATTGTGAGCCTGAAACACACCTGAAATCGCTAAAATATACTCTGAGACTACTGTACAACCTGATCAATTACCAATTTCAGGGTGCCATTCTCTGCTTTCACACTGACTGGAGACAGGCTGCCAAAGAGGTCCCCGGACGTCGCCTCAGGACGCCCCGACATAGACACTTTAGCATTGACCTCAACAGTATCAACCGAAGACAGTCGTGCCTGGGGCATCATCGCCATAGAATCATCCAACACCACTGCTGCTGGCAGCTCTGCTGCGGTCAGACGAACAGCTGCAAGTGGCATTCTGCCTCCCACCGGACGGGCAAAGATAAACACAACCTGATCAGGTTTGACTCGTGTTTTAAGCTCCTCGCTCAGGCTAACCTGAACACTCAGACGAGCTGCAGGCTCAGCAACTGTCGGGGTGACCTTGATACCCTGTGCTACCAGTGCCTGGCGTGCTTTCTCTATACCCGCTGTCAATGAGGCTGCAGCATCACCACTGGCTCCCGCCAATGCAGTATTCCAGTATTCCAGTGCCTTCTGATAACGCTGTTGCTCAAACGCATCAATACCTAACAAGCCAAGAGTTGTAACTTCCCCCGGGGCTACCTGCAATGTACGATCTATATGACGACGCAGCTCTGCATCAATGGTGTTGCCCAGCGCAAAGTACTTCGCCTGTGCGTACTGCCCCATAACGCCAGGGTACTGCGGTGCGTCTTTAGCCAGGGTATCCATAACCTTATCCAGCGCATCCGCACCTTCAGCATAGCGCCCCATATTCAAATAAGTAGTAGCCAGCATATACCAGCCTTCCGGGTTGTCGGGGCGCACTCTCAATTCATCTTTCAGGCTTGCTATGGCTTCATCAATAGTAGGGGTGCGCCCATCTTTGCGCATTTCAGCACGTTGCTGCGCCACCTCCAGCGCCTCATAACTACCAAGGTGGCTGTACAGACCCATTGCTGCTGTAACAGTAATCAGCGCCAGTAATGCCACCGTCACTAGCTGACGCCCACCTGCGGTTGCCCCTTTTGGCTGTTCTGTTTCAACAACATCGCCCAGCAAGTTCTTTTCCAGTTCAAACTTGAGCTGATTAAAAGCCGCCGTGTCCAGTGCACCATTATCACGTTCACGCGAGAGTTCAGCCAGGCGCTCTTTGAAAATATCAATATTCTGCTGCTTCCTGTCTTCCACACTCAGTGGCTGTTCCTGCTCACGTTTGGCACGCACAAATGGCAGGAAAATAAAGAACAGTGCAATAAGGGACAGGACACCAATACCGATCCACAAGTTACTCATTGGTCGTCATCCTGTTTCAGTATTGCATTTAGCCGCTTTGCTTCAGTTTCATTCAATCCAGAGCCTTCGGCTGGCTCTTCAGCCGGTTTATTGGCAGGAGTACCTGATGCATCAGGCTTTCGCTTGCGCCGGGATATCAGCACAATAATCAGTAAACCAAACGCCAGCAAAACAAAAGGTCCATACCAGAGCACCCAGGTGCTGGCTGTTTTACGAGGCTTGTAAAGCACGAACTCACCATAGCGAGCAACCATAAAATCGATGATTTGATCGTCACTCTGCTCTTCGCCAAGCATCCGGTGTATTTCAGTACGCAGATCTTTGGCAATTGGTGAATTAGAGTCTGCCAGGTTCTGGTTCTGACATTTAGGACAGCGCAACTCGTCAGTCAGCTGCTGGAATCGCTCACGACTGGCCTCATCCTTGAATTCATAGGTGTCAATCGCCGCCCAGGATTGCAGGGGCAGTAACAAAACAAGTACGACTAACCAGAATTTCATGAAGCCGCTCCAGATTTCAACTCAGCCATCACACCTTTAAGCTGCTGCCAGACACGCTCATCAACAACGCCCACGTGCTTGTAGCGAATAACACCCTGAGCATCAAGCACGTATGTTTCCGGAGCCCCGTAAACACCGAGGTCCAACCCAAGAGTCCCTTTTTCATCGTAAATATTAATGACGTATGGGTTCAGGTACTTCTCCAGCCAGACCTTCGCTTTACTACGCTCATCCTTGTAGTTAACACCGATAATCTTGACGCCCTCCTGCGTCGCCATGCGGTTAAGCTGAGCATGTTCGGCTTTACAGGACGGGCACCAGGTGGCCCACACATTGAGTAAAACCGGCTCATCAAAAGTAAGATCGGCCTTACTCAGTACCCGCTCTGGATCTTCCAGCGCACTCAACTGAAAATCAGGCATCGGCTTATCGATCAGCGCAGAGGGCAACTCCGTCGGGTCCAGCTGCAGCCCCCGCCACAGCAAGATGCCCAGAGCAAAAAACAGCACTAACGGAATAAAAACTATATAACGACGCATCAACTTTCTCCGATTCAGGCTGCTTGGGCGGCTGCAGAAGCTGCTTTTTTTCTGGCTGCAGCCTGTTTACGTTTGTGACGGTAACGCGGGTCAGTCGCTGCCAGCAGTCCACCGAAGGTCATAAACAGTCCTCCCAGCCATAACCAGCGTACAAACGGCTTGTTCTGTACCCGAACAGCCCAGGCACCATCCGCCAGCGGTTCACCCAGTGCCACATAAAGATCACCAAACAGGCCTGGATCGATTGCAGCCTCAGTCATCACATTGCCACGCGCAAGATACATCCGCTTTTCCGGGTGCAATACGGTATAGACCTCACCATTTTTAAAGACCTGAATCTGGCCTCGATCAGCCCGGTAGTTAGGCCCCTGAACAGGTGCCGAGCCATCGAACTGGAAGGTGTAGTTACGAAATTCAACCCGTTCACCAGGTGCCATTCGCAGATCTCTCTCCTCGGTGTACACAGATACCAGAGCGATTCCCACCAATGTCACTGCCACCCCGAGATGCGCCAGCTGCATACCGTAGTAGCTGCGCGGCAGTTTGCGCATGCCAACCCATAAAGACTCTCGCGTGGCTGTTTTGCTATAAAGATCACGTAGCGCTGCAGCACTTAACCAGAAGGCAAGTATCATCGCCATCGCAACGCCCAGTTCAAAACCACCGCCATAAACCAGAGGGAATGCCATACCAGCAACAACACTGAACAACGCAGGCAAAGCAAGCTGACGCACCAGCAAGCTGAACTGGGTACGCTTCCAGCGACTAATCGCGCCTGCCGCCATCAACAGAACCAGCATCGACATCAACGGAATAAACAATGCGTTGAAATACGGTGGGCCAACAGAAATTTTCCCCATTCCCAGTGCATCAATAACCAGCGGGTACAGCGTCCCCAGCAGTACCATCATTGCCGTTACCGTTAGCAATACATTGTTGGCCAACAGGAAGGTCTCACGTGAAAGCAACTCAAAACTGGACTCGCTTTTCACCTGGCCTGCACGCACCGCATACAGGAACAGCGAGCTCCCAATGGTGACAGCCAGGAAAGCAAGGATAAAGTAGCCTCGCTCCGGGTCAGTCGCGAACGCATGCACAGATGTCAGTACGCCAGAGCGTACAAGGAATGTGCCCAGCAGGCTCAGCGAGAAGGTAAAGATCGCCAACAGAACCGTCCAGCTTTTAAACACTCCGCGCTTTTCTGTCACCGCCAGACTATGAATCAGGGCAGTACCTACCAGCCATGGCATAAACGAGGCATTCTCAACAGGGTCCCAGAACCACCAGCCGCCCCAGCCCAACTCGTAGTATGCCCACCAACTACCCGTGGTAATACCAACCGTCAGAAACGCCCAGGCAATGTTAGTCCATGGCCGGGACCAGCGTGCCCATGCGGCATCAAGCTGCCCACTAAGCAGCGCGGCGATAGCAAAGGCAAAAGCAACGGAGAAGCCAACATACCCCATATACAACAACGGTGGGTGAATAATCAGACCAATATCCTGCAATAGAGGGTTAAGATCGCTCCCTTCTGCCGGGCTGGTTGGCAGTAAACGATCAAACGGCGAAGAGGTCATCAGCATAAATAGCAGAAAACCAACGCCGATCATGCCCATCACAGACAGCACACGCGCCACAATATCCAGTGGCAGCTTGTCACTTTTAACGGCAACAGCCCAGGTCCACCCCCCCAGGATCAGCACCCACAACAGCAGAGAGCCTTCATGCCCGCCCCAGATTGCACTGATCTTGTAGTAGATAGGCAGGGCCGTGTTGGAGTTACTGGCAACATAGCTGACAGAGAAGTCATCATGCACAAAGGCATAACCCAGGCAGAACATACTGATACAGAGAAACAGGAACATGCCTGTGGCCAGTGGCCGAGCAAAGCCCATCCATAATGTGTTATTACGTAATGTTCCAGCCAGCGGGACCACTGCCAGCAAAGCGGACAGGCACAGGGCCAGGATCAGAGAAAACTCACCAAGTTCCGGAATCATTTATTAAACACCTCTGCTTCAGGGGTTGGCATTTTACCTGCCGCTTCCAATGCATCGGCCACTTCCGGTGGCATGTAGTTTTCGTCGTGTTTTGCCAGCACTTCAACAGCCTGGAACACACCTTCAGCATCCATTTTGCCCTGCGCGACAATGCCCTGACCTTCACGGAACAGGTCTGGCAGGATTCCGGTAAATTTCACGGTTACCGTTGACTCATAATCCGTCATATCGAAATAAACAGTCAGGCTTTGCTGGTCACGTTTTACGCTACCATCTACCACCATACCGCCGGCACGGATACGGGTATCGACTGGAGCCTCGCCAGCAGCAATCTGCTTAGGTGAGTAGAACAGGTTAATGTTCTGACTCAGTGCGAACATGGTCAACCCCACCGCCACCGATACGCCTATAACGATAAACATAACAAGGAACAGACGCTGTTTACGTTTAGGATTCATCAGTTACTACTCTCTCGGCGCAAGCGTCGCACCAGATCAGTTATCAGTTGCTTTCGAGCCATCAATGGCTCAATCAGATTTAATGCCACAATGGCCAGCGCAATACCATAGCTGAGCCAGACATACAGGCCGTGACCACCCATGGCCAGAAACTCGCTAAAACTATTAAAACTCACGGCTCACCTCATACCTTGTCCAGCAATGTACGCACCCAACTGGCACGACGCTCACGGCGCAGGATTTCATTACGCACCCGAAGCATCAAAGACACAGCAAAGAAACAGTAAAATCCTATGACCATAACCAGCAGGGGCAACCACATTTCAGTCGGCATTGCCGGTTTTTCGGTCAGGGTAAACGTGGCGGGCTGATGCAGCGTATTCCACCACTCAACGGAGTACTTGATAATAGGGATATTGACCAGACCAACAAGCGCCAGCACAGAGGTTGCCTGAGAAGCCGTCGCATCACTCTCCATCGCTGAATGCAATGCAATCACCCCCAGGTACAGGAATAGCAGTACCAGCATAGAGGTTAATCGCGCATCCCAGACCCACCAGGCCCCCCAGGTGGGCTTACCCCAGATCGCCCCTGTCGCCAGAGCAAGCACTGCAATGGTTGCTCCAATAGGGGCACAGGATTTAGCGACCATATCAGCCACTTTCATTTTCCAGATCAGCCCGATAGCACCCGCAACCGCCATCAGCATGTAGCACGACTGAGCCAGAATAGCGGCAGGCACATGGATATAGATAATCCGGAAACTGTTACCCTGCTGGTAATCCGCAGGTGCGTACAACAGTGACCAGACCGTACCTGCCACCAGCAGTAACAACGCTCCAGCGCCAAACCAGGGCAATAAACGCCCCATAAATTCATAGCACCAGCGCGGTGATGCCAACTGGTAGAACCAGCGCGGTAACCAACTTTTTTTCTCAGCCATAACTATGTATTCGCTTACTTATCCGCTGACAGAAATACGCAGTGCCGCAGCAATTGCCAAAGGTGCCAGTGCAACCCCTAACGCCAGCATTGCACCCAATAAAGACAGGTAGCCCCCCAGTGGAAGACCGGTAACAGCAGCCTGCACTGCACCTGCACCAAAAATCAGAACCGGTATATATAACGGCAGCACCAGCAGCGAGATGAGAACACCTCCCTTACGCAAACCTACCGTCAATGCCGCACCAATCGCCCCCACCAGACTCAAGGTTGGCGTCCCCAGCAGCAGACTGAGCATCAGCCCTGTCATCCCCTCTGATGGTAAAAAAAGCATCACCCCCAGTAGCGGAGCCATCAGTGTCAGAGGCAACCCCGTCATCGCCCAATGTGCTAGCACTTTGGCCAATACCACCAGAAACAGCGGCTGCGGGCTAAGCAGGGTCTGCTCCAGGGTGCCATCATCAAAATCAGATCGAAAAAGGCTGTCCATGGACAATAATGTAGCCAGTAGCGCCCCTACCCAGACCACACCGGGTGCAATCTGTTCCAGGAAGGTTGGCTCGGGGCTGATACCCAATGGGAACAGACTCGCCACCATTAAAAAGAAAATGAGTGGGTTGAGCAGGTCGCTTCGTCGCCGGAACGCCAGCATCAGATCCCGTTTCATCACTGCCCAGAACAGACCAGCCATACCAGGGTTCACAGGCCTTACACCAGCATTAGATACGGGTTGATTCATTAAGTTTCGCCCGGCTGATTGAGGTTAATACGACGCAAGCGTTCGCCTAACGAAAGCTCATGATGGGTGGTAAGAATAACGGCACCACCCTGATCAGCATGGTGCTGAATCAGCTGCTCTTTCTGGCTGACTCCCTGCTTGTCAATCGCTGTAAAAGGCTCATCCAGAATCCATAGTGGCGCATCACTCAGATACAACCGGGCAAGGCTGACACGACGGTTCTGACCCGCTGAAAGGGTATGACAGGGAACATCTTCATAACCACGTAACTCGACCTTCTCCAAGGCTGGCATAATCCGCTCAGCATCGATGGAAGGATGCATAGCAGCATACCACTGCAGGTTTTCCAGCGGAGTAAGAATCGCCTTAACCCCGGGCTGGTGTCCAAAATACAGGAGAGAACGATTAAATGACTCCCGTGCATGGCTTCGAAGCTCACCACGCCAGAAGATATCCCCTTCATAGTTTCCGGTCAGGCCACTGAGAATACGCAACAACGTGGTTTTACCACTACCATTTGCACCCTCTATCTGTAGCACTTCGCCAGCATTCAGGGAAAAATTCAGATTATCAAACAGCACGCGATCATCTCGCTCGCAGTACAGCTGCTTGACTTCAAGTAAAGGCTCGGACAACGATCACACCTCCCGCCGACCAGCGGGCGAAAAAACTTTAATTTTCACGGCAACCGCCGACTGTATAAGGAGGCAATTATATACAATTTCGGGTTCGGTGTAGCATTACGAGAACATTACCGACAGATGGAGTAGAAAACGTTGATCCCTGGCACCTCGATTTCAACCAGCAACTCACCCACACCAAACACCCAGTCGGTAGATCTCAGCAAGCTATTACCCGAGAACAAGCCGGTGCAGGTGCGGGTTGTCGATAGCCGGCCATCACCGGATCAAAGCGGCAATCAGCGCCTGACTTTGCAGGTAGGCAAACAGACGGTGCAGGTAGACAGCAAACACCCCATACCTTCAGGTACAAAGCTGGAAGCAACACGCTCAGCCAACAGCAGCATTGAACTTCGCCCTGCCCAGCCCGTTACAGCAGATAACAACCGCCCCGCACCTGCGGTAACCGCACGCCCTGTCGCCCAACTACCGGATACCGTGCAACTGAAGCCCAGCAACACACAGAACAGCCCGGCTATCACACAACCTACAACTGGAACCGTTGTCAGCAGTAAAGCTGCTGCTTCAACTGCTTCAACTGCTTCAACTGCTTCAACTGCTTCAACTGCTTCAACTGCTTCAACTGCTTCAACTGCTTCAACTGCTTCAACTGCTTCAAC
>Ga0193958_1000838_pt1 | contig 10578 bp, 10 predicted proteins | sample FB_1_MG_FD_140320 | JGI IMG/M metagenome (GOLD analysis project Ga0193958, IMG submission 140320) | Microbial mat bacterial communities from the Broadkill River, Lewes, Delaware, United States - FB_1_MG | ecosystem: Environmental > Aquatic > Freshwater > River > Microbial mats | place: USA...
CACTTGTTAAACCAAGATATTTCTTTAGATTTTCTCTTGCAATATCATAGTTAAATGATGTTGCTTTTGCATTTCCTGCAAATTCTGAATGAGTATTTGCATAAGTATTTAAAACTTCTTGTAGTCTCTCTTCAATAGGTCTATAAGCTAGTCCTGAAGCAGTGTAGTCAAAATAGCTGTCTTTATTTTCACCAATTATACCAGCACTAATCTCTTCAAATGTAGTTTCATCTGTTACGAATGGTCTAAATATTTCGTTTTTTATTTCCATTATTTACCTTTAAATTAAAGACAACTCCTAAGAATATAGAGTTGTACTTAAATATCTTTCTCCAGTATCACAAAGTATTGTTACTATTGTTTTACCTTTATTTTCTGGTCGTGATGCCACTTGATTTGCTACATATAAGTTTGCACCTGCTGATATACCTACTAATAATCCATCAGTTTTTGCAACTTCTTTTGATGTTGCAAATGCATCTGCATCTGAAACTTGGATAACTTCATCAAAGATATCTTTATTTAATACAGTTGGAATAAACCCAGCTCCAATACCTTGAATCTTATGAGGACCAGGCTCTCCACCAGAAATTACTGGAGAACTTTCTGGTTCAACTGCAACTACATGTACATTTGGGTTGTGTTTTTTTACAACTTCAGATATTCCTGTTAATGATCCACCTGTACCAACAGCTGCAACAATAATATCAACTTTACCGTCTGTATCTTTTAAAATTTCTAAAGCTGTTGTTTGTCTATGTGCTTCAGGATTAGCAGGGTTATTGAACTGCTGAGGCATAAAACTATTTGGCATAGTGTTATTTATTTCAGCTGCTCTTTCAATTGCACCTTTCATTCCAAGTGCAGCAGGTGTAAGATCTAATGTTGCACCTAAAGCACTTAATAATTGCCTTCTTTCTAAACTCATCGATTCTGGCATAGTAAGAATAAGTTCAATCCCTTTTGCTGCACATACCATTGCAAGACCAATCCCTGTGTTCCCACTTGTTGGTTCTACAACTACTGTATCCTCTTTGATCTCTCCATTTTTAATTGCTGTTTCAATCATAGAAAGAGCAATTCTATCTTTTACTGAACTTGTAGGATTCATAAATTCACATTTACCTAAAATTTCAGTACTTGTGTCATTTGAAAGTTTATTTATTCTCACTAATGGTGTATTACCAACTAATTCTGTTACATCTTTTGCAATATTCATTTTCTTTCCTTTTTATATATAATATACTAAATTGTCAGATTTTTTTTCTAAAAATTCTTCTAGTTCACTTATTGTAAGCATAAAAATCTTTTCTATCTTTTTTTGAGTATCTTCCCAAAAATGTTGTAATAGATCAGTTTTAGTTTTTCCATCAGTATGTGCTAAACAACACTCTAATGAACTTAAAACTTCAAAGACAGTAATTTCGTTTGCGTCTTTTAAAAGTTTATACCCACCATTTGCACCTCTAATACTTTCTACAAGTCCACTTTTTTTTAAAGTAACAAGTATCTGTTCAAGATAATTTTGTGGTATTTCACCTTTAGCAGCAATCTCTTTTATTTGTAACAAATCTTTATTTTTTTCTTTTGCTAAAATTAATATCGCTGTTAATCCATAAACGCCTTTTGTAGATACAATTGCCATTTTAAATCCTCTTTTTTTTTAACTGAGAGAATAATAACACATTTTAAATCTTATGTCAAGTAAATTGATAGATTTAAGTGTGAATAATACCTAATTTCTTTTAAAACCCTTTATTTAAAGGCTTTATTTAAATACCCCTAAACTATAGTGTTTAATAGTATATCATATTATTAGGATTAATATAGTCTTTTTTTTATAAAGTCATGTAATTTAGTATGAATTGAAGAGTATGGTATACAAATAGAATAGAAAAAGGGACAAATTGTAATAAATCTGTCCCTTCTTGAATTGTTTATACTAATGAAGCGATAAAAGTTTCGTCAGTTACTTTTTCTTTCATAAAGTGATGTAAAACAGTATGATTTGATTCTATATATGATGAAACTATTTTTTCAACAACACCATTTACTTGATCTGGTCGTAATTTTAATTTAGCTTTTTGTCCAAAAGTAGAATTTGTACCTTCAAGATTTCCACCTAATATAAGTTCAAATCCAGGAATAGTTACACCTTCTTCATTTTTAACTTTTGCACCTAAAAGACCAATATCAACAATATGTGGATGTGCACATGAATTAGGACAACCATTTAATGATATAGATAAGGTATCGTTAAAATCTGGGAATTTAGATTCTAAATATTCTGATAGTTCAACTGCTTTATCTTTAGTTTCACTAACAGCAAATTTACAAAAATTAAGTCCTGTACATGATAATGTTCTTGCTTTAAAGGCACTAGGATTTGCATCAATTTTAAATGTTGCTAATTCTTCTACTAAACTTTGTGTATTTTGTGTTGGTACATCTGTGATAATAAAATTTTGCGTAGATGTAGTTTTGATAGTAGTAGCACCTGCTTTTTCAAGAGCATTTGCTAAATTATCTAAACCATTTGCCCCTAATTTACCACCATTTATAGCACAGCCAATATATGAAATATTTTCAATTTTAGATGGATGTACTCCAAAATGTTCTCGTTTTGCATATGTTGTATACTCTTGTGTTTTAGTGGCTTGTAATTTATAACCTAAATTAGTTTCTATTTCAGTAGTGAATTTTTCAATTCCCCAATCAGCTATAAGGTGTCCAAGTCTTGCCTTGTTTCTTTTTTCTCTTAACCCATGGTCTCTATATATATAAGAGACAACTTTTACTACATCTAAAATTTGTTCTTTTGTAACATATCCAATATGAGTAGCAATCGTTTTATTTGAAGCTAATCCACCACCAACACTTACATCAAAAAGAACTTTTTCATTTAATTTAACAGCAGTGAAAGATAAATCTTGAATCTCATGACCCATACAGTGTTTTGAACATGCTGAGATACCAACTTTATATTTTCTAGGAAGATTAACTAAATCTTTGTTTCCTCTAAAAAAATCATTAACTGCATCAATAGTATCATTAACATCTATTAATTCAGTATGATCTACACCTGCTACTGGACATGATGCAACATTTCTAGGTACATCTCCAGCTGCAAATACTGTACTTAATCCTACAGTTTTTAGTCTATCAAAAATCTCTGGTAAGTTTTTTACTGCAACATTGTGAAATTGTATATCTTGTCTCGTTGTTAAAGTTGCTTGTCCTTTTGCAAACTCATGAGAAAGCTTTGCAATTTCTTTCATTTGAGTTACAGTCATAGCACCTTTTTCAAGTTTTACTCTTAACATAAAGTAAAGATTTTGATCATTTTCTGGTTGTAAGTTTTTATTTTGAGAATATAAACCATACCATTTAAATCTATCTATATCTTCCGGGTCTAGCTCTATAGTAGAATCAGCAGCATATCTTTTGATATCTGCTAATACATCTAGTCCACTTTTTTCTGTTTTAATTCGTTGTATTCGTGCTGCTGGTGATTCTTTTGCCACATATGCTCCTAAAATATTTCTTTAGCTTCCCATTCAGGGAAATTACTTCTAATATACGCATTTAGTTCAATTTCTGCTTTTGTATATTCTCTAATCTTTTCATCTTGATCACAATCTTCATTTGAAACTGAAGATAAAATCATACCAGCTCCAACTGTTGAATTTGTATATCTATCTATGATGATAAAACTTCCTGTATGTCTATTGTCATTATATGGATCAACTGCAATTTGTCTATCTAAAGATAAAGTACATTTTGCAATATCATTAAGCTCTAAGCTATCTGTTTGAATCTCTTCAAAACTATTGGCATCTTTTTTATAATCAATCTTTTTAAATGTACCATTGATTACAGAAGTAGATCTTTTAATAATATAATTACTATTAAGCTCTAATTTCTTTTCCTCCATCCAAACAACCATAACTTCTAGTTTGTTTGATACATGAGGTATAGATGTTGATTTTACGATCATATCACCTCTTGAGATATCTATTTCATCTTTTAGTGTAATTGTTGTAGCCATAGGTGCAAATGCAGTTTCTATTGTTTCAACTGTTTCGTCTTTTCCTATAGGTCTTAAATCTTTAATCTCATTTGAAACTATTGATTTTACAACTGAAGTTTTTCTTGAAGGTAAAACAGTAATTTCATCGCCTACAGAGATACTTCCACTTGCAATAGTACCTGCAAAACCTCTGAAATTAAGGTGTGGACGACTTACATATTGAACTGGCAATCTAAAATCATCATTTTCATCATGATGGATATCAACAGAATCTAACAATTTCATAAGAGGTAGACCTTCATACCAAGTACATTTTGGAGAATTTGTAAGAATATTATCTCCATCAAGTGCTGATAGTGGAATATACTCAAAATTAATATCTTCATTGTGTGGAAGATTTGGGATAATCTCTTGATATCCTTTTTTTATCTCTTCAAATGTATCTTGTGAAAAATCAACTAAATCCATTTTATTAATCGCAATGATAAGGTTTTTTATACCTAATAATGAAGCAATATAAGAGTGTCTTTTAGTTTGAGTTAAAATCCCTTGTCTTGCATCAATTAAGATAATAGCTACATCAGCAGTTGATGCTCCTGTAGCCATATTTCTTGTGTATTGCTCGTGACCTGGAGTATCTGCTATAATAAACTTTCTTTTTTCAGTTGAGAAAAATCTATAAGCAACATCGATAGTAATACCTTGTTCTCTCTCAGATGCAAGTCCATCAACTAAAAGTGCTAAATCAATCTTATCACCTGTAGTTCCTGATTTTTTAGAATCTTTTTCAATTGCTGCTAATTGGTCTTCAAAAATCATTTTAGAATCATAAAGAAGTCTTCCTATTAAAGTAGATTTCCCATCATCAACTGATCCACAAGTTATGAATCTTAAAATCTCTTTGTTTTCATGTTCTTTTAAATATTGTTCAATATTTTCTGCTATTAAATCTGATTGGTGTGCCATTAAAAATACCCCTCTTGTTTCTTTTTTTCCATTGATGCATCGCCATCACTGTCTATTAATCTACCTTGTCTTTCACTTGTTGTACAAACTAACATCTCCTGAATAATTTCAGGTAACGTAGAAGCTTCTGATTCTACTGCTCCAGTTAAAGGATAACACCCAAGTGTTCTAAATCTAACTTTTTCTTTTTTAGCAGTTTTTCGTAACTCTTCAGGCATTCTTTCATCATCAACCATGATTTTTGTACCCATATATTCAACAACTTCTCTCTCTTTTGAGAAATATAAATCTGGAATAGGAATCTCTTCTAAATAGATATATTGCCAAACATCAAGCTCAGTCCAGTTTGATATAGGGAAAACTCTAATAGACTCACCTTTTGTGTGTCTCCCATTGTATATGTTCCATAATTCTGGTCTTTGGTTCTTTGGATCCCATCTATGGTTCTCATCTCTAAAAGAGTAAATTCTCTCTTTTGCTCTAGATTTTTCTTCATCACGACGTGCTCCACCAAATACTGCATCAAACTTTTGAATATTTAGCATTTGCTTTAATCCTTCAGTTTTCATGATATCTGTATGTACTGCAGAACCGTGAGTAAAAGGAGAGATATCCATCTCAATTCCTTTAGGATTAGAGTAAGTGATTAGTTCCATTCCTACTTCTTTTGCTCGTCTATCTCTAAAGTCAATCATCTCTTTAAACTTCCATTTAGTATCAACGTGCACTAATGGTAGCGGTGGAGGTGCTGGATAAAATGCTTTTTGTAAAATATGCAACATTACAGATGAATCTTTTCCTACAGAGTAAAGCATTGCAGGGTTTTGAAACTCTGCAATTACTTCTCTCATAATATGAATCGACTCAGCTTCTAGTTGTTTTAAATGTGTTAGTCTTTCTTGACTTATTTCCATTTTGTTCTCCCTTTTCAATTTATTTATTTAGCGTTTAATCCACACTCTTTATGTTCTGGGTTTTCCCACCACCAACGTCCACTTCTAATATCTTCTCCCTCTTTAACTGGTCTAGTACAAGGAGCACATCCAATACTTGGATAACCTTGTTTATGAAGTTTATTATATGGTACATTGTTTTTGTTTATATATTCCCATACATCTTCTTCACTCCAGTTAATTAAAGGGTTTACTTTGATTACATCAAAGTTTTCATCTAATTCAACTATTGGCATATCCGTTCTTGTTACACTTTGTGCTGCTCTTAACCCAGTAAACCAAACTTTTAAAGGTTTAAGTGCACGTTTAAGAGGTTCCATCTTTCTAATACCACAACAGTTTTTTCTATTTTCTATACTTTCGAAATGTCCGTTAATTCCTTGGGTCTGATAAAGTTTTTCAACATCTTCATTTTTAGGAAAGATTACATTTAGTTTTACATTATATTTTAAATTTGTTTCATCCATTACATTGTATGTTTCAGGATGTAATCTCCCTGTATCAAGGGTAAATATATTTGAATCTTTTTTAATCTTAAACATCATATCTGTTAAAACTTGATCCTCTGCACCCAAGCTGCTAGAAAGTGCAGCATCTCTTTCATAGTTTTCTAGAAAAAATGCTATAACATCTTCTGGTTTTGAGTTTTGAAATTTTTTGTTTAATTCTTCAATATTCATTAATTGCTTCCCCTATTTAAATTTGATAATCTGGAGCTTTAGTTCTACCAAAATTTAATTTATTCCATGTTCGTTCGTGAAAATAGTATAAAATCATTTTAGTTACAACTTCAATAGATCCAATTGATGCCGCCATTGCTAAACTTCCAGTTATTAAATAAGATATAACCATAGTATCAATAGTTCCAAGTACTCTCCAAGAGATAGTTTTAACGACTGATCGGTATGCTTTTTCTTCCATCTTATTTCCTTTTAATTTGATGTAATATCCAAATTGTTGAGAGAATTATAACAGAAAATAAAACTAATGTCAAGTAACTCTACATGTTTAGTAGGGTATACCCGAGTAGATAACTAGAGTATGTTCTTTTTTCTCTTAGACAATTCCTTATGTGTCTTCTCTTTTTTGATGATTCCTTTATCTCTTTTAGCTTGCTTTTTTGATAGATATTTACTGATGTCTTGAGGAATTAGTTTTTCACATTCATCTCTAAAAAATTTTGCTGCAGTTGGAGACGTACCATTACTTGAAACAGCAATCTGAAGTGGTTTATTTTTTGTCAAAGCCATAAAATAGAAGTCACAAAATTCTGGTTTATCAACTATGTTGAGTAAAATACTATGCTTTCTTTTGTACTTTAAAAGCTTTTTTGAAACAGAAGGAACTCCAGTTGCATCGATAATGATATAAAACCCTTTTATATCTTTTAATTTAAATTTTTTTTCTTGTATATTTGCAGTCGTAGTAAGTATCTTTTTATTGAGTGTTTCTGATATAATATGAAAGTCAATATTGTTATGTTGCAGTACTTGTGCTTTGTGCAAAGCGACATTTCCCCCTCCAATAATCAATATCTTTGGGTTTTTTAATAATATAGGTAGCGTTTTAATTTTTTTCATTCAAATTCTTTATTATAAGTTTTGTATATAATAACAGAATTTTTATAGCAATTCAAGTAAACCTATAGAGTTTATGTGGTTTAATCTTTTTTTTCGATTGAAAAATTTAAAAATACCTTAACAAAAGGGATTATAAGGAGTTTATAAACTCTAGTAAATTTATTGGCTTACTTGACATAGTGAAAAAAACTTGATACAATTACTCAATTAGAAAGGATAATAATGTTCGATTTAGATAATTATGAAATATATGAAATAGTAAATTTATCAGCATTTATACTAGGTTTATTGTTTGGTGCAATTGCACAAAAAAACCAGTTTTGTTTTAGTGGTTCTATTAAAGACTACATATTAACAGATTCAACAAAAAGAGCAGCATCTGTCGTTATGGCGATTATAGTTGCAATCATTGCTACATATTTTGTTACAAATATAAATGAGATAGATTTAAGTGAGGCGATCTATTTAAGAGAAAATGTAAATTATTTTGCGATTATTTTAGGTGGTAGTTTATTTGGTATTGGTATGATGATAGCAGATGGGTGTAGTAGTAGACATTTAGTAAAATTTGCACAGGGTGATCCTTATTCTTTAGTTACTTTAGTATTTATAGCTATTTTTGCATTTGCAACAACAAGGGGATTTGTAAATGAGTATATTACTTTAATAACACAAAATGAAACGTTATTAAGTATTTCTTCAAATATTGCAAATGAACCATTAAATATATTTGTTGTGATTATTCCTTTATCTATATATTTATTGGTATTAACAAAAAGTTTTAAAAGAATACTTTCTTTAAAAGATGGTGTACTAATGGGACTTTTAGTTGCAGCTGGTTGGTATATTACAGGTGTAATTGGGATTGAAAGTATAGAGCGAGAGATAAATATTACAAGTGTAACTTTTGTTTATCCTACTGCTCAAACATTAGAGTTCTTTTCATTTTTTCAAGTTACTGAATTATCATTTGGAGTAAGTGTTATTTTGGGTGTTGTATCTGGGGCTTTTATCATGTCTAAATTTAATAGAAAATATAGTTTTGGATGTACTTCAAATCTACAACATAGTAAAGTAAAATATAACATGATTGGTGGAGCACTGATGGGTGTTGGTGGAGTTCTGGCTATTGGTTGTACAGTTGGTCAAGGACTTACTGGAATATCAACACTAACAATTGCTTCAGTGCTAGCTATTTCATCTATTATGATTTCTGGTTTTATAACTGCAAAATACTTAGGGAAGCAAGATAAATTACCTATGTGTTTTATTTTTGAATGGGATGATAATAAACCAGATTCAAAATCTGATTTTCAAATATAATTAAAATTTATATTCAATTTGATATACTATAAAATCAAATTGAATATAAAGAAAAAAATGTGAATTTTAAATATATAAAACCAAATATAAAAATACTCGTAATCATCTATCTTCTTCTTGTAATGGGATTTTCATCTCTAAGCTATAAGTTTATAATTGGTGATTTCTTGGAGTTTGAAGAGCATCAAAATCTTAATAATACTCATACTCTTTTACAATCAATGGATACAACAGTAGGTAATATTTATAAATTGGTTAATGATTATAGTAAATGGGATGATAGCTATGATTTTGTATTAAATCAAAATCAAAATTATATATATGAAAACTACAGAAAAGAGACAACTACCTTAGAAAATTTAAATGTTGATTTTATAATTTATGCTAATAAAACTAAGGATGTTCTTTTTTCTAAATATAATGATAAGACCTTAGATGATGATAAAACATCATTTGAAAAATATCTACTAAATAGATTTCAAAAAGAAAATAGACTTAGTACTGTAACAACATATAAGTCTTATTATTTATACTTGGTTAAATTAGATATACTCAGAAGTGACCATACAGGAGATGTAACAGGTTGGATTTATAGCGGTAAAATTATAACGGATAAAACACTTAACAGTATATTAGAATCATTTGAAACTGTTAAAAAGACTACTCATGTTTCACCTAAAGGTGAGTTATCATTAACCTTACCATATTTAAAAAATATCAAAATAAAAACAGACTTAACATCAACCTATTTAAAAAATTCGATTCAATTTTATGATAATACTGATAAATTTATTTTTTCTGTTGATACGAAAAATAAAAGGGAAATTGTAAATAATGGAGAAAAAACTATTCTTTGGGTAAATCTAATAGTTGCTATTTTTCTATTGATATTATTTTACATTTTTTATAAAAATCAGTTGATGTTAATGAATTATAATAAAAAGCTTCAAATAAATGTAGCAAAAAAAACAAATAAGTTGACAAAATCATTACTTAAGATAAAACAACAAAATAAAGAACTATATGAATTATCTCATACCGATAGCTTAACTAAAATAAAAAATAGAAGAAGTTATTTTAAAGAGAGTGAAAAATTACGTCAAAAAGCAATGGATGAAAAGCAAAATTTTTCTGTACTGATGATTGATATTGATCATTTTAAAAAGATAAATGATACATATGGACATGCCATAGGTGATGCTGTTCTTATAGAGTTTTGTGGACTTATTAATTCTGTTATTAAAGATGAAGTTTTTGGAAGAATTGGTGGGGAAGAATTTTGTATCACTTTTTTTGGAAAAACGGAAAATGAAATGAATCTTATATCTGAAGAGATAAGAAAACTATGTGAGAAAAATATACTTAAAATTGATGATAAAAGTATATCTTTTACTATATCCATAGGACTAACTTTTGGTGATAGTTTTGCAAGTATGGATGAGATACTACAATCTTCTGATGAATTACTTTACAAAGCTAAAAAAGAAGGTCGAAACTGCGTGAGGAAAGCTTAGTATTCTCTACTCGTTTATGACAAATTAAAAATATGTTCATTATTTCAAGCTTTTTATGGGGGAACATAAGCTACAGTCTCAGCTTGTCTTATCCTATTTTAGTATATTAAGTATAGTAAAAATTCGATATAATTTTATTAAATAAAAGGATCAAGAGTCAATCAAATGAAAAAGAATTTTAAAACAATTATAGCTCTATTTGTGTTATGTAG
>Ga0193958_1000839_pt1 | contig 10565 bp, 10 predicted proteins | sample FB_1_MG_FD_140320 | JGI IMG/M metagenome (GOLD analysis project Ga0193958, IMG submission 140320) | Microbial mat bacterial communities from the Broadkill River, Lewes, Delaware, United States - FB_1_MG | ecosystem: Environmental > Aquatic > Freshwater > River > Microbial mats | place: USA...
GATGACTGACCTGCTCCCCTAAAAACTTACAACGCCGACTCACTACATTTGCTTGTCGAGAGTCATGATAAACTTGGATCGTTAAATCAGGGCGGCGCTCATCGCCATCATGAAACGCATAGGTGAGTAATAAGATACTGGTATGGGCACTTTGCTCTAAAACTTTTAGTAATAAAGGAATACCTGCTTGTTGTGTCAGCGTATATTCCCCCTGTAAACGCCTAATATCACCACACAATAAGCGCAACTGCATATAATTCACTTCATACATCTCCATCAGCGCCGCAAATGAGCGTGGGCGAGGAGGGAAAATAGCTTGTTGAATATTCTTCAACAACTCAATATCACTTATGGTGATTGTGGGGCTTAAGCTAGTTTGCATGCAGTGAGGCCTTTGTTATAAAAAAGTGCATTATTTATCTCTCTTCCGTATTTTTTATGGTAATTGGAGGCTGTTTCAGCCTATTATCGGCTTATCTAAAAAATCACATTACGTCCCTGCTAACCCATTAAAAACACACAAAAAGGCTGAGCATGTTATTTAAGACGACTCCTTTTCTTGATCAAAAACCCGGTACTTCTGGCTTGCGTAAACAGGTCAGTCGGTTTCAAGAGCCGCACTACTTACCCAATTTTATTCAATCCATTTTTAACTGCCTACCAGAACTTAAAGGATCAACCTTAGTGGTTGGTGGTGATGGCCGCTACTTTAACCAAGAAGCGATACAAACCATTATTAGCATGGCTGCGGCCAACCAAGTGGAAACACTATTGATTGGACAATCAGGCATTCTTTCCACACCCGCAGTATCACACTTGATTCGTAAATATGATGCACTGGGGGGAATTATATTATCGGCTAGCCATAACCCCGGAGGGCCTGATGGCGATTTTGGGGTTAAGTATAACGCAAAAAATGGCGGCCCTGCACCTGAGTCACTGACCAATCAAATTTTTCAGGAGAGCCAAGTATTAAACGAATATTATCAAGCAGATAATCCAGCAGTTAACTTGAATGAAAAAGGCAACCATCAGGTATTAGGTACGCGAATTAAAATCATTGATTCAGTTACTGACTATGCAGACTTAATGGAATCAATTTTTGACTTTGAGGCTATTCGCCAACTCATTACACAACCAGACTTTAGCCTATGCTTTGATGCGATGAGTGCTGTTACCGGCCCCTATGCAACTGAAATCTTACAACATCGCCTAGGTGTAGCGCCTGAAAATATTATTCGAGCGACACCGCTCACAGACTTTGGTGGCGGACACCCTGACCCTAACCTTGCACATGCAAAGGAGTTAGTTGCACGTATGTTCTCTGAGCAAGCGCCCACATTTGGGGCCGCCTCAGATGGGGATGGAGATCGTAATATGATTCTGGGTGCCAACTGTTATGTAACCCCCAGCGACAGCCTCGCCATCTTGGCCGCTAACGCACATTTAGTTCCCGCCTATAAAGCGGGCTTAGCGGGTGTTGCTCGCTCAATGCCAACCAGCCAAGCGGTTGACCGTGTCGCCGAGGCGTTATCACTAGAAAGTTATGAGACGCCAACCGGTTGGAAATTCTTTGGTAATTTATTAGATGATCAACGCATTACACTCTGTGGCGAAGAAAGTTTTGGCACCGGCTCTGATCATGTACGAGAAAAAGATGGGCTATGGGCTGTTTTATTCTGGTTAAATATTCTTGCTGTCAAACAGAAAAGCGTGCAGCAAGTCGTCATGGAGCACTGGCAACAGTTTGGCCGTAATTATTACACACGCCATGACTATGAAGGCATTGAAATAGAACAGGCTGACAATGTTTTTAATCATTTAAGTACATTATTAGATACGCTAGAAGGACAGCACTTTTCCAAGCGCGTTATTAAAACAGCAGATAACTTTGCCTATAATGATCCTGTTGATCATTCAAGCAGTGCCAACCAAGGTATTCGCTTCTTATTTGAAGACGGTGCGCGCATTATTTTCCGTAAATCAGGAACCGGCACAAGCGGTGCTACGATCCGTGTGTATGTGGAACATTTTGAATCAAACCCTGATTTATTTGAACAAGATACCCAAGAAGTACTCGCAGACTTATTACTAACTGCAAAAGACTTGGCGCAACTACCTCAACTAACTGGCCGAGAAAAAGCCAGCGTTATCACTTAAGTTACTTATATAAAAAGAATACAACTTAATATAAAGCCCATAAGCGTCCACTCAATACTTTTAGTGGGCGCTTATAATTTGGTACGGAAAAGACAACCGCTTAGCCGGAATCACACTATTAATCCCTCACAATAATTCTAAGATGTTTTCAAGATAAAAATCACATTGAAATATCACCCAGTGAAAGGGGATTCCAAAAAACTATGAATACAACAATTAAATTATCGGTTTCCAGTGTCTTACTGGCCGGCTTCATGACAGGCTGCAGTCAACAACAATTTCAGGGTGGTGGGCAACAAGTTGCCGGCGGGTCTCAACTCGTTGGTGGTCAGCAAGTTGCTGGCGGTCAAGTCGCAGGATCTCAGCAGGTCGTAGGCGGCCAACAGTCTGTTGGCATGGATAGCCAAATTCAAGAACGTGTTGTACTGGATACACATTCACATAACCTTGTGCAGTCTAATACTCACTCACATAATGTACACACACAACAGCGCGTTTATGTTCCACTACCGAAGGCTCTAGCCAAAACACCACCACCGGTAGTGATGTTCGAACAACCGAAACCCATTGCACAGCACCCAACTGTTCGCCCTCACCCCAAGCCTATCTATAAGCCCAAGCCTGTTCACCAGCCAAAGCAAGTGTATAAGCCGCGCCCCATGCATAAGCCTCAGCAAGCGCACAAAGCAAAGCCTGTCGTACAGCACCGTGGCATTGGCTTACCACCAGCACAACCTGGACAATGCTTTGCCAAGGTTAAACAACCCGCAAAGTTCAAAAATATTGTTAAGCGCGTGCAACTCAGCCCTGCAGTCAACAAGCGGGTCAAAGTGCGTGGCCCGCAATACACCTGGGTGAATAAAAAAGTGCAGGTACGCCCTGCATCACACCGCTTTCAGTATATTCCAGCACAATATAAAACCATTACTAAGCGTGTACTTGTTAAACCAGCACACTATACATGGCAGAAAGGTAAAAATGGCCCAGTCACACGTATTGACAATATGACTGGCGAAATTCTTTGCCGAGTCAAAGTGCCTGCGGTATATCGTAATGTCACACAAAAGGTTGTTGCACGCCCCGCGCAGCGTATTAAACGTCCAGTCCCTGCCGTGTATAAAACCATTAAGCAGAAGAAGTTTGTCTCTCCTGCACTTTACAAAACGATCAAGACACCCGCTCGTTTTACCAACAAGACTTACCGTGTCAAGGTCAGCGATGTTCGCTATCAGTGGAAACCCATTGCCTGTAAGAAACCCACAGCAGTGCGCAAGCCTGTACAGATGGTGTCACATAAACCAGCACCAAAAGTCAGTGCAGCACAGCAAAAACTTGCCCAAGAGTTTCAACAACAGCAGCACGAACTAAAACAGCAGTGGATGCAACAAGAGGCACAACGTCAAAGAGCTGCACAACATCGCAAACTTGCGCAACAACGCCAGCAAGCACAGCTGGAAAAACAGCGCCAAGCACGCATTGCCCAACAACAAGCGCAGCAACAGCTTGCAGCACACAAACAACCTAACCATCAACAACCTGCCTATGCAGCACCCAAGCCCAAAGTAACGCAGGTTGCTCATCGCACTCAAACAACAACACCAGTTGCCAAAACACCTAAGGTGCAACCTAAAGTACATCAGGCACCAGCTCATGACACTGTGACACCGTTAACACGTGCTAATGCGGTCTATCGCATTCAAAAAGCCTTGCAACAACGTGGGTTTAACCCCGGTGATATTGATGGCAGACTTGGCCCCAGCACAGTAAAAGCACTCACTGCCTTTCAGGAAAGCCAAGGCTTAAAAACGGGTACTCTAAATAGAGATACCTTAAGAGCACTTAACTTAGTGCGCTAATATCAATCACCTTTTAGTGCTAATACTGATCAAAGGCTTGCAATACGCAGGCCTTTTTTATGTGTCACTTTTCACTACCTTGTATAAACCTTATGATGGGTATAATCACTGCAACGGCATCTTACTGAGCAAAAGCGAGCATCAGGTCTTTCTTTATCCACGCTTTACAAATACAGTTACTTGGCCTATTGCATCAATACTTGGAACACAAATTGTACAAGGTTTACTAGACTCACTCTTTCGCAAATAAACTAAGTTGTTAATATTTGCTTAGAAAGCTAGCCCATCGATTTATTTAGGAGTAAAATGCCGCGAACTTTCTCTAACACCGGCTAACTTCGATTAAACTGATATTTTCAATGATTTTCAGATAATAACAGGGTATTTTTACTAAATGTATGCTTTTAAATGAAAAAGTATGCTTTACTCTAGTACTAATCACTCAAAGACACCGAAAGCCAACACCACAAGGTACCATCAAATGGATGTTCGAAAAATTAAAACACTGATCGAATTAATCAACAGCAGTGATATCGCAGAAATTGAAATTAAAGAAGGCGATGAATCAGTCCGAATATCCCGAAATAGTTCAGTCACGCCACCACCTGTTGCGGCGGCACCTGTACATATCGCCGCACCTGCGGCACCTGTTGCCGCAGCTCCTGAGGCTGCAGCACCTGCCCAGAAAGGGGATGTTATCGAATCTCCAATGGTTGGAACATTCTATCGCGCATCATCACCAACAGCTAAAGCCTTTGTTGAAGTCGGTCAAACCGTTGCTATCGGCGATACGCTTTGCATTATTGAAGCCATGAAAATGCTGAACCAAATTGAGTCTGACAAAGCAGGCACCATCACTAGCATTTTGGTCGATAATGAGCAACCGGTTGAGTTCGGCCAGCCACTGTTCGTGATTGAGTAATGGAGGCCAATCATGATTAAAAAGCTGTTAATCGCCAATCGCGGCGAAATTGCATTACGCATTTTACGCGCCTGTAGAGAGTTAGGCATCAAGACTGTTGCCGTTCACTCCACCGCTGACCGTGACTTAAAGCACGTACGCCTAGCAGATGAGTCAGTCTGTATTGGTCCAGCCTCCTCCACAGATAGCTACCTCAATATTCCAGCAATTATTAGCGCAGCTGAAGTCACAGATGCTGATGCGATTCATCCCGGCTATGGCTTTTTGTCTGAGAATGCAGACTTTGCTGAGCGGGTTGAGGAAAGTGGCTTTATCTTTGTAGGCCCGAAGGCAGAAACAATTCGCCTAATGGGTGATAAAATTTCTGCAAAAGAAGCCATGATTCGTACCAATGTACCTTGTGTTCCTGGTTCAGAAGGCGCAATTCCAGATGATGGAAAAGAAGCACTCGCTATGGCCGAGAATGTCGGCTACCCCGTCATTATCAAAGCTACTGGCGGCGGCGGCGGTCGTGGCATGCGGGTTGTCGATAGTAGCGATGAGTTACTAGAGGCAATTACTCTGACCAAAACAGAGGCTCGCGGCGCGTTCGGTAACGATGTCCTGTACATGGAGAAGTACCTGCAAACCCCTCGTCATATCGAGTTCCAGGTACTTGCTGACTCCTATGGTAATGCCATTCACCTATGCGAACGTGATTGCTCCATGCAACGTCGTCATCAAAAAGTTGTTGAAGAGGCACCAGCCCCTGGCATTACTCCAGAAGAGCGTGCACGCTTAGGCGCAATTCTGACCAAAGCCTGTAGTGATATTGGCTACCGCGGTGCAGGAACCTTTGAGTTTTTATATGAAAAGGGTGAGTTTTACTTTATCGAGATGAACACTCGTTTACAGGTAGAGCATCCTGTTACCGAGCTTATCACCGGTGTTGATCTTGTAAAGCAGCAATTACTGGTTGCATCAGGCCAGCCACTGACCATTAAGCAGGAAGATATTAAGCCCAAGGGTCACTCAATTGAGTGTCGTATTAATGCAGAAGATCCTGTGAGCTTTATGCCTTCTCCCGGCCGTGTTGAACGCTTTCACCAACCCGGTGGCCTTGGTGTACGTGTCGACTCTCATGTCTATGGAGGCTACACTGTCCCACCTTATTATGACTCAATGATTGGTAAGCTGATTGTTCATGCAGAGGACCGTGACAGTGCAATTGCACGTATGGTCGGTGCTTTGGATGAAATGGTCATTGAAGGGATTAAAACCAATATCCCACTACAACGACGTATTCTTGAGGATGAAGCCTTTATTGAAGGCGGTGCAGACATTCATTACCTAGAGAAGAAACTGGAAAGCAATAACTGATGTGGTTACAACTGATTTGCCAGACCTCCAAAGAAATGGAGCCTCTGGTTAGCGAAGCGGCTGAGAACATGGGCGCAGCTTCGATTACGTTAAGTGATGCAGGCGATAAACCTGTACTAGAGCCGTTGCCGAATGAAACACCCTTATGGGATGAAATTGTCATCACCATCTTGTTTCGAGAGGAAGAAAAACAACTTATCGACCAACTCCAGTCTCAACTAGAGGCGAATAAGGAGCACTGGCAAATCAGTAATATCTCCCAAGAAGTGCTAGAAGAGCAGCAATGGGAGCGCCTCTGGATGGATGATTTTCACCCAATGCAGTTTGGTGAAAACTTATGGATTTACCCCAGCTGGTCTGAGATTCCAGAAGACGAGAGCATCAAAATTAAACTAGACCCCGGTTTAGCGTTTGGTTCAGGCACACACCCAACAACAGCTTTATGTTTGGAATGGCTTGACCAAAACCCACCACAGGGTAAGTCTGTGATTGACTATGGTTGTGGAAGTGGCATTCTCGCCATGGCGGCCATTAAATTAGGGGCAACGCACGTTGTAGCAACTGACATCGACCCACAAGCCCTAACCGCGACTAAAGACAATCAGCAAAAAAATGATATCGCAGAAAGTGATATTCACGGCTGTCTGCCAAAAGCACTTCCCAAAGACCCAGTTGATTTAATGTTGGCAAACATTCTATGTGGCCCACTGATCGAACTGGCTGAAGAGCTATGCTCTCTTACCAAGTCCGGTGGGAAGATTGTATTATCGGGCATACTAGAAGAGCAAATGGAGCTATTGAAAGAGAGTTACAGTGTACACTGTGATGATATTCAGTTTGCTACCATGGAAGGTTGGGTTAGAATGGCCGCTACGGTGCGTTAATTCCACTACACTTTTTATAGCGACCACAGATTAATCCATGTACACACGTTGCAGTCACTGTAAAGCTGTCTTTCGAGTTACTATGAAAGAGCTTACCGCAGCGCAGGGAAAACTCCGCTGTGGCGAGTGTGCGTCTGTATTTAATGCAATGGATAGTTTGTCAACGAAACTGCCTGAACAAAGTGACCCTAGTCAAGCACTCAATGAAGAGATGCTAAACCAAAAGCCTCCGGAATCACTGGGGGTTACAGAACCCACTAGAGCTTCAGGGGCCGTTAATACAGTTACACCAAGCAGCACATTATGGCCTACCATTATTGCATCAGTATTACTGTTAACCTTAATCACCCAGATATGGCTAACCCGTGACTTATGGTTTAGTAGTGTACGTCACCCTGAACAAGTAAACATGCTAAGTCGCAAGGTGTTTACACACCCTAGCCAACCAGAAGCATTAATTATTACTGGCTCAATACAAAATAGTGCGCCACGTGCACAACCCTACCCTTATCTTGAAGCACGCTTACTTGATCAAAATGATGAAGTCATTGCGCTGCGGCGCTTCCGCCCACATGAGTATCTGGAAGACTTTCAGAAAGATCAGTTATTAGAGAGTAAGCAACTTGCATCTATTCGTCTAAAAATACAAGACCCTCCGGGCAATCGTGCGACACAATTTAAGTTTTCTTTTTTGTAATGGGTAGTCACTAAAGATGTTAAATATTGCCCAATACACACTATCTAGCCCACTACTTCAAGCGCCCATGGCTGGTGTAACTGACCGTGTGTATCGTGACTTGGTTCGCGAGCATGGTGCAGGCATGGCTACCTCGGAAATGGTCACCAGTGATTTGTCTCTCGTGGGTACTCGAAAGACACAGTCTCGCTTACCGCAAATAGATGAGTGCTCACCACGTAGCATACAAATTGTAGGCACTGAGCCTGAAACGATGGCAGAAGCTGCACAGTTTTATGTATCGCAAGGTGCCCAGATTATTGATATCAACTTTGGCTGCCCTGTTAAAAAAGTCTCTGGAAGCAAACGCTTAGCAGGCTCTGCACTCTTAAAAGATGAAAAAAGAGTGGAACAAATTATTAGCCAAGTGGTCGAAGCTACTGGCGATATTCCAGTCACTATTAAACTACGCAGTGGCTGGAGTGCCAAGTCACGCAATGCCGTGCGTATCGCACAAATTGCAGAACAATCAGGTGTTGCTGCACTGGCGCTACATGGGCGTACCCGTGAAGATAAATACCGGCCTTATGCTGAGTACGAAACAATCAGACAGGTAAAGAAACACACCCAAATTCCAATTATCGCAAATGGAGATATTTGCGATAGAGAACAAGCTGAGTTCATACTGGATTATACCCAAGCAGATGGATTAATGATCGGTAGAGCCTCATTTGGTCGGCCTTGGTTATTTGCCCAGCTTAATCACAGTTTGTTCGGAATAAAATATACCAAGGAAATTACTCGGCAGTATCAATTTGAGACTGCGATTAGGCATCTAACAAACCTACATCAAGTGTACAGCAATTCACCTGATAGTCGGCGAGCTAGTACCACTGGTCACACCCGAATTGCTAACAAAGTAATCAACTGGTATTTATTAAGCATGTCAGTTCAAACTGATCTTAGGCACCGCCTTCTTAGCTGTAGTACCCCCGATGAGCAACTTTCACTTTTTAAAGAGGTGCTAGATGCGGCATTGTAACCATAACTACAGCACTAAGTTGCAGCGCATACCTTGGATTGGCTTTGAGCCTGACAAAAACACAAACCCATACAATAATACATAGGTCACGTGAACAATGACAAATACACCACTAAATGCAGATTCTCTGTCTGAAGCAACAGAGAAGGCAGTATCTGAATACCTAGATCTACTTGGTGATCATGATGCAACAAACTTATATCGCCAAGTTGTTGATGAAGTTGAGCGCCCTCTTCTTGAGGTTATCATGAAGCACACACGCGGCAACCAATCAAAGGCTGCTATGTGTCTAGGCATGAACCGTGCGACACTAAGATCTAAACTTAAGCGCCACGGCTTACTGTAAAGCAGTTTTAGTACAAGATAAGGTATGTACTTTGGTATATACCTTATTTTTCACGAAACAGAAGTACCGTTACGCTTGCAGCGACACCTTGCTTTTGACCCACAAAACCAAGACCTTCTGTAGTGGTTGCTTTAATACCTATTCTTCCAAGCTCTGCTTCTAAGTCTTTGGCAACACATGCGCGCATTGTATCAATGTGTGGTGCCAGCTTGGGTGCCTGTGCTGAAACGACCGAGTCAAGGTTCTGCAAACGATAACCCCGCTGCTTTACCAACCCATACACGTGTTTTAACAAAATACGACTATCAATATTTTCATAATCACTAGAGGTATCAGGAAAATGTTGGCCGATATCTCCCATTGCTAATGCACCCAATAAGGCATCACACATAGCATGCAATAAAACGTCACCATCCGAGTGAGCAATAAAACCTTGCTCATACGGAATCCTGACACCACCCAGCATAATGTGATCACCTTTTCCAAAGGCGTGTACATCATAGCCGTAACCTACTCGCATATCAAACATTAGATGTCAGCCTCTGCTGCTGTTGTAACAGAAAATCAATAAATGGAAGGTCTGAAGGGGTGGTCAATTTGATGTTATCTGCACGCCCTTCTACTAAGACAACCTGCTTTCCAGCTTGCTCCATGGCTGAAGCTTCATCTGTAATCTTAGCACCGGATGCTATTGCAGCTTCCAACGCACTTAATAAATCACCTAATTTAAATAACTGTGGTGTCAGCGCATGCCAGAGATTTTCGCGTGGTTCAGTGTGTGAAACGTTCAAACTCGATGACTGTGAACGTTTCATCGTATCTTTAACACGACTTGCCAATAAGCCACCATCAGCATCACTCACACATACTTTAGATAGTGCGTTTAAGTCTTCGCTTGAGACACAAGGCCGCGCAGCATCATGCACCATTACCCATGTATCACCGCTTATTTTTAACTTATATTTAGCAAAAGACAAGCCACTAACGACAGTATCCGCACGCTCCTGAGCACCTACGGCCACATGAAGATAAGAAGCCAAGTCTCCTGCCCGTAAACGTGCTTCAACCTGCGACCATATTGCATCACGCTCTGCAACTAAGACAATAATACCTGCCAATCCTGGTAACTGAGCAAACCGATCCAAGGTATGTTCAATGACCGTCTTATCGCCTAGCATTAAATACTGCTTTGGAATATCTAAGCCCATACGAGCGCCAACACCCGCCGCGGGAATGACAACCCAGATATCGGGCACAGTTTGAGATACAGAAAGGCTAGTCATCGACTATTGTACACCTGTAACAGGTAGATTCTTTTTA
>Ga0193958_1000841_pt1 | contig 10561 bp, 12 predicted proteins | sample FB_1_MG_FD_140320 | JGI IMG/M metagenome (GOLD analysis project Ga0193958, IMG submission 140320) | Microbial mat bacterial communities from the Broadkill River, Lewes, Delaware, United States - FB_1_MG | ecosystem: Environmental > Aquatic > Freshwater > River > Microbial mats | place: USA...
AGCCTTTTTTTGCTTTGTTTCTTAACCTCAACATTTATGTTTAGCAATAAAAATAAAGAACGAGCCGCCCGAACCGCAGCCGTTTCTCATAATAGCCTAGTCCGCGACTCTATTGTAAAGGGAAATGTGCAATCTGTTATTGACATTCGTGTAGATGGACGCATTGAAGGCGACCTTCGCTGTAAAGCTAAAGTGGTTTTGGGCCAAAATTCTGTCATCAAAGGCAATATTCATTGCCAAAATGCCATCATTGAGGGCCAAGTTTTAGGAAACGTCTATTGTCAACAATTACTAGATATTCGAAAGTCGGCCAAAATTCAAGGCGATCTAGAAACCTCTAAACTCGCCGTAGAAGATGGGGCCCAAATGAATGGCGCCTGTAAAATGAATCTACAGCATGGCATCCAATCCCCAAAATAAGAAGGGCCAAGCCCTCAAAAAGAACAAAAAAGCTATAGAGAGCTACATGAAGTACTCCGGAATGGGGGTCCAAATGGCTTTAGTTATTGCCGCAGGTGCTTTTGCTGGCGTATATTTAGATAAATACCTAGAAACTAAACCCCTATTTGTCGTTATTGGCTCTTTGGGCGCTGTATTTTTGGCCCTCTACCTGTTTATTCGCCAAATCTTGGCAGAAAATAACCAAGAAGACAAGGAAGAAGAATAGTCATGCAATTATCACAGTTTTATTCTAGCCTACTAGGCGTTTCGGCCTTTGTCGCTCTTAGCCTTTTGGGCCTTCAGTGGTTTTGGCCCCGCTTTGCCATATATGGCGGCCTTGCTTGGGCCAGCTATCTTTTTTTTGTGCTCTTTAGCTGGCTTTGCTTTTTTTGGGCCCGACAAGCTAGCCAAAGTAAAGACCAATTGCAGTTTAGCCGCGTCTTTATGATGCAAACTAGCATCAAAATGCTGCTCAGTCTTTCGCTGGTCTTAGCCTATTTTTATACCTTTAAACCAGCCGATCAGCTTTTTGTATTGCCCTTCTTTTGGGTATACTTCTGCTTCACGCTTTTTGAAATTTACTTTTTGACTCAGCTCGGAAAAGCATAGTACTATGTACCAAATTAAACATCAATCTAAAGAAGATTTTCTAGAATTGGACCCCAAAGATTTTAACTGGGATTTGGTTCAACTAGAAGAACATGCCTTTCATATTCTTTACCAAAATCGCTCTTATACTGCTAGAGTAATTGCTGCGGACTATAATAGCAAGAGCTTTGAAGTCCGCATTGGACAAAATACCTATACCCTAGCCGCAAAAGACCGTTTTGACCTTTTGGCTGAACGCCTTGGCTTTGAAAAAGTAGGAGCCGTTAAGGTCAATGATATTAAAGCTCCTATGCCTGGCTTATTGCTCGATCTGATGGTAGAAGTTGGTCAAGAAGTGAAAAAAGATGAGGCGGTCCTCATCCTTGAAGCTATGAAAATGGAAAATGTGATTAAAGCTCCAGCCGATGCCATTATTAAAGCCATTAAGGTAGATAAAGGTGCTGCGGTAGATAAAAATCAAGTCCTTATTGAACTTGATCCCCTATAGCCCCAAGGCCCATCATAATACAAAAGCAGGAAAAATGAAATCAATCATTTTTCCTGCTTTTTTTTGGTCCAAACTCTTGCGTTGTAGAGGAGCGAAGCGACTGGCTGAGGGATGGGCAGCAGTGGCCGTAGGCCAGACCAAAGCGGCTTTGCCGCTGCAGGGCCGAGCAATCAGCGAGCTGCGAGACAGCCCGACCCGATCGATAATTCATGAGGGTTTCAACCCTCATTTTGTATAGCTTCGCAAAGCGATACCGCTTTGCGCTGGGTTTCAACCTAGCGGAAGGGGCAGCCCCAAAAAACTACTTAAACGCTTTAATGGCCAAAATGGACCAGCCGCCAATAAAAAAGAGGCCACCTATAGGAGTTAGTGGGCCAATAACGGCCAATAAACTGCCCGAAATGCCGAGTAAATCGCGTAAAGCCAAAAGATAAAGCGAGCCTGAAAAAAGTAAAATCCCCATGGCAAAACTGATGCCCGCCCATTTTAGTGCTGGGGCTGCAGCCAAGCGCGCCCAAATGCCAGTGGCCAAAAGGGCCAAGGCATGATAATACTGATAGCTCACGCCCAGCTGATAAATCTCTAAACGGTCGGGCGTAATTTGCGCCTTGAGTGCATGTGCCCCAAAAGCACCAAAAATTACAGCCAAGGCGCCAAAAATGGCTCCAAGGCCCAATATCCATTTTTCTTTTGTCATGACTTAGAAGTTCAATTTCCCCAATCCTTGACGGATCAATTCGGGGGGATTTTGTGTACAATCGACTACCGTAGAAGGTTGATTACCGCCAATGCCGCCATCAATGACCAAATCGACCAAATGCTCGTATTGTTCGTGGATTTCATAGGGGTCTGTAGGATATTCAATAATATCGTCTTCCTCATCTAGGTTTTTGATGGAAGAAGAAAGTAAAGGCTGACCAAGTCCCAACACTAAATCACGTACAATTGGGCTATTTGGTACGCGTACACCTAGGGTTTTCTTACGATTTTTAAGTAGTTTGGGCAAGCTACTATTTCCGTCTAAAATAAAGGTAAAGGGGCCAGGCAAAGCCGACTTCATTAACTTGTAAATTGAAGTAGAATAAGGGCGGCAATAATTAGAAATATCGCTGAGATCGGCGCAAATAAAAGACAGATTGGCCTTTTTGGGTTGAATGCCCTTAATGCGGCAAATTCGTTCCACGGCTTTTGCATTAGTAATATCACAGCCTAAGCCATAAACGGTATCAGTGGGGTAAATAATTACGCCTCCATCTTTTAGGACCTGAAGTACCTGATCTATTTTTCGAGCTTGGGGATTCTCGGGATGAATTTCTAATAACATACATTCACTTATTCTAAATCTACTTGATTGGCCGCTTGAGCCATCAGTTCTAAATTTTTGAGTGCCGCTTTATACATTGGACTACTCCGTTTTTCTTCTTCTAAAGCCTGTAATTGTTGAGCAAAAAAGCCAATAAAGGCGGGAAGTTGTTCACCTGTATTTCGGTCTTTTTCCAAAATAATTTCCTTATAAGGTTCCAAATCTTCAGGCGTTTCCAAAACAATAAGTTCGGCTTTAGCAGCCTTTTTTAAGCGACCTTGGTTCCAGCCCTCCAAGCGAAAAACATATTGGTCTAAAGAGGCTCGTAAATGGCTAAAGGCAAAGGGAGAGCGCAGATCTCGATTTTCGAGTCGGCGCCAAAAAATAAGCGCTTCCTCATTGGTTCCTTGTTCTTCTATAAAACCCAATGGAAGCAAAAGTTCTCGCAATTGTTCAGCATCTATATAGTTAGCCATAATGCTATTTGTTATCTGATAATGAAACAGGGGAAAGCTTCATTAAGTTGAATAATTTTTTCGCTTACACTACCCAGCCAAAGTGTTTTGAGCACCGTATGTCCCTTTGCTCCCAAAAAGATAATATCGGGTTGTTGATCTTCGGCCCAGTCGTAAAGATGTCCAGCTGTACTCAGCCGTTGTCTTTGAATTAGTTGCAGCTTGGGTCGTTGAAAGTCATTGGGCAGATATTTATCTAAAAAGTTAATATAAGCATCCCTTGTACTTTCCAACAGTAAGCTTTCAAATTCTGCCTGTGTTTGGTTAATATTATAAATATGTGGATCAGGCATACGGTAAACATGTACACAATCTATCTGTGGAAGCTGAGGTAGGCGCCGCGCCAGAGCACAAGCCGCTTGTAGCGCTAGGCCCGAATTTTCTGAAAAATCGAGCGGCACCATAAAGCGTTCTAGTTTTAATTCCTCGGCCAAAGGCGGCACAAAAAGCAAGGAAGAAGGAGATCTTCGGGCCAAGTTACGGCTAAGCACTCCTGCTCCTTCCGCCAAAGTCTTTTTACCCAAAATGAGCAATTCAGTGCGCTGCTCCTCCAACTCTTCCAAAAGCTCCTCTAATGGCTGTCCATCTTCTACCTCATAAGCCAACTGAATATTACTTTGGCCCAAATAACTTTCGGCTAAAGCTTTCATGCGCTCAACTTGCTCAGAGACAGAAGGAAAAAGTTTCCGCATTCGCTCAGCATCTCCGCCAAAAAGTTGTTCAAAAAAGCCTGACTTTTTGACGACATGCATTAACTCTAGGCGATCAATACGCACATATTGTTGCAAAAACTGCAAATAGCGCAAACATTGCTCGTCTGCAACAGAGTAATCTAAGGCCAAAAGCCCTTCTGGAATACGGAAATTTCTACTTAACATCTTTTATAAAAAACTTGGGTCAAATAAAAGAGGTAAAAGCGATTTGGTCGAAGCTATTCGATAGATATCGCCTTTATCTCCCTGCAATAATAATTGTATAGGTGTTTCTTGCCGCCACTCAAATTCAAATAGTACTTGTCGGCAAGCACCACAAGGAGAAATAGGGCGCTCTACCCGCTCTCCCACTGTTTTTACCCGAATAGCCACTGCCTGAATGGCTACCCCTGGAAATTGGGCCGCAGCCGAAAATAAAGCTGCTCTTTCAGCACAAATAGTAGATGGATAAGCGGCATTTTCTTGGTTACTGCCCAAAACAATCTCTCCATTTTCTAAAAGAGCTGCAGCTCCCACTCTAAATTCACTGTATGGCGCATAAGCCGTATCACAAGCAGCATGCGCCTTGGCCAAAAGAGCTGCCTGCTGGGCTGGCAACTCCTCGGCATTAGAAAATAGTTCATAGTCGGCCCGAATCTCAATCTTTTTGCCCATCGTCTAATTTTCCTTTTACTTGAACCCAAAGCTTGTCCCACTAAGCGCTCAAGGTCGTTCACAATAGAAAAGCTTGTAAAGATAGCCTTTTCGATAGGCTATACAAAACTATTTTTGTTGGGAATCCAAGAAGATATAAGACTTTTTTTTAGGCCTCCGCCTCGCTGCGCTCGTCGGCGCTACGTTTCGCAGCTCGCTTTTCGCTCGGCCCTTCGTCGCTTCGCTCCTCGGTCTGGCCTGACGGCCACTGCTGCACATCGCTAGGCCAATTCAACAACACTTATTTTTGATAAAAAAAAGAAAATTATCATCGATCGTCTGGCCAAAAAATGCTTGTAAAAAAATAATATTTAAGCTTTCCTTAAAAAAAAGTGGCCGCTATAATTCGAAAGCCTTATCTTTAGTTCCAGTAAATCAAATGAGACAGTTTATCATCCATGTTTTGGCGCTTTTGGGCAAATTGCCAAAGTAAAAAAACATCGTTTTAATTGTACTCAGACCCTATTTAATCTTATCATTTTTAATTCTTACAATTATGCGTTTATTTAGCAGCAGCCTACTCCTAGCCCTTATGACTAGCTTTTTCCTCATGTCTTGTGGAGGTGGAGACCCCACTGCTAGCAACCCCGATATCGCTAAAATGAGCGATGAAGCCAAAGCCGAAATGGACAAAATGTCTGTTGGTGCTTGCGAATGCCTTAGCCAACATGGTGAAGAGCTCACTGCTTTTGTAGATGAGGCTCTTCCTTTGCTTAAAGAAGCACAAACCAAAGAAGATGCTAACCCCATGGAAGTAATGGGTAAGCTGATGGGCTCTATGTCCAAAATGAAAGCCTTTGGCGAATGTTTCCAGAAAGTAGGCGACGGTCTTAACGAAGATCTTCTAGATGAAGAAATGAAAAAAATCATTGGTGAAGATGCTGATCGTAAAGTAAAAGAGAAGAAGCAGATGGAAATCATCAACGCTTTCTTGGGTAAAAACTGCTCTAAAGAACAGAAGGTATTCCAGAAGTTCTTGGACTTCGGTAAAGAAATGGAAGCCCTCCAAAATAAAGGTAAAGAGTAAGCCAAATAATAAGCTTTATACCTAAACCTCTAGGGCCTGCGAAGATCGCAGGCCCTTTTTTGTTTCATCTTTTAACCCTATATCTATGCGTTTATTTAATAGCCGCCTGCTTATAGTTCTAGTGACTAGCTTTTTCTTGCTGGCTAATCAGCAAGAAGTTTTGGCCCAAAAAGAAGAGGCAGCTTCTATTGAAGTAGATATTGCTAAAATGACTGTAGAAACACAAGCAGCGTTAGACAGCATGGTCCTTGACCTTTGTAAGTGTTTGAATCAGCATGGAAAAATAGTCCGGCGTTCTTTAGATGAAGCGATTTACTTGCTCCAAGAAGCCCAAAATAAAGAAGATGCAAACCTCAAAGAAACAAGCATGCAAGTGAGGAGTATTATGGTAAAAACCCGCCCCTTTAGCCAATGTTTAGGAGAAGCAAAAAAAAAGAATCTAACCTTAGCCTCTTCCCAAGAACTACAAAAAGTGGCTGGTGACCCTGCGGTAGAACGGCAGAAGTATACAGCTATTCTCAGTAGTTTATTGGCCAAAAGCTGCCCAAATGAAAATGGGCAAGAAATACTCCAACTGTTTATGGACTTTGGTGACCAAATTGAAGCCCTCCAAAATAAAGGTAAAGAGTAGCCGGTAACCGCTTCTCGCTTTGCACTCAAGGGCTGCGATTTTCGCAGCCCCTTTTGTTTTGGCCCAGCGCTGCGGCGGGGTGGCCGCAGGCCAGACCGAGTTTTTTGAGCGCAGCGAAAAAAATGAAGGGCCGAGCAGACTTGCGAGCCCCAAAGCATAGCGGCGGCCGCCCGCCCTTTAAGGGGTGGCCGCGGGCCCCTCCTCCCTATCTACTTCTTGCATAAATTTGTATCTTTGAAAAGCAGTCAAAGCTGCTAAATCTAAATGCATCAAAAAAGTAGTGGATAAACGTAATATGGTACTAATTTCTAAAAGAGCCCTCTTTTGGGGCAGTCTTATGGGCCTAGCCCTAATAGGTACAAGCTGCAAAACCAGCTCGAAAGTAAAAAAAGATGAAGTTGTAGAATACATTGACTATGAGCTAGATCCCGTAGAAGTGACGGCCAATCGCTTAGATTTTAAGCGGGCAGTGTACAACCCTAGCTATATGCGTCGCAATGATTTGCTGCATACGGATTTAGAGGTTCGCTTTGATTGGAATAAAAAGCATCTTTTGGGCAAAGCGCGATTGAAAATCAAACCCCTTTTTTATCCCACAGATTCGCTTCGCTTAGATGCAAAGGGATTTGACATTCAGAAAGTCGCCATTTTGCAGGGCGGGCAGGAAAAAGCGCTAAGCTATAAATATGAGGATCAAAAGAACCTATTTATTCAATTGGACCGCAGTTATAGCCGAGAAGAAAGCTATCAGATTTTGGTAGAATATACGGCCAAGCCCGATGAATTGCCAATTGGGGGAAGTGCTGCTATTACGGCAGACAAAGGACTATACTTTATCAATGCCGATGGAAAAGACCCTGATAAGCCTCAGCAAATTTGGACTCAAGGCGAGACAGAATCTAGCTCTTGCTGGTTCCCCACCATTGACCGTCCAAACGAAAGGACCACCCAAGAAATTAAAATTACAGTTCAAGATCGTTTTCAGACCCTATCTAATGGCTTGCTCGTTAGCTCAATAAAAAATGCCGATGGCAGTAGAACGGACCATTGGAAAATGGATCAGGGCCATGCGCCCTACCTCTTTATGATGGCTATTGGAGAGTTTGCCCGCAGTACAGAAGAGTGGAATGGCAAACTGCTCGAATATTATGTAGAGCCCAAATATGCAGAACATGCGCAAGCTATTTTTCCACAAACGCCCGAAATGCTCAGTTTCTTTTCGGCTCGTTTAGGCTATGATTATCCTTGGCCCAAATACTCGCAGGTTGTTGTTCGCGATTATGTTTCTGGCGCTATGGAGAATACCACAGGCGTCATTTTTGGCGAATATATGCAGAAAACAAGCCGAGAATTGATTGACAACACCACCAATGAAGGCGTGGTGGCCCATGAAATGATGCACCATTGGTTTGGCGATTTGGTGACCTGTGAGAGCTGGGCAAATCTACCACTTAATGAATCTTTTGCCAATTATGGCGAATACCTTTGGTTTGAGCATCGTTATGGTCGCGACTTTGCCGACTACAACCGTATGAATGAGGTGCGGGGCTATATGAACCAGGCTGTTTTGCAAGATGATGCCCACCCTCTTATTCATTATGGCTATAACGATAAAGAAGATATGTTTGATGCTCATAGCTATAATAAAGGGGGCGCCATTTTGCACATGCTTCGCAAATATTTAGGGGATGATGCTTTCTTTGAAGGCCTCAAGCAATACTTACACAAAAATGAATACAGCGCCGCAGAAGCCGATGAGCTTCGCCTAGCCTTTGAGGAAGTTACAGGTGAAGACCTCAACTGGTTTTTTAATCAGTGGTTTTATAAAGCGGGACACCCCAAGCTCAAAATCAAACGCAGCTATTCCGATAGCAGCAAAACTTTGGTCCTAGAACTTGAACAAACACAGGATTACACCAAAAGTACGGTCTTTATCTTGCCTATGGAGGTGGCAATTTATACCCCTTCTGCTGGAGATTTGCCCCAAATCAAGCAAATCCGTATGGACCAACAAAAACAGCGCTTCGAATTTCCCTTAAAAGAAGCCCCCAGCTGGGTAGCCGTAGATCAAGAACGGATGCTCTTAGCCGAACGGGCAGAAGAACAAAGTAAAGAAGAATGGGCTGCTCAGTATAGCCTTTCGCCTCGCTTCCAAGATCGTTATGATGCTTTGCAAAAGATTAAATACGACCAAGGAGAAGAAGCCATGCGCAAAATTTTCTGGACCGCCCTAGAAGATCCCGCTTGGCCCATCCGTGCTATGGCTTGCGATTATGTAAAAGCGCAATCTGAAGAAGAAACTACAATCCTAATTGCGAAATTGAGCAAAATGGCAGAGGAAGATTCTCACTCACAAGTGCGTATGGCTGCCCTTCAACAACTTGGACGTTTGGGCGATGCCAGCATTTTACCTACCGTCAAAAAAGTGATGGCTAATCAGGAAGAAGCCTATAGCGTAATTTATGGCGCCTTCAAAGCAATACAGCAAATTGACCAAAACTTGGCCCTTGAACTAGCCAAAGAGCTAGAACAAGAGCAAAACCCTACTCTAGTCATGGGCATTGCTGAACTGTATGGCCAAACTGGAGATCGCCAATATTTACCTTTTTTTAGCTCAAACTGGAAAAAAACCGAGAATTATGGTGCCATTAGCTTCTTTGGCCAATACCAAAAACTCTTGGTTGCTATTGCCGATGATAACCTAACCTTAGACAAGGTGAAGGAGCTCAAACAAATTGGAAGCAATAAAGAAAATGATCTTTGGCATCGTTATGCAGCCACTAATGCCCTATACGACTTGCAAAAAGCTTATTTTGAAAAAGCGCCTTATGAGGAAATTCAAAAAGCCTTACAAGCGGTTATAGAGAAGGAAGACAATAGTAATTTGAAAAATCTCTATCAAAACTGGAAAATCAATTAAAACCATAGCCCCTTGGGCCCGCAGGAGCTGGCCACTTAGCCTGCTCCTGTTCTTTTGGGCCTGCCAGCCAACAACGCCTGCCGAGCCAGTCGCCTTGGTAGAAGAACCAACTACTTATCAATATCCAAAGGATAACCTTTGGAGAGGGCACCCTTTGCGCCCCGATCATCCCGACTATCTCAAGAACGCCTCCCCCAACTATAGCGATAGTATTTTTGCCCAACTCGAAGAACAAAAGGGATTCAATTACCCCTATGGCAAAACCGAAAGGGAGGTCAAAATTTTTCTCTACGAACTAGAACGCAAACGCAAAGCGCGAATTCGCTACCTCATGGGGCTTAACATTCCCATGCGAGCCGATGCCATGGCTCAAAAACGCTACCTCAATCTTTCTAGCCGAAGATTGACGGAAATCCCTCGAGAATTAGGAAAGCTCCAATCATTAGAAGAATTACTCCTGAAATACAACGAAATTGAGCATTTTTCTACCGCCCTTTATCAATGTAAAGCCCTAAAGCGCCTAGACCTCAGCTCTAATCAGCTAGAAACACTCCCCAACACAATTTATCGACTAGATAAACTCGAAAACCTCAGTCTGCGCGATAACAAACTGAATTTTTTGCCCCGAGGCTTTTCCCAATTAAATGAATTACGTAGCCTAGACCTCAGTAATAGCCACCGCTCTATGGCTGGTGCCTACAATAATTTTCGCTATCTTCCTAGCGCCGTTTATCGTCTCCCAAAATTAGAAAAGCTACTTTTGCAACGCTTGCCCTTGCAACAATTTGCCCTAAATATTCGACAAATGAGCTCACTAAGAGTACTGAGCATTGCTGGCTGCTGCCAACTTCCTCTAGACAACAATCTTAAACTATTGGCCCAATTGCCCAATCTAGAGGTACTCGATATCTCTTTTTTAGGCCGCCGAACCCTTCCCAAAAGTATTGAACGCTTCAAACATCTGAAAGTGCTCATCTGGCAAGAGGAAAATGGCGTCAATGAACAAGCCATTAAGGCCCTAAAAAAAATATTGCCCAACACCCGTATCTATTGGGGTGCCCCAGGCGAAAAACGCCCCTTTTTACGAGCCAATTCTATCGAAACAATTATTCAATAATGAGTCTGTCTGCCTTTCTTTCTATCCAAGATTATCAACTGCATTATCAAATTATAGGCAACTTTAGCCCCCAAAAGCCCCTTTTGGTCCTCTTGCATGAAGGCC
>Ga0193958_1000843_pt1 | contig 10538 bp, 14 predicted proteins | sample FB_1_MG_FD_140320 | JGI IMG/M metagenome (GOLD analysis project Ga0193958, IMG submission 140320) | Microbial mat bacterial communities from the Broadkill River, Lewes, Delaware, United States - FB_1_MG | ecosystem: Environmental > Aquatic > Freshwater > River > Microbial mats | place: USA...
ATTATCTTCTGCAACTTTTGCATTTGACACTACAGAATTTGTTTCTACTTTCTGATCTACTGTTTTATTAATATCAGCTTTTTCGATATTTTCTTTTAAGTTAGCTGATTTTTGCAGAGTTTTACTTACTTCTTTATTATCAACTATAGATTTATTATTTTGTATTTTTAATTCTTCTACTTGAGGAGTTGATTCTTTTGTTGTTTTAGCTTCTAAAACTAATCTATCTAACAAAGAAGTTGAGTTATTTGAATTTGTAGGGTTAACTTGATTTTGAGGAGATGTTAATGATTCAGTATTTTTTCCTACTTTATTTATAATATTCTCTTCAGTATTACTTATTTGAGTTGTAGTATCTTTAAGATTTTTTTCACTTGTAGGATTACTTGGATTTTTAATTATTTCAGTCTCTTTAGAAACTTCACTTGAAGTTAATGTATCCTTTAAAAGTGAATCAAATAATGATAATTGACTTTTTTCAGCTTTAACTTCAGTTGCTGAAGTTGTTGTTATCGCAACTTCACTTTTTTTGTTAGTAGCTAATGAATCTAGTAAATTTGCCATAACAATCACACATTTAAAATATCTAAAGTTTTAGAATCAATATTTTTATGAGTTGTAAACGCTGCAACATTTGCTTCGTAAGATCTCATAGCCTCAATTAAATCAACCATTTCAACAACAGGATTAATATCTGGATATGCGACATACCCTTCTGCATTTGCATCTGGATGAGTTGGTTCATATCTCATTACAGGTTTTGCATCTGATTGAAGTATTGATTTAACCCCAACACCTCTTAATGCCATATCAGATTTAGAACTATTTGTTGTTTCTACATCATTTGAATTTGTTTTTTTAGTTTGATTTAATAATACATCTTCAAATACAACTTGTTGCTTTTTATAAGGTCCACCTTCAGCAGTATGAGTAGTTTTTGCATTAGCTATATTTGCACTAACAACATTTATTCTAGTTCTTTGTGCACTCATACCAGATGTTGCAACATTATAACCATCAAAAAAACCCATAATAACTCCTTATTAAATTTGCATTCTCATTATCTCTTTATATGCATTAATTGCTTTATTTTTAGTTTCTAATGCAAGTTTCATAGATAATTCTGCTTCTTCTATTTGTTGTACTGCTTCTTGTAAGTTTGTAACTTTACCACTTGCAATACCTTCCATTGCTTTGTAACCTTCAACTTGTTGAGTATTTACTTCTGAAATTGCGTTATTTAGCATACTTTCAAAAGAATTACTTTTATTATTTACTTTTGAGTTGTCTACACTATTATTCAAACTAATTGAATTTATTGAATCAGCTATTGAAGATATATTCAAATTTTACTCCTTAAGTAGCTTTATTTAATTTTTGACTAGATTTCATTGCTTCATTAACGCCTAATTCACTAAGCATTACGTCAATTTTTTCTTCGTTATATTTGAAATCTAATTCGTTTCTTTTCCCTTCTAGACTAAATAATGAAATGATTAAAGATAACATCATATTACTAACACCTTTTAATACAATTGTTATTCCAATTATTCCAAAAATCATTTCAATAGGCGTAAATAAGTCTGCATTTACCACAAAAAATATTAGCGTAGCAAAAAATCCAGTTGCTATATACAATCGGAATATTCCACTGTTTATAACCTCTTGTGAGAATCTTTCAACTACCATGATTCTTCATTTCCAAAACAATAATAAAAGCATTAACCGCGTAAAATGCTTGCACTTATAACAGACCTTAATGAATATTTTTTAGTAAATAATCTATAATCACCTGCAATTGTTTTGTTGACTCATCAGAAAAAAACTCTTTTGTAAACAACTTTCTCAACCTTCCAGTTGTAGAAATATTCGCAGATGTAGAAACGTTTCCTATATATTCTACCATAAAATCTTCATTTAATCTATTCTTTTTAGCCAAATTTACTAAAGAAGTAGCAATAGTTTCACCAATTTGATAATTTTTTGTATGATTAAAACATAACATTAATTTATTTTTGTCAAAAGAAAGCATTTTAATCAGAGAATAAACATCAGTTAAAGCACTAGGATCCGTAGTTGTAAGGGCTAAAATATTATCTGAAATTGACAAAAATTCTTTAACATATTCATTTAATCCAGCACCAGTATCTACTAGTATAATATCAAATTTATTTAAAGAAATAACATCTTTTACTACTCTTGAAAACACAAAACTATTAGAGTTTTTTGTATATTGATAACCACTTTTACCAGCTATTAAATATACATTTTCATAAGCAGTTTTTAGTGTAATTTCATCTATAGTTTTTGTGCCATCAATATAATCAAAAAAAGTACATTTTGGTCTTAAATCAAAAAGAACCTGCATATTTGCAAGTCCAATATCTGCGTCAATTACCGCTACTTTAAAACCTCTTTTAGCAAGTAAAAAAGCAATATTTGCAGTAAATGTGGATTTACCAACTCCACCTTTTCCTGAAGTAATTGTAATTAATTTTGTTTTTGAGTGCTCTCTTTTTACTCTATTCGTTAATTTAATTAACTTGCTAGCTTGAGAAGAAATAGTATCAAACAACAACTATCTCCTAACACATTGACTATTCATAAAACAATCTATTAAAAATGTTGAGTCAGAAACAATTAAATCATCTGGAACATTTTGTCCAATTGAAAAATAAGTAATTGATTTTTTTGTTTTATGAGCAAAAGAGATTAAATTTCCGAAGCTTCTAGTTTCATCTAATTTAGTAAATGTTAAATAATCAATATTTAGTCTTGAATAGTTTTTATAAATTTCTAATAAATCACTATGTTTTACATTTGCAGGAAGAACTAATATTTTTTCGATTGGTAACTCTTCTACTTTTTTTTGATATTCATTTATTAATTCTATTTTATCAATATCATATTGACTAGAACCAGCGGTATCTATAAAGATATAATTACAATCTTTTAATCTAAGTAATGCTTCTGATAAACCTTCTGGCTTTTTTACTATTTCCAAAGGTAATCTCATAATATTTGTATAAGCTTGTAATTGTTCAATTGCACCAACTCTAAATGAGTCTAAAGTTACTATTCCAACCTTATAATTTTGTCCTAATTTATACGCATAACGAGCAGCTAACTTTGAAATTGTAGTTGTTTTCCCAACACCTGTAGGACCTACCATCATTATGATTTTTCTTTGATGTTTTCTCAATGGAACTTCATGCTTTATTGGTATCACTCTTCTTAAAATCAATTTGAAAAAATCATTTACTTTTTTAGGGTTTGATTTTAAGGAAACAGGCAATTGTTTAATTGTTTTTTTCATAATTGTATAAGTCATTTCTTGATCAAATTCATTTTGTTCAAAAAGACTATACATAGTTGCAAATTCAGGAGGAATAGTTAAATCATATAATTGGCTTTTTGGATTCCAAATAGATTTTTTTACTTGTTCTAACGCACTTTGCATTTTTAGAATTTCTTCTTTGAAATCATATACGTTTGCATGCATAGGCTTAGAATTATTATTAGACTTAACTGTTGCTTGTTTCGTATAAGTCATATTTTTTTTATCATTTTTATTTTCATCTTCAATTGCAACAACAACTTCATACATATCTTTTCCATACTCTTTTGCATTAGATATTTTCTTTGTTGATATTACAATTGCTTCTTCACCACACTCTTCTTGTGCTTGTCGTAATGCAATAGTAGGTGTTTCTCCTAAAAAAGAGAGCATATTCATTTTAGTCTTCCATCTTTATATATTTTTTCAATTGTTCCATCTAAATTTTTTATACGAATGAAATCATCATTTTCATAAATGATTTTTCCTTTCTTTTCTATTTGAAGTGCACCAAAATTAAATAAAATAGAATTATCTTTATATTTTTTAACATCTTTAAGACAAACTATTACATTTTTATTAATGTAATGAGTTGTAATATATTCATTATTTTGTATTTGACTTAACTTCAATGGAATACAAGATTTATTTAATTCTTTAATATTCTCCATTTTTAATTTGGAAGGATCTAGTTTTTCTTCATAATTTATAGCTTCTTTTGTAACTAAAACACTTAAAGCAAAAACATTAATAGAAAATAGAAAACAAATAAAACTAAGCCTTAAGATCAAATATTTGCCCTCCATTTGCATCACTAATCTCTTGAACTAAATCTTTATACATTTGTTGAACTGGTAATACTATAGAAGCTAGTTTTTTATTTAAATCATTTAATTTATTTAAGTCATTTTCTAATAAATCAACACTATCTCTATAGATATTAACATCAATACCTTCATTTATTTTAGCGATCAATTGTTCATTTAAATTAGCTTTTAAAGTTGTTATTTCTTCTATCATAAAATGTTTTTCATCATTACGCTTTAATAACTCTTCATGTTTAGCATTTTTTATATCTTCTATATCAAGTAAAATTGAATTTTGTAAATTTTTAACTAATTTAGTCATTCTCTCTATTGTATTTTCAATCATAAAAAAACCTTTATTTATTATTCTTAGTTAAAAACTCATACAACATATTACTAATACCTAAAGTACCAGTAGAATTATCTGCAATTGATTGAGTATACATTCCTTTTATTATATCAGATCCAGGACCTTCTCCTGCAACTTTAGTTGATTTTAGTGATATATCCATTATTTGATTTAAAAAAAATGATTCAAAGTCATTACAAACTTTTTTTAGTTGTTCTTCTTCTAAGTTTTTTGTATCTATATTATCAAACTTTTTAGTTTGAAGAAGTGATTGATTTATTAAATTATTACTATTGATTTCCATTATTCCAACCTATCAAAGAAATTTTCTTCACTTAGTATATCTTGTTGATTTTCTTGAGAGAAAAATCTCATTTCAACTCTTCTATTATCAGATGCTACATCACTTTTGGGATGATAAGAAGCATATGCAGATACTTTCAAAATTGCAGGATCAATTCGGTTTTTAATTAATTCTTTCACCACAGATATTGATCTTAAAGCTGAGATATCCCATGCATCTCGAGGTATTGTATCACTTTTTATTCTATTTGTATCTGTATGTCCAATTATCTCAATATTAAAAGTTTGAGGCATTGTTCGGATAACTCTTGCAATCTTTGCAATAAATTTCTTTGCATTAGCATTTGAAAGATTATATTCACCGTCTTCAAACATAATAGTTGAAGGTATATCTAATATGAACTCATTTTTACCTTTTTCAATACTAACTTGGTCACTTTCAATATTTTGTGTTGAGTTAACTTCAGAAACTATGTCACTAACTTGTTGCGACATTTCATCCACTGTACTTTCTGATTGTGATTGACTTTCATCTGATTGAGAACTACTCTCTTCTGTTGAATTTTTATCAGTTTGTGTTTCAACAGAAGTATTAGCATCAAGAAATCCCATAGCCTTTTTCATAATGTCAAAATACTCTTCTACTTTCTTTTTATCCATTACCGCCATAGAAAGTAATAAAATAAAAAAAGTAAGAAGTAATGACATTAAGTCACCAAATTGAACTAACCAACCTGGTAGACATTTTGGACACTCAGGACATTTATTTTTTGCCATTTAGTAATCTTTACTCATTTGTTTCTACCAAAATTGCATTTAACTGCATTTTAATATTTCCAATAGATTCTTCAGCTGCAATCATAGTTGCACCTTGAATTATAACTTCACAAGCAGTTGCTTCTTTATCATGTTTTTGAGCTAATTTACTTTCAATAATTCCTGCAAATAGTGTTCCAACTAAAGCTCCATACATTGTTGTAAGTAAAGCAACAGCCATAGCCGGACCAACCGCAGCAGGATCTGACAAGTTTGCAAGCATTGCAACAAGTCCAACTAGAGTACCAATCATACCCATTGCTCCTGCTGTTCCACCTATATTTCCAAAAATACTTATCATCGTCCCATGTCTTTTACTCATATGTTCAAGTTTTATTTCAAGCAAAGGCTGAAGAGCTTCTGCTTTTGTACCATCTACAAGTAATTGAAACGCTTCTTTAAAAAATGGATTAGTCTCCTCAAGAACTTTTTGTTCTATTTGCATTACACCATGTTTTTTTATTTCTGTTGCATAAAAAACAATTTTTTCAACTAACTCAGGTAAAGGTTCTATTTTTACTTCATTAAAGGCTACTTTTAGTGCTGGAGTAACTCTTTTTAAATCTGAAGCTTCAAACTGTCCAGCTGTAACTGCAATTGTTCCACCAAACACAATTACAACAGATGGAATATCAATATATGGACCAAATCCAACTCCACCTAAAATAATTGCTAATGCAACTAGAGCCCAACCAGCTCCAAATCCTCCTGCGGTACTTTTATCCATAAACTACAATCCTATTTGATTTAATTTAAAATCATCATTTCCAATTTTTTTGATTTTTAATCCAAATTTACCTTCGACAATAACAGCTTCACCCTCACCAATTTTAATTCCATTAACTAAAATTTCAAGTGGCTCATTTACCATTTGTTCTAGTTCAATTATTTCGCCAATATCCCATTTTAAAATATCTTTTAATAAAACTACTTTAGTACCAAGTCTTACACTTAATTTTAATTTAACGTTATATAATAAATCAAGATTTTTAGGTGTTTGAATCGATGTTGCACCTATACTTGATATACTTGTTGAAGAATTCTGAGCTATATTTGTACTTATAGGAGTAGTAGTTGAAGAATTATCCTCACCTTGAACTCCAGTTATTGAGGAAAAAAATGGTAATATGATTTCATCAAAAGTTAAAATTATTGGTAATTTTTCATCTTCTAAAGAAAGAATAAATTCAAAACTATTCTCTTTTGATTGTAATATACTTCCCTCAACTATAGCAGCACTTTTTACTTCTGACTTTATTGAATCAATATCAGTAAAACCTTGTGCATTTACTGAAGTACAAAAACTTCCACATATATTTGAAATTATCTCATTCACAGCATCAGTAACTTCATCATCTATGTGCTCTTTTAAGTCACCCATTCCACCTAACATTAAGTATTCAAATTTTGCAGCACTTATTGTTGGTATATAAAAATACCATGTTGATGAAATGTCTTTGAAATCAAATTTAACTAAACATTCAATTAATTGTGTTGATTCAAAGTTTTCACTACTTAGTTTACTAACAACATCAACTTGAGAACTTTTAGATAACAATTGCTCTAAAGTATTTGAAAGTTCATCTTTAAAAATATTTGATAAATCTGATGCCAACTAAATTACCTTCAATTATTTATTTTGTGAAGCTTCTAATTCTTGTAAAATATACGCTTTTACCTTCATCATATCCTCAGTAGGATACTTATATTCCGCTTCACCTCTTGTAACTTTTACAAAAAAATCTTTTGAACTTTTATTGTACCCAAATCTAACATTATCTAAAATAACTTCATTTTTATCACTAATATTCTGAGTACCTAAAGCTTTTTTATATTCATCTTCTTGGATTACTTTCTTATTTTCATCGACATTACTTATCTTTTGAATTTTTTCAACATTATTAACTTTTGCATTATCTATCTCTGCAACTCTTCCAATTTCCATGATAACCTCCTGTTAAAAGTAACGATATTAAGTTATTATAGCAGAAAAAAATTAAATTATTTAAGATTTAAGGGGATATTTTATAGAGATTCTAAATAGTCATCAAAACCTACAAGTTTAAAATCTATTAAGGAATCGAGATAAGGTTCATTCAAATATTGCTTTGCACTTGATATTTTTAATTCTTGTATTAGTTGAACTGCTGTTAAAAATTCTGAACCATTATCATTTAATATTGCCTTAATTAATGAGATTTGAATAGAAGCATCATTATATCTTCCTGCATCTAATAAAGCAGCAACCATTAAAAACATAGTATATTTATCTTCAAGTTTATATTCACTTTGTAAATATTCAATAGTTTTAATTGCTTCATCTGGTTTATCAAAATATAAATCTTTTAAAGCTTTTGTCCTAAGATATGAAGGTGAATTTTTACCACTAATATTCAAATCTGCTTTTGACAATAATCCCATTGCTTTTAATATATCAATGTAATATTTTGTTACAATTATTGGGCCTTCTAAAAAATTATTATTTAAAGTTAATGGAATACCATCTTGTAATCTTGAATAATAAGAAAAATCGCTTTCACCATCTCTTCTTTGAACTAATCTTATTAAAAAGGTTAAAGGATCTTTATAATGTTTGTCCAATAATATATGATTTTGAATATCTCCTTTATTTTCTAATGTCTTTAAAAAATCAATTGCTCTGTAAAAAATAGTGTTATTATATGTTAAAGGTTTAACCGTTGTTAAATATTGAGGATTAATAAAAAGCTTGTATAATTCTTTTCCAAAGTAACTATAAAAGCCAATATCACTTTTAATTGTAGTTTCTATATAATCACTATCTTTTAATTTAATATTTAATCTTTTTGCACTTAATAAAAGCATAGATGCATAAAGTTTATTTCCAGGATTTAATTTATATGCTTTTTCAAAAAACTTATAAGCATTTGTAAAATCATTAATCTGAGCACAAGATAATGCTAGATTATAGTAAACATATGATTTAGTGTCTTTTGTTAATAACTTTTTTAACTTAACTACTCTAATAATTGGATCTTCTTTTACTATATTTAAAAAAATTTCATTATATTGAACCATTTCTTCAAGATTTTGGATATTCTCTTTCTGATTATAAATAAATCCTTTTATACTATCATAAATTATTTCTTGAGAATCAGAGAAAATAAAAGGAGCAAAATAGAATGCAAAATCGATTTTTCTCTTTTCGTCAAATTTTAAAATCAAATCTAAATATTGTTTTGGAGTATATTTACTTTTATTAAAATACATTTCTAATGGTAATTCAAAATTTGTCTTAAATGTTGATCTTCTAGAATTTATAAGATCCAAATTTTCTTTTAATTGAGCTAAATTATTAGATTTTAAATTTGTAAAAACTGAGAACCATAATATTTTATCAATTGTAGAAGGATTAACATTCTCTTCTTTTGCTTTTTGTAAAAGTAAATATGCTTTTTCATACTCTTTTAATTTTATTAGAACCAATGCTTTTTTTAAATTCATCGCATAATCCATTGAATCTAAAATTTTCAATGCTGATTCATACTCTTTTAAAATAATATAAGTGTCAGCAACCATACGTTTAGAATGCTCAGATAAATTTTTGTATTTCTTTGAAATTTTTACAATTGTGTCTAAATATTTATTATCTTTTGAAATTTGATATAAATAAAAACAAGCCGACATATACGAATATGTGTGATCAGTTGCATTTGCAATATTTTCATATATTTTATTTAAATATACAATTGCATTATCAATAGAATTTAATTTATAATATGCAATTCCAATATTTAAAAAAGATGGGATTTCTAATATTTTTGAAGTACGTTTAAATAATTCGATTGATTCATTAAATTCATTTTTACTCAAAAGTAAAACTGCCTTATTAAAATCTACTTGTAAAGCTAGGTTTTCTTGCGATTTTTTTAATTTTTCAAATTGAAAAATTATTTCTGGTTGAGACTCAATAAGATCTTTTTTAGCATATAAAGTACAATTAAGTAAAAAAGTTATTAATAATATTTTATATACTAAATTCATAAGTAAAACTAATCCTAAACCATTGTATTAACTTGAGCATAAAGCTCTTCATTTCTATTTTCTAACTCTTCTAATTGATGTTTTAAATTCATATTTTCAACTTTTAATTCTTGTAAATCATCCCGCGCTATTTGTAGTGTATCTTGATTTTTCTTAAGTGCATTACCACTAATTTTAACCTGTTTATCGTATCTATCTATTAAAATTTTTAATTTACTTACTTCTTCTTCTAAGATATTTTTTTCTTCATTTACTTTTTTGTATAATGATTTATATACATTTGTACTTGAGAAAAAATAAAGTAATAAAACTCCAATAATTACAATTAATAAAAAATTTTCCAAAACTATCCTATATGAAAAAATGAAGTAAGAGTCTTCTTACTTCATTTAAAAAATTATCTTTTTAGATTGATTAATGTATTTAACAACTCATCTGAAGTTGTAATAGATTTTGCATTTGCTTCAAATGCTCTTTGAAATACCATTAAGTTAACTAAACTCTCTGATAAATCTGCTGTACTTAACTCTAAAGTTTGTGACTCAACTTTTGCAGTTTTATCATTATTTAAATTATATATTGGTTCACCAGATTCATTTGTTTTAGATAATAAGTTATCTCCAACTGGATTTAAACCTCTATTATTATTAAATAATGCAATTGCTACTTGACCAATTGCGAAATCTGCACCATCTTGTTTCATAGTAATTAATCCTGTGCTATCAACAGAGAATTCTCCAAATGCAGAATCTGAAATACCAAGTGTATCTAGTCGTAATTGTAACCCACCTTTTGAAGCAGTTTGATCCACTCTATTTACAATTTCAATAAACTCAGCCCCAGCTCCTTGTCTTCCTGAATAGTTATTATTTTTATCTATTGGAAGATATGAAGTGCTTAATGC
>Ga0193958_1000844_pt1 | contig 10532 bp, 7 predicted proteins | sample FB_1_MG_FD_140320 | JGI IMG/M metagenome (GOLD analysis project Ga0193958, IMG submission 140320) | Microbial mat bacterial communities from the Broadkill River, Lewes, Delaware, United States - FB_1_MG | ecosystem: Environmental > Aquatic > Freshwater > River > Microbial mats | place: USA...
ATTTCAGGTTGGTTAATCAATGCAGATAAACCATCTTCGACCGCATCAGGCTCACGGTTTGGCCCCGATACCACCTCAACCACATTTAGTGTCACTTTAGCGGCATTGGTTCGCCCATAAGCATCCTTCATGGCATACCAAAACTCATCAACTCCGATAAAATCACGCGGCGGTGTATAGCGGATTACAGCTTCAGAAAATGAGACTTTCCCGCCCTTTTTTGTATAAGGGTGCAGCTCATGAATACTTAAACCAGACCCTGTATCATTGTCGAAAATGGCCAACACTGTTCCAGTGGCATTTTGATTAATTTGATAAGTATCAGCACCAGCAGTTGGCCAAGGCCCAACGTCAGCATCATGCTCTACAACAACGGTCACTTTGGCTGCATTCGTACGTCCGTGACTATCAGTAACTTGATACCAAAACTGATCTTCCCCTTTTGCCCAAGCTGCTGGCATATAGCGAAGTGTATTCCCTTCAATTACCACCTGACTTCCTTGGGTGGTATTACGATCAACATCCGTAATCGACAAAGTATCCCCAATATCATTCCAAAGTGGCTCAATCAGCAAAGCCTCTCCGATAACAGTATCTATCCGATCATTGCCAGCCGTGGGCCAAGGTGATGTGGGAGTTGCTGGTGACACTGTAATACTCAGCTCAGCACTGGTTATATTGCCTACACTATCTTTAATCCCGTAATAAAATCGACTGCTACCCACAAATCCCGCAGGTGGGACATAACGTATTTTATTATCAACAATAGCCGCACTTCCTGTGCCATAAGGAGCAGGCTGATCTACCGCTTCAATAAATAGCCCAGAGCCTGTGTCATTCGCTAACACATCCACCGTAATAGGCTGACCCGCACTGGTTGTTGCACTATCTGCAACTGCTTCAGGAAAGGCAACTGGTGCATTAACCGTAATCGTGATGGGTGCACTGGTAATCTCACCACGCTCGTCTTTCACGCCATACCAAAAGACGGTACTGCCCACAAAACCCTCAGGTGCAGTGTAAACAACCGTATCGCGTGTAAAGCGCGTCACCCCACTCCCATAAGGGCTTGGCATATCCACAGCCTCAATAAACAGCGCTTGACCTTGATCATTCTCCAAAGGCATGACCGTAATACTTTGCCCTGAAGTAACCGTATAAGTATCGGAGTTGGCGATGGGTACAGCAAAGGCGGTTATTGGGAGTAATGCAGCAGAGCAGAAAGCCAGCCCCCTTACAAATTGAGAGAGTGGCTTCGTTGGTATTGAGGGAGTCATATTGTTTTTCCTATTACAATCTAGTGAGACAGACACTCACTACTTGTTTTTTACCCTGACTGTCCGTGCCAGAGCTTCTGGTTGCCAGCCATAAAAACCAGCCTATGCATTATCTCAACAGTGCCCTACTCACACGCCTGCCATTTATCAGCTATTCCCCTCAGCACATCATATAATCCCTTTATAACAACCGTTTATTTCCTTTCGCTATCAGTAATCACAAAGGCAAATAATGACTCTTGCCGAATGCGTTTTCCCAGCCTTATCCTGTACGGTATACCAAAACTGATCTTCTCCAAGGTAGTGGCGGGGTGGTTGATAAATCACCTGATTACCTTTTAAATAAACACGCCCTCCTTTTGCAGAGCGGCGATTCACAGAACTAACCTTTAGGCTATTCCCCAGATCATTTGCCAAGACATTAATTCTTAACTTATTCACCTGTGAAGACACCTGCAACCTATCCTCTACTGCATAAGGGTAGGACGTATGAGGCATGGGCAGGTTGCGGCGTCGATTACGCCCTGCAATGGGCTTAGCCTCCTCAGGTGCAGCACGTAAAACCGCACTATCTGTATTGCCATAGGATGGGCTACCAGCACTTACATCACCTATGAATAAGGACAGCAGACTTAAGGTAAACAGTGGGAAAAGTAATGTGCGTTGGTTGAACGATGTAAACATAACAAATTCCTTTTTATTTTGATTATTTCTGGCCAGCCACTACTCAGGGAATACCCAGCCACTTTCTACTCGATGGACATCCTCCTGACGTCCGTTTACGACACAACTATTTTGACAACACCAACCTCTGAAAAGTACCAAATTCTGCTTCCATCTATCGTAAAAAAACAACCACTAACAAGGAATTGCAAAAAAAGTGGACGACGGATAAGGCAATACAAGAATAGGTATCGGTTTTTAATGAAAAACTTGATATTCTCCACCGTTCAGAAAAAGATCATTCAGGTAAAACACGGTGACAGACAATACAAGCGACTACAAAGCAACGCTGAATCTACCCAGCACGGACTTTCCGATGCGTGGCAATTTAGCGAAGCGCGAGCCGGGCATGCTGGACAAGTGGGCAAACGATGGTCTCTATCAAACCATGCGAGCACATGCCGCTGGACGCCCACGATACGTACTTCATGATGGCCCTCCATATGCCAATGGCGACCTGCATATTGGTCACGCTGTAAACAAAATCCTGAAAGATATTATTACCAAGAGCAAGAACCTTGCAGGCTTTGATGCAGCCTATGTGCCAGGCTGGGACTGCCACGGCCTACCCATTGAGCAAAAAGTAGAGCAGAAAGTTGGCAAAGTTGGGGAGAAGGTCGATGCGAAGAAATTCCGCCAGCTATGTCGTGAGTTTGCACAAACCCAAATCGATGGCCAACGTCAAGACTTTAAGCGTATGGGCGTATTAGGGGACTGGGAAAATCCATACCTCACCATGAACTACGCAACAGAGGCGAACATTGTTCGTTCACTTGCAAAAATCATCAAGCAAGGCCACCTGCAAAAGGGTGAGAAGCCAGTCAACTGGTGCTTAGACTGTGGTTCCTCCTTAGCAGAAGCCGAAGTGGAATACGAGGACAAGACCTCTCCGACCGTTGATGTGATGTATCCTGTGGTAGACACCGCAGCGGTTGCAGCAACGTTTGGCGTAGAAGCACCCGATACCATCTCGGCGGTAATCTGGACCACCACTCCTTGGACCTTGCCAGCCAGTATGGCGGTCACAGTACACCCTGACTTTACGTATAACTTAGTAAAGACAGAACGTGGCCACCTTATTTTGGAGCCTACCCTTCAGGAAAGTGCTCTAGAGCGCTATGGCATTGAGCAGGCTGAAGTTGTGGGAGAATGTACCGGTAAAGAGCTGGAGTATGTTGAACTACAACACCCATTTTATGATCGCGTGCTGCCCATTATCAATGGTGAACATGTTACTACCGAAGGCGGTACAGGTGCTGTTCACACAGCCCCTGCACATGGTACCGACGATTATATTGTTGGCCAAAAGTACAATATCGAAGTCTTCAACCCTGTGGGTAACGACGGGAAGTTTTTACCCGATACACCATTGTTTGCAGGGCTTGATGTCTATCAGGCGAACAAAGCCATTATTGAGCTACTCACCGATAACGGGCAACTGCTAAATACTCAGAAAATTCGCCATAGTTACCCTCATTGCTGGCGTCATAAGACCCCGATTATTTTCCGCGCGACCCCACAGTGGTTTATCAGCATGGAAAAACAAGGACTGCGCAAAGCAACGCTTAAGGCCATTAAGGAAGTGGAGTGGATTCCGGCATGGGGAATTGATCGTATTTACAATATGATTGAGTCTCGTCCAGACTGGTGTATTTCTCGCCAGCGTTTCTGGGGTGTACCCATCTCACTCTTTACTCATAAAGAAACACAAGAACTTCACCCAAATACCTTAGAGATCATGGAAAAAGTGGCTCAAGGCATGGAAAAAGAAGGCATTGAGTATTGGCATAGTGTGGATGCAAAAGAGCTGATTGGTGATGATGCTGAGCATTATGATAAGGCCATGGACACACTGGATGTATGGTTTGACTCAGGCACCACACATGAATCGGTATTACGCACCCGTGATGAGCTATCCTTCCCTGCGGATATGTACCTTGAGGGTTCTGATCAACACCGCGGTTGGTTCCAATCATCACTGCTAACCTCTATGGCAATCAATGGTGAGCCGCCTTATAAAAATGTACTGACACACGGCTTTACGGTGGATGCCAAGGGCAAGAAAATGTCCAAATCCATTGGTAACACCATTGCACCGCAAAATGTCATCAATAAGCTAGGTGCTGATATTTTACGCCTCTGGGTCTCCTCATCTGACTACAGTCGTGAAATCACTGTCTCCAATGAAATCATTAATCGCACAGCAGATGCGTATCGCCGTATTCGAAATACGTCACGCTACCTATTGTCTAACCTTAATGATTTTGACCCCAACACTGATTTACTCGCTGCCAAAGACATGCTGGCTTTGGATCGCTGGGCAGTTGCTAAGGCAAAAGAAGTACAAAAGCGCATCACTGATGCGTATGAAAGCATGCAGTTCCACTTGGTTTATCAAGAAATGTTGCACTTTTGCTCAATTGAAATGGGCAGCTTATTCTTAGATATCACCAAAGATCGCCAGTACACCATGCAGGCGAACTCAACTGCACGCCGATCAGCACAGTCAGCAGCGTATCTTATCTTACACGCCTTAGTACGTTGGATGACGCCTATTTTGACTTTCACCGCTGAAGAAATTTGGCAGGAAATGCCAAAAGATGAGCAAGATGCAACCCTGCCTTATGCACAGCTAAGCCTCTGGTCTGAAAAGTTATTCGACATGAGTGATGACGATGTGTTGACTAATGATGAGTGGGACACCGTTTTCAAGATTCGTGAGTCTGTCAGTAAGCAACTTGAAGTATTACGTGGTGAAAAACTGATTGGCTCATCACTGGATGCAGCCGTCAATATTTATTGCTCAGGTGAAACCCTAGCAACCTTAAATAAACTGGGCCATGAATTACGCTTTGTACTACTGACCTCAGGTGCCGAAGTCATTGCTGCAGAGAATGCACCTGAAGCTGCAACTGCAGTTCAAGATGTAACAGGAACTTGGACGGTCTCACAAGCTTCTAAGGATAAAAAGTGTACTCGTTGTTGGCACCACCAGCCTGATATTGGTGTAGACCCAGAGCATCCTGAGTTGTGTGGACGCTGTGTTAGTAACGTCAGCGGTGAAGGAGAGGTTCGCCACTATGCTTAAGTGGATATGGATCTCCATTGTCACCATTATTCTGGATCAGTTAAGTAAAGGTGTTGCGGTCGCAAACTTAGATGAGGGGATTCCACAGGCAGTAATCCCTCACCTAAATTGGACACTGGCATATAACTATGGTGCCGCTTTTAGCTTTCTAGGTGATCAAGGTGGCTGGCAACGCTGGTTCTTTGTTGCACTCTCATTTTTGGTCAGTGCGTATATTATCTATTGGCTGCGCAAGCTAGATAAAAACGAGCGCGGTACTGCCATTGCCTTAGCCCTAGTATTAGGAGGTGCTTTTGGCAATGGCATTGACCGTTTAATCAGTGGACGAGTTACCGACTTTATTGATTTTTATGTCGATTTAGATTTATTTTTCCTAAATAACGGGCACTTTGCAATTTTCAATATTGCAGATATTGCAATTACTCTCGGTGCCATTTTACTGGTAATTATCAGCTTCTTTCCCGAACGAAACCCAGAGACGGAATCACGCTAAGCTCGTGGCACTGCCCTGCCGATTTTATCCGGGCTAATGGTAGCAAATGAATAGGTACACTCATTTGCTACCAGCTTGAGCTGGGCAGGTGTACGGGGAAATTTCCGGCAATTTGGTGGTCGATATTTATAGGCTGAGCAACGGAACAAGCCATCGTCATTCGTTGTCAGAAAGACGCACTTAACAGGTAACTTACAACACGCACCACAGCCACTACAACTTCCAGTGCGGTCTTTTTGAACGGGTAATATGGATGTAATGGTTCTTATAAATTTTGAATACATATTAGAAACTTTAGTTTAAGAATAATGATTAGAATAACTTAAGCCTGAGTAAATCAACATCGCAGTATAGTCCACAAACTGGGGAGTATGACTATTGACATACCCCTCATCACTATACTCGGGAGAGTCACATGAGTTTTTTACACAAACCCGGTATTACTGACGATCAAGTAACTGACTATGAAGTATATAAGAATCGCCGTCAGTTCATGAAAACAGCTACTGGGCTAGGAATTATCGCCACAACGGGGATATCAATCAAACCACTTTTCGGCCAATCGCCAAAAAGTCCGTATTCAACCTCAGAAAAGACCACAAATTATAAAAAAATTACCAATTATTGTAATTTCTATGAGTTCGGAACTGCTAAAACCGACCCCGCTGAACATGCTCATCGTTTAGTCACCTCACCTTGGACGATTGAAGTCGATGGCGAGTGTGATAAGCCCGGCAACTACCCACTTGAAGACTTACTCAAATCCGTCACCATAGAAGAGCGTATTTATCGCTTTCGTTGCGTAGAAGGATGGTCAATGGTCATTCCCTGGCTAGGCTTTCCCTTAGCGAGTTTAATCAAGCAAATGCAGCCCAATAGCAATGCTAAATATGTGCGCTTTGAAACCTTATATGACCCAGATAATATGCCCGGCCAACGCCAAGACTATTTGGAATGGCCCTATGTTGAAGGCTTGCGGATGGATGAGGCTATGCATCCTTTAACCATTCTCTCAACCGGTTTATACGGGAAAGATTTACTCAACCAAAATGGTGCACCCCTGCGCCTAGTTGTACCTTGGAAATACGGTTTTAAGAGCATTAAAAGCATTGCCCGTATTAGTTTTACTGAGACCCAACCTTTTAACTCTTGGCAGCAGTCTAGCCCAACAGAGTATGGATTTTACTCAAACGTCAACCCGACAGTGGATCACCCGCGCTGGAGTCAAAGTAAAGAGCGCCGTATCGGTGAGTTTCGTAAGCGTGACACATTACTCTTTAATGGCTATGAAAAAGAAGTTGCATCCTTATACACCGGCATGGACCTCACTCGATTCTTTTAAGCGCTAACTTCCATGCAAATTAAAACAACATTGTTTAATAACATTGTAAAGCCCCTTGTGTTTCTTTTGTTATTAGCGCCAACCTTAGGGCTTATTGCTGGGCTATGGCTTGAGAGCTTGGGTGCAAACCCGATTGAGTATATCTTGCATAGCCTCGGTGGTTGGGCATTACGCATTTTGCTGATAACACTTCTGCTTTCCCCACTTAGACATGCGCTAAACTGGGTACAATTAATACAGCTGCGACGCATGATGGGTCTCTTTGTATTTTATTATGCCAGCTTACATTTTCTTGGTTACTTGTGGCTTGAACAAGGGTTTGATTTGCAGGCAAGCTATGAAGACATGCTCAAGCGGCCTTTTATTACCGTTGGCATACTCGCATTTGCTATGCTGATACCAATGGCTATCACCTCGACCCGTAACAAAATGCGACAAATGGGTCCACGTTGGAAATTATTGCATATGCTCGTTTATCCTGCAGTCATATTCAGCGTGATACACTTTTGGTTGCTGGTAAAAGCGGATATCACAGAGCCATTGATTTATGCCTTATTGGCGACATGCTTACTCATAGAACGGCTCTGGCGACTAATAATAAAAAAATATCCGAGGACATAGGGGTTCACTTGCTCTGCCGGCTCCAACAATAACAACAACTAGACGGCAATCGCTCATGAATAATAATGCCCTGATTAGCTTCTCTCTTATTGCACTGTTTGGCTTATCTGCGTGTAGCTCAACCTCGCATAACGCTACCCCACCGGACACTTCTTATGTGCCAAAAACACAAAAGAACTATGCTGCCTCACAAAAATCACCTCAACGCACTCTTGCAAAGCCTAAAGCACTCACGCCTAGTCAAAAACAGTGGGCAGCTCAGCAACGTGCATTAAAAGCTAAGAAAGAAGAGCAACGTTTAGCATATAACCGAAACTGGCAAAATCAACAACGCCAACTTGCACAGCAGCAAGCAAAGGCTGATGCACAAAAAGCTGCACGCGCTCAGGCTAACAAGCTTTGGCAGCAACGACACAATGCACTCAAAGCTCAGCAACAAGCTGCACGGGTACAGGCTCAACAGGCTCAACAGGCTCAACAGGCTCAACAATATGCTTTACTACAGCAGCGCAGACAACAACAGAGCCAGCTAGCACCAGAACAACGTAGCATTAACAGCCTTAGTAATAATGAGATTAAAGCCATTGGGGACAAAATTTTCCGCAATGAAAGTGGTGGAGAAATCGATAAGTTGGTGCATTGGAACCATGGGGAGAATTTTGCCTCCATGGGGATCGGGCACTTTACGTGGTACCCATCTGGGCGTCGTAAACGTTATGGAAATACCTTCCCCGGGCTATTGGATCACTTAACAGCAAATGGCGTACAACTCCCAGTGTGGGTACAACGTGCTAGGCACACTGGTGCCCCGTGGCGTACTCGCGGCGAGTTAGGACGTGCTAAACGCAGTGGCAAGGTAAAAGAGTTTGAAAACCTGCTGTATCAAACACGCTACTTGCAAGCCAGTTATATTTTTGAACGTGCAAAACGTGCGATGCCACGCCTAGTTAAGGCATCACCACCTCATTTAAGAGCACACGTCGCGCAAAACCTCAATGCAGTTGCCAATACAAATGGTGGCTGGTATGCCCTCATCGATTATGTGAACTTCAAAGGTGAAGGGCTCAATCGTCGGGGTGGCTATCGTGGTCAAAACTGGGGGTTACTACAAGTTCTAGAAAATATGCGCCCCAGTCAACCCGGGCAAATGGCATTGAATAACTTTGCAGACTCAGCCATCGCAGTACTAGAACGGAGAGTACGCAACTCGAATCCAAAACGTAATGAAGCACGCTGGTTGCGAGGCTGGACAGTACGGATTAATACCTATCGCCACCCATTTGTGATTTAAACACCTCCTACAACGCAGCTGGGCTAGGCAATCTCTCTCAGCTGCACCAGCAACTTAGCGACTTTATCTGCAAGCACGGGGTGGTTTTTAAGTACACGCTTCACCACCCAGCTTCCCTTTTGTGCATCAGGAGCAGTCATTTTAGCAAACTCCTGCGATGCCTGAACCTCAGCCCCTACGCACAAAAAAGCCAGTGCTTTCACCAAATATTCCAAATTATCTGCAAATGATACCCGTGACCCTGTAATAAAAGCTTTTAGGTGAGAACCTTGACCTAAATAGTGAAAGAACTCTGGAATAGCGTAATACCCCGGTGGAGACTGATTATATTTTTTTAACTCCTGAAGTACCTGCAACCCCTGCTCTTCATCACCCATAAAATAGCGCAGACTGCCATAGATAAAGTCCCACAATGTATTACTTGAGTTCAACTCCTTAGCTGCCTCTAAATACACCCTAGCTTGCTTATAGTCATCCATCAAAAAGTAACAAAAGCCAATGAGGATCGAAAACCCATCATCTGATGGATAATACTTACCCGCCTCCAAGGCATGATACAAACGCTGTTTTAGGTCATCCTGAATCAAGCCGTAATCAAGAAAGTAATCAAAAAAACCCAGTGCTAAATAACCAGCACGCGCCACATAATCATCAGGGTAGCGCTCCAAGCGAGCATCAAGGAAACTTAAAAACTGCTGACACAGCGCAAGAGATGGCTCATTGCAAATCGCGATGTAGTAAACATAGGAGATTTGGTGATCAGGCACATACTCTACCCCTCCTTGTAATAGGGTTGTAGACCAGTGCTTACCCAGCAAGCCATAGGCATCGGCCACCAAAGGACTAATCAGCCCCTTATAGAAATCTTCAAGCTCCAAGGCATCATAGTCCCCCTTTAATACTGAGGATTGGCTCCAGAGGATTTCTTGGGTTAAACGGTGCACCGCAATACTACTCAGTAAGTAGTCCTCCCCTAAACCTTCCACGACTTCAATGCGCAACACATAGTCATGTTGCTCTTCAGTTAAAAAGTGAATAGCACCCCGCTCAGCCACTTGGTGCTCTGCTGAAAAGTCTGCTGTGAACTCTAAATGCCGAAACTGTGCTAATCGTATTGATAAATCATGACGGACCCTTAACATCAGCTGTAAAGCACGCTCTGAAGCACTTTGTGGGCTTTGACATACCAACAACAAGCCTAAACCTGTGCTCAGCTTTTGCTCTAAGGCGCGAGAAAAGCTCAGACGATAAGAGCCTTTTGGTAAACTGATTCGATAAGGTGGAGGATTAATACTTTCCTGTTCATAAACCCTATCCAGTAGCTTGCGAAGCCTTGCAGCCTCAATACGTACAATCGGATCTTTTGCTGGATCAAAATTCTGCCCTCGCCCCAAACAGTCAATCGCGATACGTCGCTGTTGTAGTGCAGGCTCATGATCAAAGTAAGTATGTTCAACCAGATAAGTGAGCAAACGCTGCATTTGAGGTTTCGAGCGAAACAGCTGATTATTTAGAATAATGGCCTGCGTATCGCTAACCTGCTCATTCATCTTCATGGGTGAATTAAGTGATCGCTAATGCGGTGCAACAAAGACACTTTTTCAGTTTCAGAATAATTTGTAGACTCTGGAAGCCTCATAAATTGCACACATTGCTTGACCGCACTTTCTGTTTGGTGATGCCGAAGTAGCTCCCGC
>Ga0193958_1000847_pt1 | contig 10512 bp, 14 predicted proteins | sample FB_1_MG_FD_140320 | JGI IMG/M metagenome (GOLD analysis project Ga0193958, IMG submission 140320) | Microbial mat bacterial communities from the Broadkill River, Lewes, Delaware, United States - FB_1_MG | ecosystem: Environmental > Aquatic > Freshwater > River > Microbial mats | place: USA...
AAAAATATAAACTATGCAGAAGTAAAAGAAGCTGTAAATGAATATGGTTATGATATGGAACTAATTATGGAAAAGACAGCAGCAGGAAGTGCATGTGAATGTTGTTTAGAATTATGTGACAGAGTCGATATGACACTACCTGTAGCAATAGAAAAAATTAGAAAAGAACAAAAAAATCAAACAAAAAAAATATAAAAGAATATTCTTTTATATTTTTTAGCTGCTCTAAAATAAGACCTGAATAATCAAAGGTAAAAATACAGCGGTTAATATTCCACCCAATCCCATAGCAAGTGCAGAAAAGGCAGCTGCTTTTTCACTAATCTCAATAGCTCTAGCGGTTCCAATTCCATGGGAAATCAGCCCTAACGCAAAACCTTTTGATGTATCATGTTTAATATTTAACATCTTAAATATCATTGTACCCAATAATGCACCAATAATACCAGTAATGATAACAAAACCTACAGCAAGTGATGGAATAGCTCCAATTTGCTCAGATGTTATAATCGCAATAGGAGCTGTAATTGACTTTGTAGTCATCGATAAAATTGTTGGTAATTCTGCACCTAATAGATAAAGTAGTCCAACTGCAATCAAAATGGAGAATATTCCAGCAACTAGTAACGTAATCACAATAGGTATAAATAAAGATTTTATATGTTTTAAATTATTATACAAAGGAAGTGCCAATGCAACTGTTGCTGGACCTAAAAAGAAATGAATTATCTCTACACCTTTAAAATACTCTTCATATGTTGTATCAGTTAAAAGTATCAGACTCATAATAATTAAGTATGATACTATTATGGGTTGAAGCAGTGTCTGCTTATTCGATTTTTCATAAATTATAATTCCAAATTTAAAAGCACCAAGAGTCAATAGTAACCAAGTAAGTGGTGTCGAAGAAATATACGTTATTAATGCATCTATATTCATTTTTTTTCCTCTTGCTTAATAGTAAGATGGTCCATTAGTTTTACGCTAAACATTAACGCAATTATCGTTCCTATGACTAGAGAGGCTAGTATTGCCCAAAACTCTTTTGATATTATATCTACTTGAGTAATAATACCCATTGCTGCTGGAATAAATAAAAGAGGTAAATATCTTAAATGATTAGAAACTGCATGATCAAGGCTTGGAAAACTACTTTTACGTATCATTAAAAACAATAATAGCAAAACCATTCCAATTACTGGTCCAGGAACTAAAAGTGAAAATAGTTTAGCTATACACTCACCTAAAAACTGAAAACTTAAAAGAGTGATAATTCCTTTTAGCATACTATCTCCTAAATATTTTAATTGCAGATAATATACTAAATTTTATAAAAAACAGTTTTATTTCTGTAGTGACTTTAGTATATCAACAATTTCTTGTGGCTCACATCTTTTTGTATAATCCTCATCAATAAAAGAAAAAATAATCTCTTTATTTTTGTTAATTACATAAGTTGCAGGCATTGGTATTTCATAACTTTCTTCATCATTACTTACAGGAATATTGATACCAAAACTTAAATAAATAGGTCTTAACTCCTCTGCTAAAGAAAATACAAGCCCATAATCTTTGGCTACAGTATTATTTCTATCACTTAGCACTTCAAATGTTAATTCATTTTTCTCTTTTGTACTTAAACTAGCATCTGTTGATTGTGGTGATACTGCAATAAGTGTTGCTCCTAGTTTTGAAAATTCTTCGGTGTATTCTTGTAATGCTTTCAACTCTAAATTACAATATGGACACCACACACCTCGATAAAAACTTACTATTGCAAAATCATTATTTTCTAATGTTTCATATAATGAAACCTCTTCACCTAATGCATTTGTTAGTTTTATTTCACTTGCAACATTTCCTACTTTCAAAGCATTTTTACTTAAACTTATTTCTTCAAGTTTTTTTGTTGCTTTTAACATTGTTTCTTGTACTTCAATTGGAGCTTTTTTTCTAAACCCTACTTGGTATTCTTTTATCGCATCTAATAATCTTGACATTATATTTCCTTTTTATTTTTTATTCAATAAGAATATCATTTCTTATGATTCATATTTAATAGAATATTCATTCTATAACCATTATCAAATATTGTTTCTTTGTAGTCAAAAATTAAGAAATCATATCTAATATATTTGTAATTATTGTATCACTATCATTTTTTGAAGAGTTATATTTTCCATGTACATGAAAACCATGTATAAAAGTTATAAGAGTAAGTGCCATAGCATGAGAGTTACCATTAAATTGGTTAAGTTTTTGTGCTTGATTTAAATTTAATTCTAACTGTATAACTATCTTATTAAAATATTCTTTTGGAATATTATAAGTTTCTTCACCCATAAAGTTTTTTTCTCTCATTGTATTTGAAAATAAACATCCTTTAAAATTATCGCTAAATATAAAACTTTGAAAGAATAATTCAATCCCTTTTTTACCAGGATTGTTTTTAAGTATTGCAAGTTTATGAGCTGATCTTTTATGATAATAGTTTTCTAACGCATCTTTAAAAAGACCCTCTTTATCTTTAAATAAAGAATACATTGTTCTACGATTCAATCCTGTATATTCTACTAATTGAGCCATAGATACTCCCTCATATCCTTTTTCCCAAAATATATCCATTGCATCATCAAGTACTTTTACTATATCATACTCTGTTGGTCTTGCCATAATTCTATCTCCATTTATAAAATTATAGAACATTAGTTCTATAATAAAAATATTATATATATTATAATTAAAAAGATTCAAAAAAAATAAAGTATAGAGTAAAAGAAACCTGAAGAAAACCTGTTTTATTAAATAAAAATATTTAACAAAACAGATTATAATAAGAATTATTTAATTTTATCAATAACTTTCATTAAAAAATTTGCAGAATTTTGAGCACTTGTAACTAAAAACTCTTCAAAACTAAATCCAGCATCCATATCAGCAGTATCACTAATAGCTCTTAAAATTAAGCAAGGAACATTTAACGCATCACAAACAACAGCAACACTTGCCCCCTCCATCTCTAACGCATCAGCATTAAAAGTAGTTTCAATAAACGATTTTCTAGCTTCATCAGCAACAAATTGATCGCCAGTAGCAATAATACCTTCAATAATTTTAATATTATTTTCTTCTGCTACTTCTAAAGCAATATTTTTCAACCTCTCATTTGTATTTACATACACACTTCCACCAGGAACAAATCCATGAGGATGACCAAATGCAGTAATATCCAAATCATGTTGAGAAAGCTGATTAGCAACTATTAAATCACCAATTTTAAGTGTAGGATTAACACCACCTGCAACTCCACTAAATAATAACGTATCACATCCAAATTTTTGAATCATTGTCGAAGCAGTAAGTGTAGAAAAAACCTTTCCTATTTTACTATACGCAATTACAACGTTTAAATCACCTAATTTACATTCATAGTAAGTATTATTAGCGTAATCAATTTTATTGATATCTGTAAAGTTAGCTAAAAGAGGAGTAATTTCCTCCTCCATTGCACCCATTATTGCTAATTTAGTCATTTAACGTCTCCAATGTTGCTTCTAAAGATTTCATATCAGAAACATTTACTGTAGGTACAGATTTAACTATTTTTCTATTCATACCTTTTAACACTGCGCCATTTCCAAACTCAATCATCATGTCTAGTTCTGAAGCGTGAGAAACTATAGAATGTTTATATTTAACAGGAGATATAAGTTGAGAACTTAATAACTCGATAGCATCTACTTTTGTATTGTAAGGATTTGTTGATACATTAGAGATAACTGGAGTATCAAAATTATCAGTAATATACTCTTCTAAATAAGGTTGAAGTTTTTCAACTGCACTTGTTAATAGTTCACAATGACTAGCAACACTCATATCAAGAACCAATGCTCTTTTAGCTCCTGCTTCTTTAAAAGTATCCACCAATGATTCTAAATCTGCTTTAAGACCAGCTACTACAATTTGTCCATCCATATTATAATTTGCAGCCCAAACTTTTTTTCCAGCATCACGCTGAGCTTGAGTTATTGTCTCAACTGTAGTATCATCAAGTCCAACAAGTGCCATCATTCCAGCACCTGCTCCTGCACAAGCTTCATTCATAAACAAACCTCTTCTATGAACAAGTTCAATGGCATCAAGATAATTAATTGCACCACTTGCAACTAAGGCAGAAAATTCACCTAAAGAATGACCTAAAACAAACTCTGGTTGTATGTCACTTTTTTCTTTAAATACAGCTAGCGCAATACAACTAACTAATAAAATTGATGGTTGTGTAAATTCTGTTTTACCTAAATCTTCACTTTCATTAAATAACAAATCTTCAAAATTAAAACCTAATCTATCACTTGCATTTTTAATCATCTCTTTAGCAATATCACTATTTTCAAAAAAATCTTTACCCATACCATTTGTTTGACTTCCTTGACCTGGGAATATAAAAGCTACTTTTTTCATTTTCTTTCCTTATATTAAATTTGAGTATAAACTAAAAACTCCTATTTCCGAAGAAATAGGAGTTTTTATAAAGTATCTAAATCACTAATTAGTGACTTGAACAACATCCACCTGATGAAGGTTGTGCAGGTTCACTTGAGCAACATCCACCTTCAGACCCATGATCGTGAGAATGACCATGATCTTCAGAAGAATCTGTACTACAGCTTCCTCCACCACAACATCCACCACCAGCAGCAGCCATACCACCAACTACACCAACTTGAATCTCTTCTTCAGTTGCAGCTCTTGTAGCTAATACAGTTACACTAAACATTAAAGTTTTACCAGCCATCGGGTGATTATAATCAATAGTTACTTCATTTTCAGCAACAGTTTTAACTACAACTTGTACAGTTTCTCCACCTTCACCAGTACCATATAAAGACATACCTTCAGTTAACTCAATATCAGCAAACTGCTCTTTTGGAAGAGTTTGTACAGCTTCTTCATTATACTCACCATATGCATCTACAGGTTGAACTAAAACATCAGCTTTTTCACCAGCTTCTAAATTAATTAATTCTTTCTCAAGGCCAGGAATAATTTGACCCATATCACTAATAAACTCTAATGGAGCTCCCCCAACATTTGTATCTAACTGTACTTTTGTATTAGCATCGTTTAATGTATATTCTATAGATATTACTTTATTTGACATTATTTTTCCTTATTATTTATTTAAATTTTAATTTTTTTAGAAGCTTCTTTTGCTTCATTAGACTCAGGGTATATATCAACTATTGTATTATAAAAATTCTGAGCATTTTCTGTATCACCAAGTTTATCAAATGATATTGCACTATGTAAAAGAAGCTTAGGTAAATACTTTGCCTTATCATATAATGTCATACTATTTTTAAAATAATGTAATGCCTCTTTATACTTCTTTCTATAATACTTAATTTCCCCTACATAAAAGTTACATTCAGCAGGTCTGTAATTTTGACTAATTAAATCTTCAAAAATTATTATAGCTTTGGTAAAGTAGTCTTTCTTAAATAAAATTTTAGCTTCAGCTAAACGTTCTTTTTTACTTTTTTTCTTTACTGTAGTAGACTTTGATTGAGGATTACTCTTATTTACTTTTGATTGTGTTAATTTATTATCTAATAATGAGATCAATTTGTTGAATTCTTTTTTGGTAACATATTTACCATTAATATCATTTACCAAATTCACAATTTTATCAAATGATTTTTGTATAGTTTTAAGATTTTTATTATTTGTTTCGATTTGAGATTTCAAATTTTTAATATCAGTATCTATAGCTCTTTGCATATTTGCAATAATTTCACTATTTTTATTGATATCGTTAGTTGAAGTTTGGCTATGTAATTTAAACTCATCAAAGTGTTTATTTAAAGATAAAAACACTTTATTTAACTTCAAACTTTCACCCTCAAGTAAAGATTCTATACCATCAACTCTTTCGTTCAGATCTTGAAGCTGAGTATTAGTTTTTTTTAGTATTTTTTCATTTTTTGCAACAATCTTTTTGTTCTTTACAATTACTTCTTCTGTTTTTGTCAAACCATAAGGCGTAGATGAATCAAGATTTCCTGCTCCAAACATAGAAGTCTCAGCCATTGAGACTGAGACTACTAAAAAATATATGCTTATAATTACTCTGATCAAATAAAACTCTTAACTATGGTAATAATCTATAATCTACTCTTCTGTTCATTTTCCAACAAGCAGTGTTTTTTTGTGTACAAACTGGATTACTTTCACCAAAACTAACCATTACGATTTTTTTTGCATCTATACCATCAGCTACAAGAGCATCTTTTGTTGCTTTTGCTCTTTTTAAACCTAATGCATAGTTATATTCATCACTACCCCATTCATCACAGTTACCTTCTAGTTTAATTTTTAAATCTCCATAAGACTGTGAAGCTTCATCAATTTTAACATAATTTGAAGTAGTTACATCTCTCATTTCATCATTTAAATTATATTTATCAAATGCAAAATGAACTGATTCTAGTAAAACAATTTTACCATCGATATCACTTTCTACTTTATTAACAGACTCATTTGTAATTCTTTGTAAAGAATTTGTAGAGTTACTATTATTAGAAGATGAATTCATTGCATTACCATCAGATACTGCAACTTTATCCATTTTGTTGTCTACATTTGTTACAGAGTTATCATCATATTCAACATCTTTAGAAGCACAACCTGCTAATAATCCTACTGCACAAATCCCAAGTAATGTATTTTTAAAAATACTATTCATATTAATTCCTCATTAAAATTTATTTTAAACATTCTACACTATAGATACTTAAACTAAAATAACTACCAATCTATAGATTGTAACTTACCACTTTTCAATGGAAATAAAAAACTTTTATTGTAATTAATTCTAATTATCCCTAAATAACTTTTGTTTGTACTTTTTATAAAAAGGATAGATTCACCATTAGAAGAAAATTTTGGAAATTGATTACGTCCATTTGTAGTTAATCTTCTGACATAATCACTTTTCGTTGATATCAAATATAGGTTAAATACATTTGCACCAAACTCATTATCTGTTTCTCTACTTGAGTATACAATATAATCATCTGATGTTGTACATTGAGAATTATTTTTTCCATGATAAATCATTCTTTCAACACCATTTTGACCAATTTTTTTAGCAAATATATTTGGGTATTTTAATCTATCAGAGACAAAAACAATTTTTGAATCATTTTCAACGAAATTTCCTCCCACATCAATACCAGCATATTTTGTAATTCGAGTTTTAAGTCGAGATTCTGTATTGTACACATATATATCTGGCTGAGAATTTGGAGCCATTGTTAATACTAATTTTTTTCCATCATCACTTACGTCAGAACACACAATCATACCATCACTTGTTAAAACTGTTTCAACCTGATTTGTATATAAATTCTGTTTCATTAAAGCAGGAGTTAATCCCTTATAACTTGTATAGTAAAATGCATTTTGTTCTGATGTTGCCCATTTCGGGAATATATTTAATCCACCTTTTACTACAACTTTTTGATATGTCAAAGTATAATCCGAAATAACAATTTCACTTGTTTTTGAATCCAAATATCTTGCAAAAATTACAAATTTATCCATCCAATCAATAGATGGTGCTTTTAAATATCTATTAACATCAATTGCAATTTTATGTGCTAAAAAAGGATATCTTTCAAATGAAGATGTAGCATATGATTTGTTTAATACTATACTATTAGTGTTAACGTCATATAGTTTAATATTAACTATATACCTATTTTCCGAATCTTTGTTAACTTGAAAAACTAAATACAAGTCAATGCCATTCTCTTTTAATATTTTGTATTTTGGCATTTGTACAAATTCTGTTTCAATGGTAATTGGATTATCATTAAAATGACAACTTACTTGTAAATCTTTTTGAATAAGCTTCAGTAGCTTAGTATCAATTGAGTTGTATTTATTTGTATCTTTTGCTGCTACAACACTAATAGTTGGTAGATTAGATTTATTTTTAACAATTTCCATAGTTGCATCTAATGAAAATGCAAATTCGAAAAATATAAAAAAAAGTATTATTTTAAGCATTATTAACCTTTTGATTGAAATGAAATTTCAATATTTACTGTTTTATTTTTAGGACTTACAGGATAACTTTTTTGAGTTTCATTATTTAAAAACTCCCTTAATTGTTCATCAAATCCTGTGTTGCCAGAGTATTGTATAAATTTAAAACTAAATTTTCCATTATTAAAAATGATTATATTAACTTTTGCTTTTAAATCATTAGCAAAAATAGTAGGCGTCCATCTACTTGATAATATTTGATAAATTTTTGAATAGTAAGGATCCTGATTATCTTTTGCTTGATCCATTGAAATATTTTTGTTACTACTTTTAGATTCAACTTTTTCAGTTAGTTTTGATAAAACAATATTTTTTGTTTTTTTCTCTTTTTCAAATTTTGATTTAAATCGACTAGCAATACTACTATTTTTTACATTTAAAACTTTATTTTTTGATACTTTTTTAATATCAGTTTTGACATTAGCAAATAAAGATTTAAGATTACTTCGTTGCTTTACACTAACAGATGTTGTTTTTTTAACAACTTTTTTTGCAATATCTCTATTTTTTACACTACTTTTAATTGTGATCTTTTCCTTTTTTTCAGGATTAGATTCAAGTATAACATCAAGTTGAAGTACAGTAGATTTTACTGATGCATTAATTTTTTTTACTTCACTGGTTTTAATATAAACTAAAAAAGATAATATTAAAATAATATAAATTGAAATCGATGCAATTGCAGAGTAAATAAATTCTTGTTTGTTAACCATCAGTTATAAGTGCTACTTTAAAAAAACCAGCTTCTTTAACTGTTTTAAGTATATACACAACATCCTCATATTTTAAACTTTTATCAGCTCGTATATGTACTGTGGTATCTCTATTTTTGTTTTTCGAATATAAAATAAAATTATCAGCAAAATTGTTGAACAAATATTTCTTTTTATTTATTCTAATTTCTCTAATATTATTAATTGTAATATCTATTTTATTTAATTGTTGTAGTTTTTTAGATTTACTACCTTTAGGAAGATTAATATTTTCTTCGTATTCAAGAACAGGTGCAGTAACCATTAATATTGCTAACAATACCAACATAACATCAACAAGTGGTGTTATGTTTAAATCTGGTTTTTGTTCATAATCATACATGATTATTAGGCTCTAGCAATAATAATATCAATTTGAGATTTAATATATGTATTAAACTCATATACCTTTCTTGTTAGTATCTGATGAAAAGTGTAAGCAAATATTGCAACAAAAATTCCAGCGGCAGTTGCTACTAAGGCTTCACTAATAACAGGTGCAATAACAGAAAAACTAACCTTACTTGCTGTAGAAAATTTTGCAAAAGACTCTAATATACCGACAACTGTACCAAATAAACCTATAAATGGTGCAGTGGATGATATAATAGATAACCACGATATTCCAGTACTAGCTTCTCTTACTAAAGAAATCTCACATACATTTAAGAACTCTTTAGAAACAGGTGCTTTATTTAAGCATTGTCCAACTCTTGATAATGGATTAACATACGAGTCTCTTGATAATAAGGCATTAAGATTTGTCATTTCAGTAGAAACAAAACCAATCAATTGAAAATATTTATATAAATATATCCAAAAAACAAGAATGAAATAAATAGAGAGTAGTGCTAATACTCCAATAGAGATAGCACTACTATTATTAAAATAATTTAATATTGTATCAATCATTTATATTTAACTAAATGAATTGATTCTAGATTCAACTGCAGCCATAGATACATTTGAGTCTTTAACAGAATTAACAAGCTCTTTTGCTAATGCAAGTTTTTCAGATATATCCGAATCTTCATCATTAGATAAAGAAACCGCACCATCAACTAAAACATCTATTGAGTCTTCAGACACTTTTACATGTCCCCAGTTAATTGCAACAGCTTCTTTTAAAGCATCTTTTTTTTCTATTTCAATAACACCAACAGTTAATGCTGATACTAAAGAAGCGTGACTAGGTAAAACTCCGAACTCTCCCTCTTTTCCAGGAAGAGTTACAGATTTTACTTCACTATTAAATATTTCACCATTTGGTGTAACTATTGATAGTTTAATTGTATCCATATTTTTACCTTTTAAGCTTACTAAGCTTTCATACCTTCAGCTTTAGCAATTGCTTCATCAATTCCACCAACCATATAGAATGCTTTCTCTGGCATATGATCGTAAGAACCATCTAAAATACCTTTGAATCCTTTGATTGTATCAGCAAGCTCAACATATTTACCAGGAGAACCTGTAAAGATTTCTGCAACGAAGAATGGCTGAGATAAGAATTTTTCAACTTTTCTAGCTCTTTCAACAACAAGCTTATCAGCTTCAGATAATTCATCCATACCAAGAATCGCAATGATATCTTGTAAATCTTTGAATTTTTGTAAAAGTGCTTGAACACCTCTAGCTGTTTCATAAT
>Ga0193958_1000849_pt1 | contig 10508 bp, 11 predicted proteins | sample FB_1_MG_FD_140320 | JGI IMG/M metagenome (GOLD analysis project Ga0193958, IMG submission 140320) | Microbial mat bacterial communities from the Broadkill River, Lewes, Delaware, United States - FB_1_MG | ecosystem: Environmental > Aquatic > Freshwater > River > Microbial mats | place: USA...
AAAAAGCGTATAGCTTACTTAGTAATTCAGATGCTACAACTATTTTAGAAGTCATTAATATAAATATAACAAATGATTCAATAACAAGAACTACATTTAATACTATTAATGCTATTCATGATGAGAATGGATGTATAAATGATGGATACAATAAGTTGTCAAACTTTAATTATCCATGGCCAGGAATAGAAGCTGATACTTCAACTGATATAAATAATGGTATTTCACTAAAAGCATTAGGTGTATATCAAGAAGGAGTAGAAAAATATGAAGTTACTATATTTTATCCAGATCTGGAAAATGCTACTAGTGGTAATAAGAGTACAAAAATAGAAGAAAATTATTCATTTGGTTATGATAAATCTTGGTTAGAAAATAGTGATAAAACTATATATGTTATGACTCCAAAAGATGAAGATGGACTTTATAGTTGCTATAGGTATCAACTTAGCTTTACTAACGATAGTGAAGTAGTTTCAACAAAAGTATTTAGATACTCTGAATTATAAATAAGGAAATAATAGATGAAACTAATTGTTATACTAGCTTTATTGATTGGGACAATTTGGGCTGAAAACTCTTTTGATAGAATTTTAATCACTAAGACTACAAAAAAGTCAGCTTTAAAAAGTATAAAACAAAAACTTGATGCACTTAGAGTTAAAATGTTTGTACAAAAAATTTCAACAGGATACTACGTTTATTCAGATAAATTTTTTGATAAAGATAAGTCTAAAATGGTACTAAAAAACATTAAAACTAGATTTCCATATGCAAAAATAGTTACTGTCTCAGGGAGCAATTCTAAAGACGCAATAGACCCAAGCTCTAACTCAACACAAAAAAATAAAAATCAAAAAAACTTTTTTATAAGTTTATCGGCTGGTAATGCAAATACAAGTGGTTCAACTAATAGTGATGAAGCTAGTCAACTTGAAAATAGTGGACTTAGTTATTCATTAGATGGTGGTTATTATTTAGAAGATTATCTTTATGCTAGTATAGGATATCTTGATACATCTACAGATGATATAACTATGAATAATTATTATTCATCTATAAATTATAATTATAATGTTGTAGGTAAATTAGATATATATACCGGTATATTACTTGGATATTCATCTTTAAAAGTTGGTGAACCATTTAACTCTTCTGCTAGTACAGCTTTGCTATATGGTGCACAATTAGGCACAAGTTATAATTTTTTTAATACCATAGAATTGTTTTGTGCATATCAGTTTTTAATGGCTGATCACTCTATTAATGTTACAGATTTGACTGAAAATGAAAACTATAAGATAGAGTTTTCAAGTACAGGTAACATATCATTAGGTGTAGGATATAGATTTTAGGGATTGTTTACAAAATATTATATTTATTTGCTTGATCTCTAGAGCCTAATGAAGATGCTTTAACTTCATTTCCATCATAAGATATAAAAAAGATCTCCTCTGGTTTTGCTTTTGTATAAGTAAGCATAACGCTAGCTGCTAGTTCTTTGTCATTTTGTGTTGAATTTTTACTTAAAAGTCCGTGGGGACCTGGGATTCCTACAGTTTTTACATGGTAATATCTATCATTTTTTATATCTTGAAGGTATGTGTTCTCATCTTGATTTCTTCCAACTACAAGTTTTGCTCCATCTGGAAGTCTTAGATGGCGACCATATTTCATAACTGTGATATCTTTTACTTCAAAATTTTTCTCATACTTCACAAAATCAAACATCTTTTTACCAAAGTTTTCATCTGTTAAAAGACATCCTCCACCTGGGGACTCAAAGTTTTCAAGTCCAATCTCTTTGACTAGCTCCATTTGTCGATCACGGCTACGACCGACAATATCTTCTAGTTTATCTCTATCTACCCAGCCTTTTTCTTCAGGTATTGTAGGTTTTAGTCTTTTAGCACTCATTGGTCTTAAAAGTAAACCTTCTACATCCCCATCTTCTAATACAGTTTGAAGTGCATCTTTATTTTGACTCATAGGTCTTTGACCCATTACTTCTCCACTGATCAAAAAGCTAGCTCCCTCATCTTCCATAACTTTTTTTGCAACTGCAAACATTTTTGCATGGCAGTCTATACATGGGTTAAAATTTTTTCCATAACCATGTTTTGGTGAAAAAAGAACATCTTGTAAATATTCATTTTCAATATTTATTATTTTTAATGTTGCACCAACCTGATCACACATACTTTGCATATGTTCTTTTCTATCTTTTGTACTTCCAAAACCAGTTGAAACATTTAAAGCGATAACATCGATACCTTGATCAATAATAAGTTTCATTGCTAAAGTAGAGTCTAACCCACCTGAAAAAAGTGCTATTGCTTTCATCTATATCCTAATATAAATCTAATTTAAATATTTAGAATTTTATCATAAAAAATTATCTCTAAGGTTTAAAATTAAACTTTAATGCAATATGAGATAAAATGTGAAAAATTATATAAGCGAGTTCTAATAAAAAATGTTAAAAACTTTTTATATAACAATAATAATGTTGATAAATATATTTTTTTTAGGTTGTAGTGAGCAGGATGACTGCACTGCAGATTTGAATGGAGAGATTATTGAAATCAACACACAACAATCAGCAGCCAATACAATGGCTACAATTAAGACTATATTTAATATTAATGATTTTACAGTTAAAAGTATAAAGCCGGTAACAATTTTAGATATTTGTAATGATTCAAATATTAGTTCATATTATGAAAATGTAACTTATGGAAATTGTAAAGAGCAAAATCTTTCTCATGAAAATTATATTAACCCATATGGAGAAAATAGATACAATTATATCTTATCAAATTTCTCTATATCTAATTATAATCTTACAAATATTTTAAATATTGAAATAGGTGGTGAAACTTCATATGATGAAAATACAAATGAGACCTTTATAAAAACCAGTATTAGTGGAGATATATCTGTAGTTTCAATAGATCCTGATAGAGAAATTAATTTAAAGTATAAAAGTTATTCGCAAGTATATAAAAAAGAGTATAACAAGATAGGTAAATATGAAATAGATGGAGTTTTTTCATATATTGATACATCTAACTCATGTACTAGTGGAATATATCAATTAGAAACAACAGATAAATTGACTAAATTTGATAACGGTGGTTTTTCAGGTGGTATATTAAATGTAAATGGAACTTTATTTAAGTTTAATGATGGTGGAACTGCTGATGTAACTTTTAGCGATGGTAGTATTGCTTATGGAATAAGTCCAACAGATAGTTATTGTAATTGAAAATTCTTTTCTATTATAAAATTAAACTTTAATAAAATCTAAGATAAAATCTAAAAAAATTCGCAAAGAGCCCTATTATTAAAACTATTTTCTTTTTTCTAAGCTTCAGTTTAACTGTCTATGCATATAATGATTTTTCACTAAATGACTCATATGAAAAACCAATGCAGGAACAAATTCATGAGTATCAAGTCCATCAACTCCTAAATAAGAGATATAAATCTTTAGATGTAAACATGTATAAAGATTACATAGTTAGAGACATAAATGTAAATGACTTACTTGAAGCGAAAGATAAAAAGCTTATAGAAGATTCTGTTTATATGCAAATAGGTATGATATCCATAATAGCCCTTTTATATGTAGCACCAGAGTCTGTAAGTAAATGGACAGATGAACAAAAGGATCTATCAAATATAGATAAAAAATGGCTTGAGAATGTAAAAGCTGGTCCAGTGGTAGATGAGGATGAATTTTTAATTAACTATGTTGGACATCCTGTATCTGGTGCTGCATATTATGTATTAGCTAGGAATGATGGTTATGGACCATTTGGGTCATTTATGTATTCAGTTTTTGTATCCACATTTATTTGGGAGTATGGATATGAATCTATCGCTGAAATACCATCTATTCAAGATCTCATCTCAACCCCAGTTATTGGTTCGCTTATGGGTGAGGGGATGTACTATTTGGAAAAAAAGCTTGATAAAAATGGTGGATTAGTCTTTGGTTCAAAAACATTAGGAAACATATGTTATGCTTTTTTGAATCCTTTAGGCAGATTAAAAGATAGCTTAGATTCTGGGGCTTCTGCAACTTTAAGATTTCAAACATATCAAGGTTTAAATATGCTTTCGCATAAAAATATTTACAATATAGTGACAAGACCATCTCCACATAATACTCAAAGTTATGGAGTGATGATAAAGGTAGAATTTTAAATGAAAATTTTACTAGTTCTATTTTTCGTGCTTATATCTATAAAAGCATCAGAAGATACTTTTGAGCTTGAGTCATTTAGTATCATGTTTGAAAATGATGCAACTGTTAAAACAGACTTTAGTTATACTCATGGAGGTAGACTTTCACTTTTATATTTTAGGGGTGATACTAAGGATAGTCTGTTTAATATACCTTTTACAGCTTATGAACAAACAAGTAATTATATATCACTTGCATATTCAAACCAGATGTACACACCTTCAAATATTGAAAAAATATATCTTGTTAAAAATGACAGGCCTTATGCAGGATATTCGTTTATAGAATTAGGACTGCATCAGGCTTCAAAAAATACGTTGGATTCTTTAACTCTAGAATTAGGTATGATTGGTCAAGCGACTGACATGGATGCTCTTCAAAGAGTTATCCATAATTTTATTGGTACAAAAAAAGTATGTGGATGGAAATATCAACTTAAAGATGAGTATATATTTCAACTAAACTATTTACATAAAGATCGTTTCAACTATAAAAATTTTTATGGGTATGAAAACGATCTTATATCTTACTATGGTGTTAACTTAGGAAATAAATCTATAAAAGCAAGTGGTGGAGCTTTGTATAGGATCGGTTATAATATAATTAATGATTTCGGTGTGAACTCTATGAATGAGGCTAACTATGCCTCTGTACCATCTAAGCCAAAAAGTAGTAGAAATACTAAATCAGATACAAGTTTTTTTTTAAACTTATCTGCTGGTATAAACCTGATTGCAAGAGATATATTTTTAGATGGGAACACATTTAAAGACTCGCATTCAACCAATAAAAAGTTTTTTACTGCATATATTATGGCGGGACTAACATACAGATATAAACAGTACAAAATAGACTTTTTTCACAACTACTACACTGAAGACTATGAGCAAAGAGATTTATATAGAGAATACAGAGGCTACAGCTCTTTAAACTTTACATATAATTTCTAATGAGCTATTTTAGCTTTGAGATAATCCCTCGAAGCCGTCTTATCTCAAAAGCTTTTTTTTCAAAAGGGATATCTTGACGCATATTTATCTTTTTAAGCTCACGGTTATAGTGTTTTGATAAAAATGTATTTAGTTCGTTTTGTAGTTCCTCTTCATTTTCTATAGCTTTTATACTCTCATCAACAGATATAGACATAAGTGCAGGATCATCTGTGTTGTTAGATAAAAGTTGTGAAAATTCATACTGATGAAACTGTAACAAACTTGATTCTAACACATCTAAAACCTGTGTTAGCATATGGGGTTTTTCTAGAAGTGTTTTGATCAGGCTTAACTCCCACATATCTCTATGTTTTGAGTTATTTATAACCTTTGTGTTATTTGTTTGGTTAGTGTTAGCTAATCTAATAAATGATGGACTTACACCTAACCTTGATGCTAAATAAGATTTATACTGTTCTTGAAGTAAAGGAGAAAGTGTTTTTAGGTAAGCAGTTCCTTCACTTAAACAACTCTCCCTTTCTTTTGGATTATTAAAATCATATAAACTCATCAATTCATCCAAAACAAATTCTATAAAAGGCTTTGGTGAACGAAACATCGAAGCGAGATCTTCTATTCGTCCCTCTTTTACCATGTCTGCTGGATCAAGTCCACCATCAAAGATCACAACTCCCCCCGAAAATCCACTCGCACTAAGAAGTTTGGAAGCTTTTAGTGCTGCTGCACGACCTGCTTTGTCACCATCATATGCCATTATAACTTTTGGTTCACCTTTTCTCAATAGTGGAAGGTGTTCTGGTGTAAGAGCTGTTCCAAGAGTTGCTACAGCATTTGAAAATCCAGCTTGATGAAGCATGATCACATCTAAATAACCCTCTGTTATTATGATCTCTTTTGTTTTATGCAGAGTTTGTTTAGCGTGATCATATGCATATAACAGACGTGACTTGTTAAAAAAAGATGTCTCTGGAGAGTTTACATACTTTGCCTGATGACCAGAGATCGTACGACCACCAAAACCAACAAGGGAACCATTTGCTGAGTGGATAGGAAACGTGATCCTCTCAATAAATCGTGCAAAATAACGTCCACTGTCAAATCCAACAACACCTGTATCTACAGCTTCTTTTAGTGTAAACATTTGAGATGTTATGTAGTTTATGCTCGATTGTGAATCAGGTGCATAACCGATCCCAAATTTCTCTACACTACTTTCATAAATACCTCTTTCATGTAAATATTTAAGTGCTTCCTCTCGAGATGTTAAAAGATTTTGATAGTACTCATTTAACTTATCCATAACTTGAGAACGCGGCTTGTTATTTTTTTTGTCGGTATAGGAGAGAGTAAAGTTGTATGTGTCTGCCAACTTTTCTATAGCTTCAGGGTAGTTTAGTTTTTCATACTCCATAGTAAACTTGATACTGTCCCCGCCTGCACCACAACCAAAACAATGATATATCTGTTTTGATGGACTCACTACAAATGATGCTGTTTTTTCGTCATGAAAAGGGCATGGTGCTTTAAAGTTGGCACCAGCTTTTTTTAACTCTACATAAGAACCAACTACATCAACAACATCAAGTTGTGCTTTTAAGGCATCTATGGACTCTTGTTTAATCATATTCGAATTATACTAAAAGTTACTTATTTATCGCCACTGATCATGTTTGAAATGATCCCTTTTTCATCATTTATTTCTGCTACAACTACACCACCTATATGTAACACTACAAAATACATAATAAAATTAAAAACAAATTCGTGAATCTCTTTAATTGTATGGGCAAGATCTTTTGATAAACCTAAATCTTCATGATACACCATAACCAATCCACTCATTGTCATGAAAAATAGTGCTGTATAAAAAATATAGTACAAAACTTCTACACCTTTTTTATGTAAGGATAGTTCAGAAAACTTTTCTTTATTTTTTTGGTTTGTAAAGTACAAAAATATCCTGTAAACGACTAAAAATGCAAGTGCATAACCTAGTATAATATGCCATTCCCACATAGGTGCACGTATTGCTTTTGCAATACTTACAGCCTGATCATTTGTTATCTGTATTCCATATTCAGACAATTTACTTATAATAAGTTCTGAATTTGTACGCCAACTTAAAAATGTTTTTCTCAAAAATACCGTACCTAATAGACCTAAAATAACTATTGCGTTTAGCCAATGCCAAATTTTAAAGCTCGCACTATATTTCATAAAAAATCCTTTTAATTAGTGTTTGAATGATTGTATCACTAATAGTTAAACATATATTTTATCATTATATTTACTTATTATATAAATTACTTAAGATTATTTTTAATACTCTAAGATAAAATTTCAAAAATTATTTAAAGGATAATAATGATAAAAAACCTAGTTGTAACCCTACTGATGATCACTTTCTCAGCATCTTTGAATGCATATGATACTGAAAAAGCCGAATCTTTTAATCAGTTTTACTCAAAATTCACACAAAAAGCTTGTGCAGATTCAAAGCTATTTATAACTGCTGAAGAGACTATGAAGATGTTTAGAGATAACAAAGACTTTATGTTATTAGACATAAGAACCAAAGGCGAAAACGCAATAATAGCTCTTAACTCTAAAAACTCACTCTACATTCCGCTACAAGATCTTTTTAAACAACAAAACCTTGATAAACTTCCAAAAGATAAAACTATTTTAATAGTATGTCACTCAGGAACAAGAGCTACACTAGCAGCTATAGGTTTAAAGCAGATAGGTATTGTAAAAACAAGAGTTGTTAAAGGTGGACTAGTAGCACTAGCAGATGCAAATAATCCTAAAAATGCACCTATAAAACAATAAATTAGGATATTAAGACTAATTTAGGTATAATTTCAGTTCAAAAATTTTAAAAGAAAGTGGGTGATGTGATATGCCAGGTATAGTACTACGTCCAGATGATAATTTTGATGCAGCTTACAGACGTTTCAAGAAGCAGACTGACCGTAACTTAATCGTTACAGAAGCTCGTGCTCGCCGTTTCCACGAAACAGAAACTGAAAAGCGTAAGAAGTTCAAAATAGCATCTCGTAAGAAAATGCTTAAACGTCTTTATATGATGAGACGTTACGAGTCAAGACTCTAATATCGCTAAATCTTCTTTGAAGCCCTTATTTTAGGGGCTTTGAAGCCTTTTTAATAATTCTAAAAAACCCCTAAGTCTAACATATGTCTAACATCAAAACTAAAAACTTTCTACATTAAGTATCTTATAAAAGACTATTTTAGCTACAATAGTTTTTCCAAAATTACATAAAGTGATAAACATGAAAAACTTTTTAATACTCTTAATTATTGCAATTCAACTAAACTCATCAGATATAAAAACAGAGTTACTTAAAGAAATAAAAATGTGTGCTTCAGTAACAACTTTAAAAGAAAAAAGTATCTTTGAAAAATTTGATTTTTATGACCCTCTAGCTTTTGCAACTACTAAAAACAATCTAACTATCGGAAATGTTCAATTTAATAGACGTTTTCAATTACACTTTTTATACGGTAAATTATCTTCTTTACATATAACTACTACAGCAGATAATTTCAAAGATGTAAAAAATACACTTGAACAAAACTATAATAAAAAGTTCACTTTTATAAAAAGTAGCAATAAAGAAAAAATGTGTGATTACTACAAACTAAATAATAATGATGTTGAATTACAGTTAACTTACGCTTGTGGTTCTAAAAATTCTATGAGCTTAACAGTAATAAAACATTGTAAAAAAGAGTTCTAAACTTAAAACACTTAAAATTCCATTTCTTAAACGGTAAAAAAATATAAAAGCCCTATTTTTAGGGGTTTGCTATGTTTTTTAGTGGTTTAAGTTTTGGATAGATTTGTAAAAATATGAAGCAATTAACCTTAAAGCCCTATTTATTGGGTTTTCTTGGTTAACATAATAGATGTTCTATTGAATTTGATTTTTTATTCTTAAGTGAGATATGACAGTCGTTTTTTTCAACTTCTTTATTATATGCAAATATCGACATATAATCAACATCTTTTAAACATTACATTTACAAAAGTTTACATATTTATACAGATAGATGTATCCATATTTGGACATATTAGTGTGATTTTCTTTTATAAATGCTTTTAAATATCCTAAAATAGGGCTTATCTAAATAGTAGGGTGTGAATTTTGTTTAAAAGGTTAACATTTATATACATTTTTAGCCTTTAAATTTCGTAACATCTCTTTTTATCAGTATAAATACTTAATTTTGTATATGTATTCATCATATTTTTAATCAATTATTTTATATACTATTTTATTGTTATCAGCTTCAAGTATCTCTATTTTATAACTTTTTATAGTTATAATATTTCCCTTAGATAAATCAAAAACTAAGTTTTGAGTAAAAGAATCTCTTATTAAATTAGATTGATATTCTCTATATGTTAAATGTATTTCATTACCAATTATCCCAGAATAAATAATTTCTTCCGAATATGTTTTTTTTGTTAATTGAATTTTAGTAACTGGAGTAAAGAAAATAGTATTTAAGTCACTTTTTTTTATAGTTGTAATTCTTTCATCGTATGATATTAATTTACCATTCTTATCTATTTTTATATATAAATCTTCTTGTTTTTTTCCTGATAACATATCTATAGATGATACAAATGTTTGAGCTATTATAATATCTTTTACTTCTGATATTTGATTTATTATACTTGATTTATTTTTAATTATTTGAAACTTTCCCTTTACACTATCTATATTTTTTATTAATTTCATTTGTTTTAGTTTACAAATATTGAATTTATAATCGATAATTGGCTGGGCTGGTGTTGTAACCATTTTTTTATCAAATATATAATTTTTATATGTTTCATATTCACATTCATTCTGAGCTGACAATAAAGAAACTATAGCTGTAGTTGCTACAATAGCACCAGCAATATTAGTATAATTACTTTTTGCATTCAAGTTATTTTGGAGCATTATCAAAGCCATAATAAATACTATAATAGTTTTTACATTTTTCATTTTAATCCTTTAGTTTACTCATTGTATATGAATAATTCTTAATACAATATAATTTAAAATATCAAGAACTACTATTGATTTTATTCTTCAAATAAAAGTTTTTAGTGTTTATAATTTTGAATTATTTATTTTTCTCTTTATATTGGTAAAGTTTCGGTTTTATTCGGTTTTCTTAGTGCTTTATATGCTTTGGCTTTAATCCTACACTCTTAAAAAACTTCTTTGTATCTTGCTTTGTGTATGTAGCGTACATATAATAATCATCTCTTAGTAGTAGTG
>Ga0193958_1000851_pt1 | contig 10505 bp, 8 predicted proteins | sample FB_1_MG_FD_140320 | JGI IMG/M metagenome (GOLD analysis project Ga0193958, IMG submission 140320) | Microbial mat bacterial communities from the Broadkill River, Lewes, Delaware, United States - FB_1_MG | ecosystem: Environmental > Aquatic > Freshwater > River > Microbial mats | place: USA...
ACTTTAGTATATGACAATCCATAAATTTTTACTATCTGAACTTAATTGCAAACTTCAAATACTTATCTTTTTATCTAATTGAATAATAAACCTTGCCCCTTCATTTCTATTTTCAACACTTATCTCTCCATCTAAATTTTCCATTAAAACATACTTTGCTAAATAAAGCCCAATACCACTAGAGTTACTTGCAGAGTGGTATCTCTCAAAGATTTTATCTATAGGTTTTTCTACTATTCCCCCTGCATTATCTTCAACTATTATGGTTACACTTTTTTCATTTTGAGCAGTAGTTATTTTTAGCTCAGGATTTTTTATATCTCTATTTCTAAAAGTTTTGATAGCATTTTCAAGCAGTATCATCAAGAGATTTCTTAGTTGATTTTTATGGGTCATTAGAACTACATCTTGCTTATAGTTGTCTATGATTTTGATTCTATTTTTATTAAAATCTGCATCCATAAGTCTAAGAACGGATTCTATCTCCTGCTTTAAGTTTACCTTCTCTTTTGTCGAGCTTTTGATTGTATTCATTTTTAAAAACTCTGAAGCTGTATCTCTAAGATGGAGGGTATTTTGTTTTATTTTTTCTAGGTTTGTATCAACTATGTTATCAATATTTTTATCTTTAAATTCTTTTGCTGTTTCTATATGAGTTATATAGTTGTATATATTATTTACAGGAGATTTCCATTGATGATAAATACTCACCATAGTTTCACCCATATAGGTTAGCTTTGAGTAGTCGTTTATCATCTCTTTTTGTTTTTGGTTCTCTTGCATTACTAGCCTAGTTTTGTACCCAAGAGCAAATGAAAAAAGGATTATCTCAGAAAATGAACCTACAAGATGAATATATCTTGTAAAGTTGTTATACTCTAAAACTCCTGCGAATAACAAACCAAATGTTAAAGAGGATGTTAAAAAAAGTGTTTGAGCTATGATATAAAAAATAGCTAATTTGTTTTTCTTTATGTGTAAAACTATTGCTGTAAAAAGTAATACAAATGGTAAAATTATCATAATGGGATGTATTATCTGTATAGCAACTTCTAAATTATAGAGCCCAAAAAAACCTAATGCCAATAAAAAATAACCAGTATAAAAAAGATATTTACCCACTCTTGGGTAATATTCTTGAATATTTAAAAGTTTTACACTAAACAAAGTATGAAAAGCAACCCAAAAAATATGCGCTGATGCAATTGAAAAAGTAGTCTCTAAAGAACTAAATAAACTGTTTAGAGGAGTGTTATGTTGTACTTGTGCTAGAAAATAGAAAAATACAAAACCTATATATAATAAATAGTTTTTATCTCTTGTAGAAAAATATATAAATAGATTATAAAGTAGTAATGCCCCAACAGCACCAAAATACAAAGAGAATAAAGAGTTCTTTAAAATTTTATATTCTACTAAGTCTTTGTTAGTAGTTACCATTATTTCAAAGGTATGATGAAATGGTGAAAATTTCCTTATGTATATATCTAACTTTTTTTGTGATTCAAGATTTATTTCAAGTTCAGGATAGAAACTTGCTATTTTCCCATTTTTACTAAAAATACTTTGACCAACATTTTGAGTAGAAATAATTTTTTTATTATCAACGATAAATAATTCTATATCCCAAAGAGTTGGTTCTGTTATAAATAGTAGTCTTTTTTGTAGATTATTTGTTTTATTTTCTATAGAAAAGTGATACCAGATATTACCCTCTTGTTTTCCTAAAGCAATATTATTATCTGTTTTTTGGAACTCTTTAGTATTTTGGATATCTTTAAGGGTTAACTTTTTAGTTTTATCTTGATAATATTCAATTTCAAAATCTTTAAAAGAACTATCATTCTCTTTTATAATAATATCACTACCCAAAAGTTGGGTACAAAATAAAAGTAAAATTAAAAAATAATTTTTCATCTTTTTAAGATATACCCTTCATTTTTGACATTTTTAATGATATCCACCCCAATTTTCTTTTTGATTTTATAGATTTGACTTACAAGTGATTTATGGTTGCTATCATCACTGTTTAGATCTATCAAAGTATCATAAGGAATGAGTCTATTTTCATTGAAAAGGAGATACTCAAGTATTTTGTATTCACTTGAAGTAAGGTCAATATTTTTATTATCTACTATTATCTGTTTTGTTGTGAGGATATATATACAATCATCACTTAGACGATACTCCAAAAGAGATTTTTTCTCCATCCACGCTAAAATATTTCTAAATAACACTTTGAGTTCACTATGATCAAAGGGTTTTATAAGATACTCTACAAGCTCTAACTTAATAGCATTAAAAAGTTTATCTTTATCATCATAAGAACTAATGATAACAGCAGGTATCAAAGAGTTTTCAATTCTTACCTCTTTTAAAAACTCATAACCATTCATCATTGGCATATCATAATCTACAAGCAATACATTACAACTTTTTTGCTTATAAATATCCAGTGCTTCAAATCCATTTTTAGCTATATAAACATTAGCAAAATAGTACTCTAAAACAGTTCCAATACTTTGACACGCTTCACTATCATCATCGACATACAATACATTGAGGTTTTTTAATATTTTTAAATCATTCATAATTGAATTATATTATATCAAAATCAACACAAAATCAACAGGAATATTATTTGAATAAAAATATTCCTGTTGATTTTGTGTTGATTCGTATATTGTAGAATTTGGAAAATAATATAAGGAAATGCCATAATGAAGTTAAATACCAATTACAAATCACGGTTTAGAATACTAAAAGGTGGAAAAATATCCCTTGTTGTTTCTGCACTGTTAGTTAGCGTAAGCTTATCAACTCCTGTAAATGCATTATCAGTAACTACAGATGTAACCACTACTCAAAGTGATGATCCGAATTTTGCTGATATAGTAGTCACACCTTCTGGAAGTGTTACAATTACAGCTGATGGGACTGACTTTGCAGCACTGCATGGGACAGCGGATATATATACGGGACAATCCGTATCAAACTCAGGAACGATAAGTCTTACTAATACTGACCAATCAACTAGTATGAGAGGAATATTGATTGATGGATATAATGACGGAACTATTAGCAATTTACTTAGTGGTACGATAGATATCGATAGTACGTCCACTACTCCTAATCGTGCGAGTGCTATAGAAGTATCTGGTAATTATGGAGATATTACTTTAGATGGTGGAGATATAACTGTAACAAGTGTCACTAATGCTAGGGGAATATTTATTACTGGAAATCATACTGGAACCATAACAAACTCAGCCCTTCTAAGTACTACAGTTAATACTCATCCAGCCTCAGCAATTAGCAATCAATCAATAGGAATTGATATTACTGGCACCATGTCAAATGCAAGTATCGTAAACTCAAGTACAATAAACAGTAGTGGTGATAGAGGTGTTGCTTCTAGTATACTTGTTGCTGGAGCAGTTACTAATAGTACAATCACAAATAGCTTTAATATTAATGCTACAGGAACAGGCTCTGCTAGAGCATATGGTATATCCCTTAAAGGTGGAACTGTAGGGACAACAACTATCACAAATGATGGTGGGACCATAGCAGCTACCAATCAGTATGCTGACGCTACAGGTATTAATATCATTGGAAATAGTGCAGGAACGATTACAAATAGTGGAACTATAGATGTAACAGCAGGTAGCACTGGAAAAGGAAAAGGTATTTATGTTGATGGAGATTTTGAAGGTAATATCACAAATAGTTCGAGTATACTAGTTGATGGAGACACTACCCGAAGCTTATATGGTATAGAAATCAATGGTACACTTACCGGTAATGTAAGTAGTACATTTATGGAGCTAAATTCTAGTGCAGCAACAACAGGTATTGGGGTTGATGTAGTGGCAGCAGGAAGTACTGTTAAAAATAGTGCTACTCTAAAATCACACTCAGGTAGTTGGGCTGCTGGTATCGTAGTTGGTGGTGAGAATTATGGTACTATCGAGACTCGTAGTCTTCTTGATGTATATTCAGAAAGTGGTAGTTCATATGGCATTAAAATTGATGGCAACTATGGAACTATTAGTAGTTATGCAACTGTAAAATCAGAATCTACTGATGGAGAAGCATTTGGTATATATGTAGGGGATAACAATGGGGACATTGTTCTTGAGACAGGTTCAATTGATATAAAATCAGTAAATGCCGGTTGGTGGACTGGAGGTATTATGGCATATGGTGGTGATGGTACTGGAAATATTACTACCAAAGCTGATACAAGTATTACAGTAAATGTTAGTAATAATGATTATGAAGCTATGGGTATTTTAAGTTATGATAATAACATAATAAATGCAGGTACTATATCAGCATATAAAGATGAAGTTTTAGATGAAAGTGCATTTTCAATTTACTCACCTTCTGCTGGAGATATAGATGTAGAGAATACACATTCAGGTATATTAAATGGTAATATTTATGTAAAAAATGGAACTTTAACAAACTCTGGAACTGTAGCTTTACCACATAATGCATATGGTGAAGATTGGGCTTGGGTAGATAATTTTACAAATGAAGCTTCTGGTACTTTAACGATTGGTTTACAAACAAATGGAACTACAATTACACATTCTCAATTAGGAGCAACTACTGCAACCTTTGAAGATGGAACTACAATAAAGGTAGATGTGACAAGTGCTTCAACAAATGTTGGAAATATAGCAGGAGAGCGGCTTGATGATGTTGTATGGACAAATAATGGCTTAACTGTTGATGGTGATATTAACATTGATGATAATTCAGCACTTTTAGACTTTGAAATTATTAGAGATGAAGATTCTATACTAGATTTATCTACAATCGACTTAGCAGTAGTAGGGGCAAACGCAGATGCAGGAGGTGGAGGTAATATTGAAAATACTTCAACACTTGGTAGTGGTAATATAGCTACAAAAAAAGCTGCTAGAGCACTAGATACTATTCAATCAGTAAACCATCCAGCTATGACATCAGTATTTACAGCACTAAATGCACTTCCCACAAATGAAGCAGTAGCCAAAGCAGTAGAATCAACAACACCACAAACAACAGGTGCAGCAGTAGGTGCAGTAGGACAAATATCAAATGGAATAGCAGGGATAGTTGAACAAAGACAAAATATAACTATGAATGCTGGAGGACTTAACTCAGGGGATGAGATGTTCTCTAACAAAAACTCATGGGTTAAAACATTTGGTTCATTTGGTGAACAAGATAATGTAGATGGATTAAATGGATTTGATGTAAAAGCCTATGGTATAGGTATGGGAATAGATGCAGAAATAAAAGATGAACAAACATTAGGATTTGCATTCTTTTATACAAATGCAAGTGTAGATGTAAATAATGTTTCTCAAACATCTGATTTAGATGTATTTACTACTTTAGTATATGGAAATGCACCAATTATCGATGATAAAACAAAACTACTTTATCAAGTAGGTTATGCTTGGCAAAAAACTACTGGAGAAAGAGATGTATTTACAGGAGATAAAGCAAAGTCTAAATATACTTCAAAAACAGCATCACTTGATTTAAAAGTAGTAAGAGATTATAAAATTAATGACAAGTTACTTTTACAACCACTGGTATCTGCTACATATAGACATTTCACAAATCCAGAATATAGTGAAACAGGAGCAGGAGCTTTAAATCTTAATGTTCAAAAATTTACTTCTTCTGAACTTATAGCAACGATAGGAACAATGAGTTATTATAAATTAGATGACAAATCAAAAATCATTGGTAATATAAATGTTGGATATGATTTTCATGATAGACAACAAAGTGTAACATCAGCATATCAAGGTGCTAGTAGCGTTACCTTTGATACAACTGGTATAGATAATGGAAGGTGGTCTTATGAAGCAGGTATAGGATATGAAAAAGATTTAGATGATAACTCTAATATTAACTTCTCATATAACTACCAAGCTCAAGGAACTACTTTCTCAAACAATACTATCTCTGCTAAGTATGTTTATAAGTTTTAAGAACTACAATATATAATCTGATATAAAGAGAAAAGAAAAAATCTTTTCTCTTTATTTATTCAAAAAAGGTATACAGTGAAAAAAATATTATACGTATTTGGAATAGTATGTTTATTTCAAATATCATCACAAGCAATGAGTGAAATATCTATTTACACAGCGAAAAAATATAATACAAATTATTCGAAACTAAATCAAGAACAACAACAAGAAATACTAAAAGAATATGAAAAAGTAAAAAAATTATCTACAAAAATATATGATGATATCAAAAGTACAAACTACTATGAAGTAAATAAAAACCTTTTATCAATTGAAATCTGGTCTAAAAAATATTTAAATAATTATATACCATCACAAACAGAACTGCAAGATATTTATAAGAAAAATATATTTAAAACCAATCCAAAATATAAATTAAAAACACTTACTTTAACAGATAAAAAAAGAGCACAAAGTATTATCAAACAATTAAATAATAAAAAAACTAAGCAAAAAAGAATTAAACTTTTTGAAATATTTGTAAAAAAAGACTCTCTTGATACTACAACAAAAAATAAAAAAGGTAATTTAGACTGGATAAGTGAAGAGAAGCTACTTCCAAATATCAGAAAGAATATTTCTAACTTAAAAGTAAATGATATTATGACTTTGCGAATAAAAGACAATATTCAAATATTATATTTAGATAATAAACAAGAACCTAAAAAAGCCACATTTGAGGAATCAAAAGCTACCTTAATTCAAATAGCTAAAAAACAGGCTCTAAATAAAAAAATAGAAGAGTTACTGAACTAATTATGAAAAAACAATTTTTAATATCTTTTTTCATGGCTATTCTATTTACTGGATGCTTCAGAGATATTCCTACTCCAACTGAAAGAAAATCAAATTTACTTTCTCTTGTTGAAAATAAAAACTACCAAGTTCAAATTATAAATACATCTAACTTTAATCTTTTTAGTATACAAGATATACAAAATAATTGTAAGAATATAAAAGTATATATAGAAGGTGATGGATTAGCATGGAAAACGAGAAGTGTTATATCGAATAATCCAACTCCTTTAAATCCAACTGCTTTGAAACTTATGAATGTAGATAAATATCAATGTAAAATATACATAGCACGACCTTGTCAATATACAAATAGTTTAAAGAAGTGTGAGAAGAAATACTGGACAAGCCATAGGTTTAACTCTAAAGTCATAAATAGTTATATAGAAGCTCTAAATAAATTAAAAGCAGAATATAAAAATAACACATTTTCTATTATCGGGTATAGTGGTGGAGCATCAGTAGCTCTTTTAACTGCAAGTAAACGAAATGATATATCAAAAATCATAACAGTAGCTGGAAATATGGATCATACTTTTTGGACAGAATATCATAAGATAACACCATTAAGTGATTCATTAAACCCAATAGATTATATAAAAGAGTTATCACACATACCACAATACCATCTCATAGGTTCAAATGACAAAATTATCCCTAAAGATATTTTTAACTCATATATTAGTTATTTTGAGGATACAAGTAATATACAATCTAAAATATATCCAGCCACCCATACCAAAAACTGGGAACAAAACTATAAAGACTTTTTAAAGGAAATAAATAAAAATGAAAAATAATCAACAACAACCAAAAGAACAAAAAATAGACTTCACCTATTCTCAAAACATAGTAGAGTTTTTGAAACAAACAAATACAACAATACTTTTAACAACATATCAGACAAACAAAATCATGATAATAGGTCAAGAAAACGACCAATTTGATATACGATATAAAGATTTTCCTCGTCCTATGGGAATGTGTAAAAAAGATGGGAGAATTTATGCTGGGCTTGGTCATGGTATTTATCAGTTCTCTAACTATACAGGAGTTGCACAAAACCTTGAAGGTGGTAATTTTGATGCATGTTATGTTCCTCAAAATATCCATTTTACAGGTGATATAGATATTCATGAGATGGAGTATTGTCAAGATGAATTATATTTTATCAATACTAAGTTTTCATGCCTTTGTATAAAAGAGCCTAATAGTAGTTTTAAACCTATTTGGAAACCAGAGTTCATATCACTTTTACAACCAATTGATAAATGTCATTTAAATGGTTTTACTACACGAGATGGAGAGCCTAGATATGTAACAGCTTTAGGAAAAACAGATGAGCCTCTTGGATGGAGAGAGAATAAAGCTCATGGTGGATTACTAATAGATATAAAAACCAATGAAATCTTATATGAAGGATTATCTATGCCACATTCTCCAAGATGGCACCAAGATAAATTGTACCTATTAGAATCAGGTAAAGGTGCTATTTCATATTTTGATTTTAAAAAGAAAAAAATCATTGAAATAGCAAAAGTTCCTGGCTTTACAAGAGGTCTTGATATTGTTGGTGATTTTGCATTTATAGGTGTTTCTCAAGTGAGAGAAAGTGCAACTTTTTCAGGACTAGAAATCACAAAACTAGCTAAAAGAGTAAGTGGTGTTTGGATAGTAAATATAAAAACAGGTGATATCATATCATTTGTAGAGTTTACAAGTGGACTTGATGAAGTATTTGCAATAACTGTTCTTCCTCATAATAAAGTGGAGATGCTAGATTTTAATAGTGACCAATCCAAAGCAAACTATATGATAGCTCCAGAAGATTGTGAGCAAGTAAAAATGCCAGAAACAAAAATAGAGATGGCAGCTCCACATTTTGAAAAAGGAAATGACTTTTTTAATGAAAATAAAAAAGAGGAAGCGATTATTCATTTTCAAAAAGCATTAGAGATTCAAAGTGATTATTTGCCAGCTACTTTTAATCTAGCTATTTGTTTAGGAGATTTAGGTAGATATGATGAAGCAGAAACTATTTTACAAGAGGTAATTAAAAATGATGCATCAATCCTCCAAAGTTATGATTCTTTAGGATTTATCTATTATAAAAAAGGTGACTTTAAAAAAGCAGAAAAGAATTTCAAAAAAATACTTGAATTAGACCCGAATAATGAAAAAGCAAAAAATGCATTACAGATTTTAAAAAATGAAAAGAAAAAGTAAGAATGAACTCTAATGTTACTAGTAATATTATTTCTCAGGAACAAGATATTACAAAAGAAAAACGAATATCTTTGATAGATGAGAAACCTTGTGTACTATGGTTTACAGGGCTTAGTGCATCGGGTAAATCAACACTAGCTAATGAAGTTGAAAAAAAACTTTTTGATATGAGAATAAAAACATACTTATTAGATGGAGATAATGTAAGACTTGGTTTAAATAAAGACTTAGCTTTTTCAAATGAAGATAGAGAAGAAAATATAAGAAGAATAGGAGAAGTATCAAAACTTTTTGTAGATGCAGGAGTAATCGTATTAACAGCTTTTATTAGCCCATTCTTATCTGATAGAAAAATTGCAAGGGATTTAGTAGAAGAAGATGAATTTATCGAAATATTTGTGGATACTCCAATAGAAATCTGTGAAAAAAGAGATCCAAAAGGCTTATATAAAAAAGCAAGAGATGGGGAAATTAAAGATTTTACAGGTATTGATTCTCCTTATGAAAAACCTGTAAAACCAGAAATACATCTTAATATAAATGAACAATCAATTGAAGAATCTGTGGATGTAATTATAAATTATTTGATTAAATTTTCATATATTTAATAATTCGTAGCTATTACATTGAATCTCATTATCTACATGCTCTTTAATGCACTAACCTAGATGGTAGTGAAGACTTCTCTATTGGAGGATCAAACGGAGTAAAAGTATATCCAGATGGTGAACTAAGTGCTGAAAACGGTTACCTTTTTTCAACTGAACTAAAATACAAACTGCCTTCTATAGATACCCTATCAAGTCAAGTAGGAGTTTTTTATGATAGAGGAAAAGCTTTTATGGCAAATAATACTGTAGGATTTGAAACTAAATCTTTACAAGATGTAGGGATAGGATACTATGGAAGTTATAAAGATTTCTTTGGACAATTACAAGTAGCTTGGACTTTAAATAGTGCAGTGGTTTCTAGTGAACCTGCAGCACATAGTAGAGTTCTTTTTCAAGGTGGTTGGGTGTTTTAATCTAAAAAGAAAACACAAGAACTTTTATACAGAGATAATTGTTTATATTCTAGAGTTAATTAAAATGTAATTTAGCTATAATACGCAAAAAAAAGGTAAAAATGTGAAAAAAAAGATAGAACAAGCAAAACTACTACTTGATGCATTGCCTTATATCAAACAATTCAAAGATGAAATTTTTGTTATAAAATATGGTGGTTCGGCACAAATCAACCCTGAATTAAAAGATAAATTTGCACAAGATATTGTGTTACTTTATATGGTAGGAATTAAACCAGTTATTGTACATGGCGGTGGAAATAAAATTAATTCAATCCTTGATAAAATGCAAATCAAAAGTGAGTTTGTAGATGGTATGAGAGTAACTGATGAACAAGTTATGGAAGTAGTAGAGATGGTTCTAGCTGGAAATATCAATA
>Ga0193958_1000852_pt1 | contig 10499 bp, 10 predicted proteins | sample FB_1_MG_FD_140320 | JGI IMG/M metagenome (GOLD analysis project Ga0193958, IMG submission 140320) | Microbial mat bacterial communities from the Broadkill River, Lewes, Delaware, United States - FB_1_MG | ecosystem: Environmental > Aquatic > Freshwater > River > Microbial mats | place: USA...
ATGATATGAAAATTGATGATGCAATACAATTTGCTAATCTTGCAGCTGGTGTTGTTGTTGGAAAAATAGGAAGTGCAACTGCAACTCTTGATGAAATCTATGAATATGAATCAAGTTTAAATAAATCAAATTCATCTTCTCATATTAAATCTTTTGAAGAGATTGAAACATTAGCCAAAAAGCTTCATGCTAAAGGTAAAAAAATAGTATTTACAAATGGATGTTTTGATATATTACACGCAGGTCATGTAAAATATCTAGAAGAAGCAAAAAGTTATGGAGATATTTTAATTTTAGGATTAAATGCTGATAGTTCAGTAAAAAAATTAAAAGGGCCAACAAGACCTATTAATAATCAAGAGGATAGAGCTTATATTTTAGCTTCATTAGAATCAGTTGATTATGTAGTAATTTTTGAAGAAGAAACTCCCTATGAACTAATAAAATTGGTACAACCACATATCTTAGTAAAAGGTGGAGATTACGAAGGTAAAAACGTAGTTGGTCAAGATATTGCACAAGAGCTAAGACTTGTTCAATTTGTAGATGGGAAAAGTACAACTAAAATAATCCAAAGGATTCAAAATAATGAAACAAACAATTAAAAATGAGTTATTATCTCACTTGGAAGTTATAAACCTTACAATTGAAACAATTCCTGCAAAACTTGAACTTGCTTCTATAATGGTTGTAGAAACACTTAAAAATGGTAATAAAGTTTTATTATGTGGAAATGGTGGAAGTGCAGCTGACGCACAACATATTGCAGCAGAATTAACTGGTAGATACAAAAGTGAGAGAAGAGGATTGCCAGGAATTGCACTAACAACAGATACAAGCGCCTTGACAGCTATTGGGAATGACTATGGATATGACAGAGTTTTTGATAGACAAGTTGAAGCACTAGCTAATAAAGGTGATTTAATTATTGGAATTAGTACAAGCGGAAATAGTGAAAATATCATTTCAGCTTTAAAACTTGGACGAGAGTTAGGTTGCAAAACACTAGGATTAAGTGGTAGAGATGGTGGATTAATGAATGATATTTGTGATATAAATCTAGTAGTTCCATCAAATGATACTCCCCGAATACAAGAAATGCATATATTATTTGGGCATACCATTTGTCAGATTGTTGATGAAAACTTTAAATAACATATTCTTGATAAACAATACTCATATTTTAATTTTTGATAGTTTAAAATTGTTAATTGTTTATTCATAAAACTTCTAATATTCTATTTATAACTTAAATATTTCAAGATTTTTTATTAACTAAATAATTATTAATTCTAAATTTAATAAATCTAATTAAATCAGGTAAATATTTTGCCCTCATGATTCGTCTATTAAAGATTTTTTTATTAGACACCTGACAATTAGTTGGAGTATTATTTATTATCTGACTTATCATTTCAAAAATATTATATTCTTCTAAGATCCTTCTTCTAGCTTCTTGTAAAGCAGAAAATCTTTTTTCATACTCACCTGGAGTATTAATTATTTTTTTTATTTTTGTAATTGATTCATCAAAATTATTTAAATCTATTAAAATAATACTATCTTCTGGAAAATAATCATAAATATTAGGACAGCCATAATATATAGGTATACTGTAGCCTAAAAAAGCATCTGCAAGTTTTTCAGTCCATACATGAGGTGCTATATGATTTTCAATACAAACATGAAATTCATAATCGTCTATTGCATCAAATTTATTGTCTATTGGATTAAATCCCCATCCGCAACGAGTAATTTCTGGACATTCTTCTTGAAGTCTTTTAGTAAAATCAAAACGTAATTTATGAATAGTATGTCCCATTTGTTTATTGGAACAAATTGTAGAAATCTTTTTCTTTTTTTTAAATGAACTAGAAACTGTATCTTTTAGAATCTCATCATATGTCTTTCCATATAGCCAAACATTTCCCGTATGCGAACGAGTAGCATTTTTATGTGGCAATACTTCTTTTTCTTGATTTGTAATTAAATATTCAAATTGATTTGCGAAGGCCTTTCCATATCTAGTTATAGGGCTAGGTTCTGTTGTAAGTAAAATAGTATTTTCATCTGGGCAAGATAATACTTCATATCCATTTTTTAAAATTTTTGGAATATCGTCTACAATAACCAACCAATCATATTTTCTATTTAATGGATTAAAAGTAAACTCACAATTTTTCCAAACATTAGAATTATTAGGTAATTGTTTTTTATAATAGAACTCTTCATCTGCCCTACTATCTCTTTTTATAAATTTTACGATTTTATGCATTTTCTTCTAACCTCACTACAATTAAAGATAAATATAATAAAAATATAGTTATCAATACGGAAGAAAACCCCCATATTGTACCTATTCCCTGTGAATTTATAAATATAGAAATAAAAGTTGTAAATGCTATCCCTTTATCATATCTAATATCGAATTTAAAAATATTTGCTAAATAGAAGAATGTAAGTAAAAGCAGCATTAAAAAGCCACTTAGCCCTAAAGTAAATAAAGCCTCTATGTATGCATTATGAGGATGTTTGAAAGATAAAAGTCCTGCATTTTTAATTTCATCTCCTCCTTGTAAACCATAACCTAATAAAGTATTATCTTTAAAAATCAGATCTAAATAGAGTAACCATCCATTAAATCGACTTGAAGTAAAACTATTAATATTATGAATTTTATTTCCACTAATTTCAATTACTACTAATGCACTAATTATAATTAAAATACTTAATATAAAAAATATTTTTAAGTTTAATTTCCTTTTTTCAATTATATTATAAAGAAAATACACTAATGTAGCAAATGCCATGGTAATAATAGCAGTTCTACTATGACTTGCAAATGTACCTAAATAAATAAATGATAACATTAATAAATTAAAAAAAGTTTTATTTCTAACATAATAGTTTAGATAAAAAACTACTGAAATGGCAAATAAACTCTGTTTTGAATGATAATACCAATCATGATATTTAACCAATTTTAAGCTCTTTATACTACTTATTATATCAATATTTAATATAAAACTAAAAAAAACAACCATACAGATAAAAGAGCTTAAATAAAAAAATACTTTTTCAAAAAAAATAAAATTATCTTTGGAAGAATTACTTAAATCAAAGATATACATAGTTACATATATAATTATTGGTAGACCAAAAAGTAATTTAATATTATCTTTAAATTCAATAGTAGGATTAAAATAGTTTATAACTAAGGCAAAAAGATAAAATAGAAATATACTATATATAAAATAATTTTTTTTAAAAACTGAAATCTTAATTTCTTTGTAAAATAGATAACTAAATAACACAATAATTAATAATAAATCTATATAAAATAATGCCCTGCCTAAATAATGCATTGGAATAAGTGTTGCTAATAAAAAAACTATAATCTTTTCTAACATTTTCTTCTTTCTAAATTAATTTAAATAATTATCTAAAGATTTTATTGCAGGTTCAATATTAATATTCTCATAACAATTAGTAATCTCTTTTAGATTTATCTTAGATGGTATTCCTTCATGATAAAAAACTTTATCATATACTACTGTACTCCAAGGGCCAAAAGGAGCTGATCTAACCCAATTTGTAGCACCAAATATCCCAATAGTAGGTGTACCTTGAGTAGCGGATATATGCATTGCTGCGGAATCTGTAGAAATTGTCAAATATGCATTTTTTAAAATACTTTTTAATTCTAGTAAATTTGTTTTTCCAGCCAGGATCTTTATATCACCTTCTAAGTGTAAAGATAATTCTTCAAGATACTTTACTTCAGATTTATCTCCTGTCAAATACATGGGTAAATTAAATTTTTTATTTAAAAAAATACTTATTTCTCTCCATTTATTAAATGGTAATCGTTTAGATAACCAATTTTCACTTGAACCACAATTTAAAACTATAAAATTTTTTTCTTTTTCAGTAAAGTTAAAATTTATTGGCTTTAACAAATCAGTCTTTAATACAATGGATTGGAATATTGCAAAAGTTGAATTTTTATAAACATCAATATTTTTATTATCAAAAATTTTTGAATTTAAAAAATTAGAAATTAATCTACTTCTATCATTACATTGAAAATCAAAAATTATATCAAACTTATTTTTTCTTATTTTCCAGATAAGTTTAGACACAGATAATATTGATTTATTTTCTAAAATTATAAAATCATCAAATTCGTCTTTATAGTATTCATAACCAATGCTTGTAGTAATAATTGTAGGTTTATACTTTAATGATTTTAAAATTGGAGATAAGGAAGCTAAATCTCCTAATGCACTAAATCTGATTATTGCTATTTTCAATTTTTAAAATCCTTTCATAATAGTCTAAATAATTTTTTGTAGTACTTGATAATAAAAACTTATTATGATATTCTTCTTTTACTTTTAAGTATTCATCTGTATAAGATTTATAATTATTAATTATATCAACTATTTTATCTGATACTTCATAATCATTAATTAATAATTTATCTGTTAATATCTGCTTACAAATTCCAACTTTTGTTGATATTAACAATTTCCCATAATACAATGTTTCTAATGCAACCAAACTAAAACCTTCACTAATTGAACTTATAACTATTAAATCAGATGAAGCTATTAATTCTGGAATATCTTTTCTAAAACCTAAAAAATTAATTTTATCTTGAACATTGTACTTTTTTACTAAAAAATTTAATTCTTCAAGTTCATTTCCTTCACCAACAATCTCTAAAATTATATTTTTATCTATTTTTGAAAAGTTCTCTATTAATTTATCAAAACCTTTTACTTTTTCTAGTCTTCCAATTGCTCTAATAGTAAATTTTTCATTAGGGATAAAGGTTTTAGTAATTATTTTTGGAACTAATCCATTATAAATTATCCTAGTATTATTATTTTTAATTGATTCTTTAACATCTTCAGATACAGCTGTTACATATTTTAATTTATTAAAAATTTTACCTTTTCTAGGATTATGCTTCGTACCAATATGAATTAATTTAAATATCTTATTCAATCTATAAAAAATTTCTGTAGCTTTTGCAAAATGAGTATGAACAATAGAAAAATTATTTGTTTTAAAAATTTGAAATAATTCTAAGTATAGAAATGGATTATTTCTACTATCTTTAGATTTATATTCAATTACATTGATATTACTACAAATTCTATTCAAGAATTTAGCTTGAACTGGAATTAACAAAGTAATATTCAATTCACTATTTTTAGAAAGTTCATTTACTAAATCTATATAAAATTCTCCTCTACCTAAACCTTTTGAAGAGATAAAATGGCAAATATTCATTAAATTTTTCCAACAATGTATTTAATTTCTTCCTTAGTAACATAAGGATTCATAGGTAAAGACATAATCTCATTAGACACTGTTTCAGAAATAGGAAAGTCATCTTTTTTATAACCTAAATAAGAAAAACACTCTTGTAAATGTAAAGGCATAGGATAATGAACTGCTGTTGGTATCCCAGCTTCTTTTAGTCTATTTTGAACTTCATCTCTATTTTTTACTCTTACAGAATATTGTGCCCAAGCAGAAGTAGCTTTTTCATCGATAAAAGGAAGGATTAAATTAGATTTATATTTTAAAGATTCAGTATATTTAGCTGCAACTTCTTGTCTTAAAGCTAAATCTTTTGGATAATATTTTAATTTTATATTTAAAACTGCTGCTTGTATAGTATCAAGTCTTCCACCCATTCCAATATATTGATGATGGTATCTTTTTGATTGACCATGAAGTCTTAATGATTTAATTTTATTTGCTATTTTTTCATCATTTGTAAATACTGCTCCACCATCTCCATAACATCCAAGCGGTTTTGCAGGGAAAAATGAAGTTGTTGATATATCACCTAGATTTGAATCTGTTTTACCATTATAAGTAGAACCAAAACTTTGTGCTCCATCAATGATAATTTTTAAATTATGCTTAGTTGCAATATCTTGAATTTTATCCATATCAGCTGCTTGTCCATATAAGGATACTGGAATAATAGCTTTTGTTTTTGGAGTGATTTTTTCTTCTATTAACTCAGGATTTATATTATAAGTCTTTTCATCAATATCTACAAATACAGGAATTGCTCCTAAAAATGCAATTGTTTCAGCTGTTGCTATAAAAGTAAAAGGAGTAGTTATCACTTCATCACCTGGTTTTATATCAAGTGCCATCATAGCAAGAAGCAAAGCATCTGTTCCATTACTACAGGATACAGCATATTTTGCACCTGTGAATTCTTCTAAATTTTTTTCTAGTTGTGATACTTCTTCACCCATAATAAAGTTGCAATTTCTAGCAACTTTTAATATAGCTTCTTCAATCTCGTCTTTATAAAGATTATGTTGATATTGTAAATTTGCAAAATCTATCTTCATTTTTTTACTCTTCTATTAAAATTAAATTATTATTTTCTATTTTATATTTACTATTATCAAAAGAGTCAATAGCAATATTCTTATCATCAAATTTTAGTGTATTTCCAGCTTTACTTACCCATCCAATTTGCTTTGCGGGAACTCCAACCATAAGTGCATATGGCTTTACATCTTTATTTACTACTGTTCCACTCCCTATTAATGCATATTCACCTATTGTTACACCACAAACTATTGTTGCATTTGCACCAACTGAACAACCTTTTTTCATAATAGTTTTTTTAAACTCTTCACGTCTAACTATAAATGCTCTTGGATTCGTAACATTTGTAAAAACCATTGATGGTCCTAAAAAAACATCATCTTCAACTTCGACACCTTCATAGATTGAAATATTGTTTTGAACTTTAACACCATTTCCAATATTTACTTTAGGTCCAACAACACAATTTTGACCAAAAGAACAATTGTCTCCAATATTTGAACCACTTAAAATATGTGAAAAATGCCATATTTTTGTATTATTCCCTATTTTTACGTTCTCATCTACAAATGAAGATTCATGTGCAAAAAATTTTGCCATTAGATTAATACCTTTTTACAAAATGGATGATATTCCCCTTGAAGGCCTAGAGGAGTAATTTTTCTAATAACTGAAACTATATTTATCGAGTTTCTAGCTTCATCAAGACCAAATCCACCACCATTTAAGATATGTTCATAAGATCTTGTATGTAAATCTGTAAATCCTTCTGAGAATTCAAATTCTTCACCATCAACAGTAATACTTCTAAATGTAGTTTTTCCAGTTGCTTTTATATCTTCAGGAATATAATTATAGTTTACAGATAAAAACCATCTTACATTTGCATTTTTTAGTTTCATAAATCCAGCATTTGCGTCTGCTTCTTTTAAATGAACAATATTTTCTTCAATTGGTCCAAATATCCAAGATAACATATCAAAGAAGTGAACACCAATATTTGATGCAATTCCTCCTGATTTTGCCTCATCACCTTTCCAAGAAACAAAATACCATTTACCTCTTGAAGTAAGGTATGTTAAATCAATATCATATACTTTATTTGGATTTTGTTCTAACTCTTTTGCTATTTTTTCTTTTAAAGCAATGATTGAATCATGAAGTCTTAGTTGTAAAATATTATAAACTTTTTTACCAGTTTCTTCTTCAATAACTTTTAATTGATCGATATTATGAGGATTTAAAACTAATGGTTTTTCACAAATAGCATGTGCACCACTTTTTAAAGCAAATCTAATATGAGAATCATGTAAATAATTAGGAGTTGTAATTCCAATATACTCTATTTTTTTATTTCCATCTCTATGCCACTTATCAACAAATCTATCAAATCTTTCAAATTCTGTAAAAAAAGAAGCTTGAGGAAAGTTACTATCCATAATTCCAATTCCATCATATGGATCAAGTGCAGCTACAAGATCATTTCCTGTTTCTTTTATAGCTTTCATATGTCTTGGAGCTATATATCCGCTAGCTCCTATTAGTGCAAAATTTTTACTATTTGGCATATTATAATCTCCAAGTTGGTTTTTCAACGATACCTTTAACATCGATGATAATTGGTTCTCCATTTGACATAGATACATATTGATCAGTTGAAATTTCTTTAAATTTATCATGTCCAACAGCAACTACTATAGAATCATATTTTTTACTATTTAATGGCATATCATCAATAAAGTTTAAATTTTTCGTTTCTTTATCACTTCTATCTATCCAATAATCATATACATCAATATTACATTCAAATTCTTCTAATTCTTTTATAATATCAAGAACTTTTGAATTTCTCATATCTGGACAATTTTCTTTAAATGTCACCCCTAGCATTAAAATATTGGCACCTTTTAACTTTTTATCATTTTTTACCATATTTTTAATAGTTTTGTCAGCAATTAATTTACTCATACCATTATTAATTTGCCTAGCGCCTAATATAAGATTAGGCATATATCCTAAACTTTGTGCCTTATGAGTTAAATAATAAGGGTCAACACCAATACAATGACCACCAACTAATCCTGGAAATAATTTAATAAAATTCCATTTAGTTCCAGCAGCTTCAATTACATCTTTAGTATTTATGTTCATTAAATCAAAAATCATTGCTAATTCATTAATAAGTGCTATATTAACATCTCTTTGAGTATTTTCAATAACTTTAGCAGCTTCTGCAACTTTTATCGTTGGAGCAAGATGTGTACCTGCTGTAATAATTGATTTATATAAGTTATCTACTTTAATTGCAATTTCAGGAGTTGAACCAGCAGTAATTTTAAGAATCTTTGTAACAGTGTGTTCTTTATCACCTGGATTAATTCTTTCTGGACTATATCCACAAAAAAAAGTTTCATTAAATTTCAATCCACTAAATTCTTCTAAAATAGGTACACAAACTTCTTCTGTAACACCTGGATAAACTGTAGATTCATATATAACAATATCATCTTTAGATAAAACTTTAGCAACCATTTCAGTTGATTTTATAATAGGTGTTAAATCAGGTTCATTTGAATTATCTATAGGAGTTGGTACAGTAACAATATATATATTACAATCTTTAATATCTTTAATATCTAAAGTAAATTTCATACCATTTTTAAGTGATTCTTTTACTTGATTTTCATTTAGTTCTAAAGTTCTATCAAAACCATTATTTAATTCATCAATTCTTGCTTTATTTATATCATAACCTATGACTTCATATTTTTCACTAAAAGCATGTGCTAATGGTAATCCTACATATCCAAGGCCTACAATACATATTTTATAATTCATTTTTACCTTTCTTTAAAACTTTTTTATAAACAGAGATAGTTGTATTAACCATTTCAGTTAAAGTATATTCTTTTGGAATTGTATCAATAATTGAAGTAAAATTAAGTTTTTTAACTTTTTTGATTTTTTCAGCTAATTGATTTTCATTTTGTACTTCAATTATTGCACCATTAATTTCTTCTTCTACAATATTATTTAATCCTTCATATGTTGTAGCAATAACAGGAGTATTTAAAGCTAAAGATTCAACAACTGTTCTACCTACATTACCCATTTTTAAAGATGCATTGACAACAATATCACTTAAAGAATAAACTTCTGCAATTTTGTTTTGACTTCCTGTAAATATTATACTATTTTCAATTCCCAAAGATTTTGCAAGTTCTTTTAAAGATTCTGCATAATCTTTTTTATCTTCTCGCACTCCACCAACAACTAAACCTACAACATTTGGTATATCTTTTTTTACTATTGCAATTGATTTAATAAAAGTTTCATAATCTTTCAACCATGTTACCCTACCAACCGAAGTAATAATATATTTATCTTCCAAATTAAATTTTTTTTTAAAATTAATTATAAATTCATTATCAACATTATTTGGATTGAATTTATTTAAATCTACTCCTCTTTGAACAATTGTATATTTGTCATCTTTAAGATTATAATTAGTTAATATGTAATCTTTAACAACTTCACTTACGCATATAACATGATCACCTTTAGTCATTATTTGACTATATTTATTTACACTATTTAATCCATGAACTGTAGTTACAAAAGGTATTTTTAAAGTTTTATTAGCAAAGTAAGCTAGCCATGCAGGAACCCTACTTCTTGCATGAATAATATCAGGATTTATTTCTTTCAGTAATTTTCTTAATTTAAAAATACGATAAGGTACTGTAAAAATATTTTTACTGCAGACATCAAAAGTCATATGGTTTCCACCCTCTTTTGTAATTTGACTTACAAGTTTCCCACCATTACTAATTATAAATGATTCAATACCTCTATTAACATACTCACGGCTTAATTCAGTAGTGCCTCTCTCAACTCCACCTTCATTAAGATTAGGAAGTAATTGTACTACTCTCAAATCTCTACTCTCTTTAATAAATTTTCATAATCTAACTTATTATCTATTTTTTTTACAGTTTCAATAAGTCTATGATATTTTGTATTTTCTTTTTTTGATTCAAGTTCTATTATTTCTATTTTTGCATCACTATTAGCTCTAACTTCACTAATCATTGATGTTGAATCCATTGTAATAAAAAACATATCAC
>Ga0193958_1000854_pt1 | contig 10495 bp, 6 predicted proteins | sample FB_1_MG_FD_140320 | JGI IMG/M metagenome (GOLD analysis project Ga0193958, IMG submission 140320) | Microbial mat bacterial communities from the Broadkill River, Lewes, Delaware, United States - FB_1_MG | ecosystem: Environmental > Aquatic > Freshwater > River > Microbial mats | place: USA...
TACCACTTGCCACTCGCAAACCATCACTAAACTGTCGATTAGGCTGATGGCACACACTGCATGAAATAGTCCCCGTTGCACTTAAACGCGGATCAAAGAATAACTGAGCACCCAAGGCAATCGCTGCGGGGTTTGATTGATAACGATTACTAGGGTCGTTTGGCACCCTAGGCAGGTGTTTAATCGATAAGCTATCAAGCTGCTTTCGTTCTACCTCACTCCAGACAAGAGTATTTGTTGTTTGCGTTTTTTGTGGTGAAGACTGAGTTGGTTGATCGGGTAATTTATCAGCCGATTGTTCACAAGCCCCTAACATCAAAGAAAACGAAAATATAACAACAACTTGAGGCACATCTTTAGAAAACCTAATTACTGCTGCACCAACTTTTTGAAACCTAGACATACTTAATTTTAGCGTTGGCGTATTCATTAAATCACAAAATCAAAAATAACAAAGTCTGTGGCTTGATCTAAGCTCACTTGAAAACCAATCGTCCACGCACCAGGCATACTGTATTTAAGCCCTTCAATACGATAATGCCCTGTCTCTTCTGTCGTGCGAATACGAGGCATTGTAGGGAGTCCATGGCCATGTGCTTTCATTCCTCCCTCCATTGAAATACGCTGTGCCACTACGGCTTGATTTTTTTGATAAAGCTTAAGTTGGCAAGACTGAAAATCTCCCACAAAAGGGGCTTGTTGACAGGATAAATCAATACGAAACAACCCTTTTTTACTCAATGCAGACTGCTGCCAAGGTGTTCCTTTTGCCTCCTTCATTTTCTCAGCCAGTTCTGCAGAGGAGCAGTCAAATTGTGCAGCATGTGGATCAGAGTCCGACTGACAAGCAACCAGTAATAAGCTACTCAGAGAAAGGAGCATCAGTCCAAAAGGTAAAGAGAAAGAGCACGACATAGTATTATTTTTTATCATTGTTATTGGCTGCATTATATCGATGGGTTTATCTAACAAACAACCCAATACAGACAAGCAAGAGACTCAACGCGTCGAGCCCCTTGCTGCAAATACGACAACATCAAGCGTTAAGGGTTGACTTCCACAAATACCTGTATTGCGTTTAGGCGTCCCAAGCTGTCACGAATGGCATACCAGAAACTATCACTTCCGGTAAAACCAGCATTAGGAGTGTACCGAAGCTTGTCACCCACAATCGCCACCGTTCCACCAGCGCTATACTCATTGACCTCAGCAATGCTTAGCGCACTGCCAGTATCGTTATCTAATACATCAATGGTAATCGCTGTATCCACAGAAGTCGTTGCATAATCAGCAATCGCAACAGGGTAAGCAGGCGGTGTTTCAGTCACTGTAATCGTCACCTCAGCACTATTGGTTCTCCCTGCAACATCTTTAAGTACATACCACAACGTATCCTCGCCAACAAAATCCGCTTTTGGCGTATAGACAATCTTATTATTCTGAATCGTTGCTGTGCCACCTCGTAGCGTCCACGGGTTAGTCTCAAAAAGCGTCAAGTCAACCCCTGTATCATTAGCTAACACATCAAAGGTCGCAGGCGTATTTTTAGCCGTGCTTACCGCATCTGCACTACCTGTTGGATAGGCTCCAGCATCAACCCCTGTGACAGTAATGGTAACCTTAGTGCTATTAGTACGCCCTTGATTATCCTTAAAGGCGTACCAAAAGACATCTTCACCAGCAAAGCCTGTGCGCGGGGTATATATCAGTCTCTCCCCTAACTGTGTAACCGTTCCGCCTTGATACGAAGAAGTATTGTATTCAAGAATTTCTAGACCCGCTCCTTGATCATTGGCCAACACATCAATCGTCACCGACTCACCCGCCGCTGTTGTTACAAGATCTTCTACCCCCTCAGGATAAGCGTTTGTATTCACACCCGAGACCGTTACGGTGATTTTCGTGCCATAGGGATTACCCGCCATATCCTTGATTGCATACCAAAACACGTCCGTGCCCGCATAGCCTGCATCTGGCGTATAAACCACCTTGCCGTCTTCAATCACAGCAGTACCATGCGCGGGATCATTTAAATCATGAATAAAGATCCCAGTCCCCGTGTCATTTGCCAATACATCAATGGTAACTGACTCTCCCGCTTCGGTTATTGCACTATCCTCACCGGCAATCAGTTGCTCAACGGCCACTGTTTTAAGTGGGTTCTTAGCATGCCAATCACGTGGAATCAGTTGAAAGTGATTACTATGAGCATCCATTTTTGGATAATCTTCAGAGCGTGGCATGTGATAAAACGATACCCCAACCCAAGCAACCAAGTCTTGTCCACTTAAACTCTCACCATTCACAAATTGGTCAAGGCTGTCTGTGGCACAGCTATTGACTCTGCGATTATGAGAAGCAATTTGCTCACAACTTTTTGCCTTGGTTACATAAAAATCATTGTAGGTAAATTGCTCGTTACTCGGGCCAATTTCACGATGCCCCGCTTCATCAAGGCGAACCTCATACCCCATGAAGTGGCCTTTAGTATTTTTTGCACTGCTATCACGAATCAACCAAGAACGCTGAGTGCTGGGTGATAAAGCACGCGCAGCCTCAGTATTTAACGGGGTCATACTGCGCTGGCGTTTACCGTTGACACTTTGGTAGTTAATTTCCTCAACCACATCATTATTCGCCGTACCATTTAAGTCGAAATCTAAACGCCAGAAATAATTGTGCATATGCGCCAGACCAATCGCACGACTCCCACCATTTAAATCTGAGATACGCCAGCCATGTGCCTCTACCGAATTCCCACCAAAGCGCTGTAATGAGCCGGTTGCCAACATCGAAGGCCCTATACGCCCATCGTCATAAAACAACCATTGTGGAATATAAATATAAGCACCCACCTTGGAGATACTAAACACCTTTAAGGCATTAGCCGCCGCGGTATGTGTGCGAGTACGATACGCAGGGCCTTGTGTTTCAAGCTGCGAACACAAGGCATTTTTCGTTCCATAGCGATGCAAGGTACCGCCGGAGCACTCTGCACTGCTCATATTACGCAAGTACCCTCCACCCAAGCCATAATCTGACACATCATGGTAACGCGCACCATTATCGTCATACGGCACATGAACCTGAGCGATAGAGGCATCACGCAAGACCATGCGCCGTGTGCCATTTTTTGGTGTGTAGTAAATATGGTGGTAACGAATGCCGTGGTTATTATTGTGTGTCCAACACATATCCCAGCGTGCACCATTAGCCAGTGTTTTATCAATAGAGTAATTATCAGCACAGTGCTGCGCTGCGTAGGCAGGGCTAATATTCCATAACGCAGCCCCCACTACCGCCCATTTAATCAAGGGCTTGGCGTTGCCCAAAAGCATATTGATCATGAGACTCTCTCAGCGTGAATTTTTTATTATCGTTACAGTGGGTTACGTGAGTGCCAATCACGTGGCAGCAGCTTAAATCCGTTCCAGCGCATACCAATGATATTGTCATCTTCATCACGTGCGAGGTGGTGATAGGCTAAACGGTTCCACACCACCACATCCCGATTATTCAGTGTTTGGGCACTTACAAAATCATTCACATTCGCCCCACAACCACCCGCAGTACTATTATCAACTGCAAAACGCTCGCAAGCATTGTAACGAGTAAAGTACACATCATGATTTAGCCACGACTCACCATTGGCACCCGTAGATTGGTGGTCATAATTTAATAGCACTAATTCATAGGAAATTGCAGATACCCCGTTGGTTTCAGAGCCATCCCGAACACGCCAAAAACGCTTCACCTCAGGACTAAAGTTACGCGCAGCCTCACTGCCAAGAGGACTAATCGATTTACTGCGCTTAGTACGCGTCACATTAAGACTACTGGTAATCTGCTCTACCACATCATTATCAGCACGGCTGCCTAAATCAAAATCCATACGCCAAAAGTAGTTATCGGTAAAACCCACCCCGCCTCTACCATCTTGCTGCATAGCCCACGCAAAGTTGGGATCCGTGCTGGTACGGTCTAAACTCCCACTCAACCCCACCCTTGGCTCAATCGTGCCATTTTCATGAAAACGCCAATCTAATGTGTAGCTATAGTTGCCAATTTGAGAAGCAGAGACTAGGGATAAAGCCTTGCCTGACACCGCAGTATTGGAGCCATACTTGTATACCAAACCAATGTCTTTTTGGGTTTGGCAGAGCACCGCTTTCCCATCGCTATACTTAAGCTGGCCACCAGAGCAATCACCGCTATTTAATGGAATAAAGTGATCTCCACCCAAACCATAGTCAGTCACTAAATACTCAGCCGCTGCACCATCATCATAGTTGCGCTGAATCTGTGATAAGGATATTTCGCCTAATACTCTGCGTGGTGAGCGTCCCGGCCCTTGGTATTTAATTTCACTAAGCACGATGCCTTCTTGATCCCGTGCTTCCCAACACATACTCCAACTTGCGCCTGTACTCAACGTACTTTGTATGGTGTGCCCTGCGGGACAAGCACCTGCACTGGGTCGGGCTTGTACTGTGGAAAATGGGCTGGCTAACAAGCATAGCGCCCCAAGCGGTACAATCTTTTTCATTATAGATGACATAAAAACCTCGCTTAGTAACCCATGCGTTGCGTCACAACACCTGCCGATAAATTCACAATAGGGCTGACTTCAAACACCACATTGTCATGCGTATACAGCACAAGCTGTGCGCAACGTTGCGCGCCACAGGCCTTACTCGCCGAATTAACAACCGTTGGCATACTGTCTGCAAAAAACGTAAAGGCTTTATAATTAAGCTGATCAGCGCTATTTAAGACTTCACCCGTAATGCGCAGGTACTCTGCGTTCAAAATGCGCCGCTCTTCTACATCATCAAATACAATGCCTAAAGCACGTGTTAACTCAGCGGCAGCGAGTGGGGGCTGCATATTTTTGCTACGTTGCGTAGACAATACCTTCTCATTGCTTAAATCGACTACCCTTGTCACCAGCTCATCAGTGGCATAATCATAAGATGTTACATCTGCCCAGCGCTTATCACTGGAGGCTTCTGATTTCTCAAAGCGATGCGCTTCTACGCGTAAAAACTCCAAGGTAGGCGTTGTACGTGCAGCGGTATCTGCCTGTAAGCTTCGGGCTGAAAGTCTTGGGGTACTCGTGGTAACTTGGGTTAGGCTTTTTGCCTGTGCAATCTCATCTAGTGACACAGGGTCCATGCTGCCGGCCTGTACGACTGTACTGAATAAACATGCACACAGCAGTGCTGGAGCCAATATTCGCTTATTTTTCATTATCGACCTGAGTCGGGGGACTCAGCCTCATTCATTTATTGGGGATTAGAATATAGAATGAGGCCAGTTGTAGTCTTCTTAGCGCCGGCTGTACCTTACAGCATGGATTAATGGAAACAAGTGTCCGATAAGTGGGCTTTAGGTTGTAGGCGTAGCCATAAAACAGCCATTAACATCACAGCAATGGCCGGTATTACACCTATATTGACCATTTCCCAACCAAAATGATGCTGCAAATACCCTGCAAACAATGAGGCCGCAGCCACGGTTGAAAACATAATAAAGTCATTACTAGCCTGCGCTTTGGCTTTCTCTTCAGGGCGATACGCATCGGTGAGTAGTGATGTCCCACCAATAAACAAGAAATTCCAACTCAGTCCTAGCAAAACCAAGCCCACCCAGAAGTGCCACATGCTCGTACCTAATAAATTAGTTCCCACCGACAAAAAGCCCAACACCACACCCGCTAATAAGATATTTAACACTCCAAAGCGTTTAATCAAGCTCCCTGTAAAAAAGGATGGTGCAAACATGCCAAGCACATGCCATTGAATCACAAACGCCGTATCATCAAAGGGATGCATATGGTGCTTCATCGCCAATGGGGTGGCTGTCATCACCAAAGTCATGACGCTGTAGCCCAAGGTGCTACAAATCACCGCCACAATAAATTTCGGTTGCTGAAATAATTGCATCACAGTGCGCCCTTTTTTAGCGGACTGCATCGGCTCTGCAGCAGGCAGACGGGTAAAATACAAAATACCCATCATCAAAAGATAAATCAGCACCACGTATACATACGCCCCAGCATAAGCCGCTTCAGGGAAAATAGGCTGCCCCAGCTTTGCTAGATTAGGCCCAACAAATGCCGCAATCACTCCCCCCGCCATCACATAGGAAATCGCCTTGCTTTTAACACTCTCTTGGGCGATATCAACCGCAGCAAAACGAAAGTAATTACCAAAGCCATTAAAGAAACCCACGCACGCAGTGGCTAAGGTAAATCCCCAAAAGTGCTCATTGATGATCGACCAGATGGCTAACCCTCCCCCAATCACACCCACCACAGAGGCAAGATAAAACCCCGCTTTTCGCCCCCAGCGCTGCATAATAAATGAGGCTGGAATACTGGTGGCCATTAGTGCTAAAAATTGAATCGATAATGGCAGTGTTGCTAATGACTTATCCTCTGCTAGCTGCAAACCGACCAAGGCTGCCACAGAGATCATCAGCGTTGAACAACTCATCATTAACGCCTGACACAATGCCAGTAAATAAACCGAGAATGGCATGCTCTCCGATTGCTTAGTCAACATAAACTTTGTGCCTAATATATAATTTCAAAATGGCACTCACCATAAGACTTATGAGATACTGACGTCTATCTTTTTTCTGGATATTTTATCCGGCATTTATAAAACCGCACTATCAAGGATTTACCCATGTCACAAGCGACCTCCCGCCCTGTCCAAAGAGCATTAATCAGTGTGTCTGATAAAACGGGAATTGTTGAATTCGCCCGTCAACTCCATCAGCAAAATATTGAAATTCTCTCGACTGGCGGAACGGCAAGTCTCCTCGCCGATGCCGATATCCCAGTTATTGAAGTATCTGACTACACAGGCTTCCCTGAAATGATGGATGGCCGCGTTAAGACACTGCATCCAAAAATTCACGGTGGCATCTTGGCACGTCGTGGTACTGATGATGCCATCATGCAAGAACATGACATTCCGGGCATTGATTTGATCGTGGTGAACCTATACCCCTTTGAAGCAACTGTCGCAAACCCAGATTGCTCACTTGAAGATGCGATTGAAAACATCGATATCGGTGGCCCTACCATGGTTCGTGCCAGTGCCAAGAACCATGCACACGTTGCCATTGTGGTTGACCCTAATGACTACAATAATGTGGCAGCACAGTTAGCTGATAATGCTGGTGTCATCGAAGCCAATAACCGCTTTAAATTGGCTGTTAAAGCCTTTGAACACACCGCTCGCTACGATGGCATGATTGCTAACTACTTGGGTAAGATTGTTGAAAATGGCAAGCCAGAAGGCTTTGCAACCACATTCAACACGCAAATGGTATTAGCACAAACCATGCGCTATGGTGAAAACCCTCACCAAAAAGCTGCGTTCTATGTAGAGCCGAACAATACACAAGCCTGTGTCGCATCTGCAAAGCAACTACAGGGTAAAGAGTTATCGTATAACAATATCGCAGATACTGATGCAGCATTAGAGTGCGTGAAGCAGTTTGATGAATCTCCAGCATGTGTCATTGTGAAACACGCAAACCCCTGCGGTGTGGCAAAAGCAGATACCTTATTAGAAGCCTATGATAAGGCCTTCCAGACCGATACAGAGTCTGCGTTTGGCGGCATTATCGCCTTCAACCAGCCACTTGATATTACAACAGCGCAAGCAATTGTTGATCGCCAATTTGTAGAAGTGATCATTGCACCAGAAGTTGAAGCGGGTGTGAGTGAGATTGTTGCAAGTAAGCAAAATGTTCGCCTACTAACCTGCGGTATGTTTGATCAAAATACAACACATCAAGACTACAAACGCGTGGCTGGTGGTTTATTGGTTCAAGACAGCGACCAGCTACTATATCAAGAGCTCAATGTTGTCAGTGAGCGTGAGCCAACAGACGATGAAATGCGTGATCTATTATTTGCATGGAAAGTCGCAAAGTATGTGAAATCCAATGCCATTGTCTATGCAAAAGACAATCGTACAGTCGGTGTGGGCGCAGGCCAAATGAGCCGTATTAACTCGGCACGTATTGCAGGCATTAAAGCAGAACATGCAGGTTTAACCGTACCCGGCTCTGTAATGGCCTCTGATGCATTCTTCCCATTCAAAGATGGCATTGAGGCAGCCGCTGAAGCCGGTATTAAAGCAGTTATTCAGCCCGGTGGTTCTATGCGTGATGCTGAAGTGATCGAAGCGGCTAATGCTGCGGGCATGGCAATGGTCTTTACTGGCATGCGCCACTTTAGACACTAAGTTTGACCTAAGCCGCTCAGGCATTTCTGAGCGGCTTTTCTGATCCCCCTCCTTACCCACTCGCAACATATCCCCCACCCAGCAACACTTCATCACTTATTCCCCACACTCTTCACCACTAACCAGAAAAAACTAAACCTCATCAACTGAAGCAGTAACCATCTCACCTCATATTCAGCCCAAAACAAAAAACTTTAAGACAAAACAAGAGTCCATCAGACCTTTCGTGTTAAGAAATGTCACGGAAACTTTAAACACAATTAGCTGATCTTTAGGATTAAGTAAAGTGTCTAAAATAAGATCTAATTTGTGCTAAGTTTATTATGTATAGCAGCCATTAGTGGTACTGCAACCGTAAAATCTCTATCCATACACACTAGGTCCCGCCAGAAAAAGCGGGGCAAACAACGAGTGAGCCGGCTCCCCCAAAAAAATCGTAAACCCTTAGCAAAATTTGAAAATCAGGTACATCACTACCTTGAAGATAAAATTGATCGGATACTCGGTGATCAACGAAAACAGCAATTGCAGCAGCTTAATACAGGGGTTGAAATTGAGATTTCTGAAGCCTCGAAAAAAGATAATCGTCGTTTAGTTGGCACCGGCCTAAATGCCAGTGCATCACTCCTATTAGGGGCAATCTCACCAGTACTCGTTGTATTAACTGTCCCAACCTCTCTGTATTTTTTACACCATCACTTTCATGATGCTTGGGTAACATGGCGCACAAAACGACGTATTGATGTGAATGCAGTTGACTCAGCAGCAACAATTGTTGCAATCGCCACAGGCTTTTTACGAGCAATGAGTGTCAGCATGTTTTTGTTTTCCATTCTCTCAAAGCTGAGAAATAAAGCGAAACAGCAATCTGAACAGCGCCTCACAGGACTGTTTACCCAAACCCCCACGAGTGTCTGGGTGCTGCGTGATGCTGCTGAGATTGAAATTCCACTAAAACACCTACAACCCAGTGATACCTTAGTTGTCCACTCCGGACAAGTGATTCCTGTTGATGGCATGATTATCAATGGGCAAGGTCTTGTTGATCAAAGCCTACTAACCGGCGAATCCCAACCCGCTGAAAAAAAAACCGATGATGAAGTGTTTGCCTGTACTTTACTATTAGGCGGGTCGCTACAAATCAAAATCAACCACTCAGGACAAGATACGGTAGCTGCCCGTATTGGTGAAATATTAGAAAAGACCGCCAACCATAAAGACCGACACGAATTTGTTGCCGAGCAGTTTGCCAACCGTGCAGCCACGCCAACCTTACTATTAAGTGCTTTAGCATTACCCCTCGCAGGGCCATCGGGTGCTATTGGTGTGCTGTGGTCATGCTTTGGTTACAGTATGCGTATCAGCTCCCCAATCAGCATTATGAAGTATCTTAGTTATGCCTCAGATCAGCAGATCTTGATTAAAGATGGCATGGCAATGGAAACACTGGCGGATATCGATACTATTGTGTTTGACAAAACCGGCACATTGACAGAAGAAAAGCCGGTAATCAGTACCATCCACTCATTTAGCGCTCAGTCAGAAGATACAATTTTAAGTTATGCGGCATCTGCTGAGCACCGCCAATCACACCCCATTGCGCACAGTATTATTGATGCGGCTAAACGACGCCAATTGCCCATTCCAGACAGTGAGGACAGTCATTGCCAACTAGGTTATGGCGTCACTGCTGTGATTGATGGGCAAATAACCCATGTAGGCAGTCCACGCTTTTTAGAACAAAGCGGCATTGTCGTCTCTGCTCACGCGCAACAGATTTGCCGAGAGGCAGAAGCCAATGGTCACTCGGTGGTCATGCTTGCCATCAATAACACGCTCTCTGGAGCCATTGAGCTACAACCTCTTATACGACCAGCAACCGATACATTGATCCAGTTTCTAAAGCAGCAAGGTATTCAAACCTGCATTATCTCTGGTGACCGAGAGATTCCAACCCAGAAACTTTGTCAAGAACTTGCAATTGACCAATACTTTGCCAACACCTTACCTGACCAAAAAGCCTCTATTATTCAGGAACTTCAAGAACAGGGTCGCAAGGTGTGTTTTATTGGCGATGGTCTAAACGATGCCATTGCACTCAAACAAGCGGACCTTTCAGTCTCATTAAAAGGTGCCACCACAGCGGCCACAGACACCGCCAGCATTGTATTAATGGATGCAAACTTGCTGCATTTAGCCACTCTGGTTCAAATGGGCACAGCGTTTAA
>Ga0193958_1000855_pt1 | contig 10490 bp, 8 predicted proteins | sample FB_1_MG_FD_140320 | JGI IMG/M metagenome (GOLD analysis project Ga0193958, IMG submission 140320) | Microbial mat bacterial communities from the Broadkill River, Lewes, Delaware, United States - FB_1_MG | ecosystem: Environmental > Aquatic > Freshwater > River > Microbial mats | place: USA...
AAATCAGTTGGCCGAAAAGTTGGGTTTGGATGCGCCGGGTTTGCCTAAACTATACCCTTGTCCACATCCGCAATTGGCGGAGGAGGAACGGCCCAAGAATGCCATCTATTGGGCTGGAATATTGGGTCAATTGGAGCAGCTTGAGCAGTTCGATAGTGATTTACCCATAGGTTTGAAGGGCTGTCCCAAGCCTATTTGGCATAGCCAGCTACCCGCGCTGCCCGTTAGTGGGCCTGAGCGCAGCTTATTGCAAGCTATGTTCAAGGGCCAGAATGTTCAGCAATTGCAGAGTACTGTTGGGCTGCCCCGTTTGCCTATTGCTGCTATTGCGGGTCTATTGGCTGATGGTGGGAATGCCCTAGTGGTTTGCCCATTGAATCGGGTAGAGGCCTATCAGAACCAGTTTTTGGAACAAGGGGTATTGCCCCTGCCTGCTTGGGTTTGGAAAAACAAAGAAGAGGCCCGTTCGCAACTGTTTGAGCTCTTGGCCAAGGAACCCAAAAAGCAATCGGATAAGGATCAGGCGAGTTATCAGTTGCAGTTGCAAAAGTATCTCTTGCAGTTGCATAAATTGGATCAGGGGCAGGAGGCTTTGGGCCAAGAAGGTTTATTGGGCGAAGATTGGAGCCAGATGTTGGGGCGTTATTTGGGCTATCAGCAGGAAGAAGGCAAGCAATTTTTGTCGAGAATCTTGCAAAAGGAAGATTATATCTTTAGTCCCAAAGAGTTTGAGGAACTCTTGCAGGCAATTAGGGAACAGGAGGCACTTTTTGCGCCAATTCGGAGCTTAGCCCACCCTTTTGTGCAATTGAGAGACGAGCTCTTTTTAGAAAATACAGAGCTAGAAGCGGAGCAGCTTTTGCAAAAGGAATTGCCTTGGAAAACGGAGGAATTCCGTCAGTTGCATTTGGATTATAGCAGCTTTTTAGATGCTTACTATGATGAGTTATTGTTGCATCATCAGCAGCATGCGATGGCCTTGCGTAGGCAATTGGATCGTTTGCAGGAGATGATGGCCATTTATGAGAAGGTGTATGGCGATGAGTTTGGGGAAAATAGAGCGGGGTATAGCAATCGCTTGCGCCTGATGTCTGTATTTTCTAAGCGTCATCAGCAACTTTTGGCGGCCAAACAGCAAATTGCCGAGGAATACGAGCAATTGTTATCACTTTATGATAGCAAGCGATACTTTGTCTTTGACTTGAAGGAAATGCGGCAATTTAATAGCTTGAATGCCCTTTATCAGCACATTCAGGAGTTTGAAAAGCAGGCGCAGTTTTGGAGTCAGCGTTTAGCCAAGCAAATGCGGGAGAAGGTTAATGCTTTAGCGTTGAGTTCTATTTTGCCTTTGGATCGGAAATCGCAATTGCAGCGTTTAGAGGACCGTCTGTTAGAAGCCTTAGAGGGCTTGAATGCCCTGCCGTTTTTTAAAAAGCGCTTTAGCGTAGCAGCTAACTCTTTGGCAGCTAGAGAGCAATTCTTGCGAGATAGCTTTGCGCAGTTATTGGCCATAGAAGAGGAATTGCCCAACTTCTTAGCCTTTTATCGCTGGCGGAAACATTGGTTGTTATTGGGCAAGCGGGGGCGGCAGTTGCTCAAGGCTTTAATTGCTAGTCGTCCTAAGTCATGGGAAACGGCTTTTAAGAGTTGGTATTACTACAATTATTTATCGGCCACCTATTCTTTGGCTTTGCCTTCGGCACAGACCGATTTACAAGATCTTTTGGAGCAGGAGCGCAGCTTGCAACCTCATTTGAGAGAAGCGGCCCGCAAGAATGTTGCTTTGCGAAATGAAGAATTGCGTCAGAATTGGAAAAAAAACAACAAGTTGCCTTTATCGCAAGGGAGCCGAATTTGGCAGGATGAAAGCTTGGGAGCTTTAATACAGACTTTGGGTTGGGAGCGCATACATCAGTTGTCTCCAGTAATTATTGCTACCCCTGCCATGCTAGAAGAATTTTTGCCAGAGCGTTTGGCGCATTTTGAATTGGTCCTTTTAGAATCTGGAGAGCAAATGCCTACAGAGCGGAGCCGTCGTTTGTTGCAATTGGGGGCGCAGCAATGGAGTGTAGGGGAGTTACCTTTGAGTAGTTTTAGGGGCCAATCGGCTGCGGCTTATTCGATGCAGCCCAAGGCTTTGAGTTTGCCAGCTCCTAGTTTTGGTCAGGCCCTCAAAACCTATTTGAGTCGCTATATAGATGAGGAGCGTTTATTGGCCAATCAGAAAGTAGAGGGCGTTTGGGCCAATTTATTGGTGGAGTCTAGTCGAGCGGGAGAAAAACCCTTAGTCCTTTTATTGGATGGTTGGATGAAACAGCAAGCTTCAGGCGATTATTTATCGGCTGTAGAGGCCCAAAATCGTTTGGCCCAAGAGGGCTATTGGGTGTTGGAGTTGTATTCTTTCAACTTTTGGCAAAATACGGAGGGGGAGTTGAGGACTTTGGCTGCGGCTATATTGAATTGGGATAAGTAGGCCATAAGAAAGAGCCCTTGTTCCTTTATTTAGGTAGCGAGGGCTTCTGTTCGAGAAGAAACAAACCTAAGCCTCCAAAGCAAAAACCACGGCCTCCCAAATACGGTCTTCCTCTGTATAGGGAATGCTTTGATTAAACTGGCCTTGGCCGATAGCGGAAATGAGGGTAAAACTATGGGTTTTACCTTCATTTTTTTTGTCTTGTCGAAGAAGGGGGAAGAAGCTATTGGGAGGAATTTGGGCCAGGGGAAAGCTAGGGTAGAGGGGGCGGATAGCGGCCTCAATTTGGTCCAATTCCTTTTGGGGGAGTTGGAGGTAATGGGTAGAGAGGTAGGCTTCGGCCAGAAGGCCGAGGGCCACGGCTTCTCCGTGCAGGAGGGGTTGAGGGCTATTCCAGCTTAAGCTTTCTAGGGCGTGGCCAATAGAATGTCCAAAATTCAGTAGTTTTCGGAGGCCCTTTTCTTGAGGATCTTGGTCCACAATATGGTCCTTAATCTGAATAGAGTGGGCAATGATTTGCTGCCAGCGGTCCATATCTTGCAGGGGGGGCATTTCCTGAAGTTGTTGCCAGCTTTGGGCATCGGCAATCAGGCTATGTTTAAGGATTTCGGCCCAGCCGCTGCGGACTTCTGCGGGGGGGAGGCTTTGGATAAAGGGGGGATAAATCAGGACCATTTTAGGGAATTGAAAAAGGCCAATCCCATTTTTGAGTCCTTGAAAATCGATGCCTAGTTTACCGCCTACAGAAGCGTCTACTTGGGCGAGTAGGCTAGTGGGCATTTGGATAAAATCGAAACCTCTTTTAAAGGTAGCGGCCACAAAGCCGCCCATATCGCCAATGACGCCACCGCCTAGATTGATCAGCAGGCTATTTCGCTGAGCCCCTTTTTGGAGGAGCTGGGTCCATAGGCTTTGGCAAGTTTGCAGATTTTTATGTTCTTCTCCGGCGGGGATTTGGAGCAAATGCGGGGAGTAAGGGGCCAGGACGGGGGCCAAAATGGGCCAACAATCTTTGGCTGTATTTTCATCGAGCAGGACGAAAATTTGCCCATAATTTCCGCCTTCTATCTGCTGCTTGAGTGCTTGAAAATCGGCCTGAGCAAAACGGATAGGGTAGGGGCTGTGCAGGGCAGCGCTTGGATCATTTGGAAACATGGCTATTGGGCATTTAGGACCTATATATATTAGAAAAGGATTTGGGGCTGCCCCGGCCAAAGGCCGGGTCGGGCTGTGTCGCAGCTCGCAGGTCTGCTCGGCCCTGCGCCGCCTGCGGCGGCTGGGTCTGGCGCTTTGCGCCACTGCTATCCATCCCTCAGCCTGCGGCGGCAAAGCCGCCTGCTAACTGTAAAACTCTACAGCAAAGGGGGCTGAAAATGGGGGCCTAAAAGTAAAAAAGTGGGTAGAGCGGCCTAGCGATGTGGAAGGGTGGCCCATAGGGCCAGACCGAGCAGGCCTAGCCTGCGAAGGGCCGAGCGAATAGCGAGCCCTGCAACGTAGCGCCGATGAGCGTAGCGAGGCGGAGGCCCAAAACAAAAAAATTATTCTGTGGCGTATTCTTGGGCCAAATTGCTGCCAGTATAATGGGGAACCCAGCCCTCCATATCGATAAAAATGCGGATGGCTTTAACCGAGGGAGCTTCCTTGCCAGCATCGAACCAATGTTTGCTATTGGCAGGGACCGAGATAAGGTCGCCAGCTTGGCAAAGTACGTTAAAGATGGGGGCATTGGGCAGGTGAAACCAGAAAAGGCCTTGGCCTTCGACGAAGAAGCGGACCTCATCTTCGGTATGTGTATGTTCATCGAGGAACTTGGCTCGGATAGCGGGGTAGTTAGGCGTTTCGCTATTGATATTGATCACATCGGCAACCTTATAGCCATTTTGGTTCATATAGGGTTGGAGGACATGAGCGTAGGCGGCTAGAATTTCTTCTTGACTAGCTTGGAGAGAGAGTTTCTCCTTGGCCTGCCATTGATCGAAGAGGATTCCTTTTTGGGCCAGAAAATCTTGAATTTCTTTGGGGTTATGGGATTGGAAATTCTGGTCGGGAATGTTTAGGATAGCCATAGTGTGGGAATTTTATTGAAGTTCGAGAACGGTACGAAAAGAGAGGCATTTAGTGCCATATTTTTGGGCCATTTGAGCGTGGAAATCGTTGGAAAACTTAGCTTGAAATCGTTGGAGGAGGCGTAGTTCTTGGCAGTGGAGTTGGATCGCGAAGCTAGCGCCTTCTTCATCTCTGGGAAAGAGGACCTTAGAAAATTGAAAATTGGTAAAAAGGCCAGTATCCATGATAGCGGGGATGTGTTCTTTTTGCATCCAGTTTTTCCATTCTTGGAGGATATCGGGATCTACTTTATGGGTAATATTGAGAATAAACATAAATGTGATAATTAGTCTTGGCAATTGGGGCAATGCCCGATGATTAAAATTTGTTGTTCTTCGGCGGTAAATCCTTGGGGAAGTTGAACATTGGGGATAGGGGTATGATTGAGGCAGAAGGTGCGTTCGCAGCTAGTACAACGGAAATGCAGATGGTTGTCGCTATGTTTATGTTTTTGGCAACTATTATCTTGGCAGAGGGCATATTGGATACTATCCTGCTCGCTAGCTACGCGATGGAGCAGGCCATTTTGCTCAAAGGTTTTGAGGTTTCTGTAGAGGGTTACTCGGTCAAATTGGCTATTGAGTGCTTTTTCTATTTGGGCGTGAGAGAGGGCATAATCTTTTTGGATAAAGACATCTAGGATAGCCCTTCTTATGGGGGTGTTACGGATTTTATGTTTCTTGAGTAGTTGGATAGGGGTTGACATAATGCAAGTAGTTTAGACTTCTTCTAAATAAAAATAGAGGTTAAGAAAAGCTAAAAGTGGGGCTAAAGAATGCGAGAGTAAATTATATATTTGCGCAAAGTCGGTCACTGATATGGAAAAACTGTGACTTCAGCTACAAAACTAAGGAATTTAAATTTTTTTGGACGCCTTAGTTTTGGTAGTTTTGCGCAGCTTTAGGCAGATAAAAGCCATAAACAAAGTTAAGGAAGCTACATTTTAATATAAGGGCTTGATACACAATTTTTATTGGATTGAAATAAAATTTTGACAATTACATGACCTGGGGAATTATCATTGCGATAGTGTTGGTGTTATTCATCTTTACGCTATTGACGCTAGGAGAAGGGCTGTTGAAGGTAACGGCCAGCCAAGCTGGGGAAGACACCAGCGACTACTCCGTTTTGCCCACGAACCTGCAGAGTTTGTTAGGTTTGGGTAAGAAAAAGGGGGAGTATGTACCGGATGATGCGACAGTAAAGCGTTTCAGCCGCGGTTTTGATGTAAACTTGGCAGGGGGCCCATCTTTGGGCCAGACTGGCATTCGTGAAGTACGATCGGCTACATATGCCTTAAAGCCAAAAGATTTTGTTGGTATGTCGCCTATTCCTAAGGTGATGCCAGAGTTGGGAGCTACTGTTAAGGCAGGAGAGCCCTTATTTTATGACAAGGCGCATCCTGAGATCATCTATGCTGCACCGGTGAGCGGAGAGTTCATTGAATTGCGTCGTGGGGAAAAGCGTTCTATCAATGAGTTGGTTATTTTGGCTGACAAAGAGGGAATGCAGTACCATAAGCATGAGGACCTTCCCAATTTGGAGACAGCTAGTCGTGCAGACTTAGTTGATTTCTTGACAGCGAGTGGGGCATGGCCTTTCTTGCGTCAGCGTCCGTTTGATGTGGTTGCTGATCCTAGTATGACGCCAAAATCTATTTTCATTTCTACATTTGATACTGCTCCTTGGGCTTCTGACGCTAATTTGTCTGTTGCGGGTAAAGAGGCTGCTTTCCGTAAGGGATTGGAGGCTTTGGCTATGCTTTCTGGTACGAAGGTACACTTGGGGGTAAATGCTTTAGCCACAGAGACGCCATCTGATGCATTTTTGACGGCTGGTGAGGTAGAAGGAGTTGAGGTACATTATTTTAAGGGGCAGCACCCTGCAGGTAATGTTGGGGTACATATTCATCATATAGATCCCGTACTTCCCAATGGTCAGGTGGTATGGCATACAGATGTTCATGCTGTACTTTTGATTGGTCAGTTGTTATTGGAAGGTATTTTTGATACATCTAGAGTTATTGCTGTGGGTGGCGCTGAATTGCCAGGTGAAGAGGGGTATTATGCTCGTGTTCATCAGGGGATTCATATTGCTGCTTTATTGGAAGGCATGGCTGATGATATGACTACAGAAAAAGCATATGTACGTAATGCTGAGGGACAGAAAGAAGAAAAAATGGTAGAGGTGCGTAGTATTCGCATTGTATCTGGTGATCTTCTGTCTGGTAAGCAAGTAGAACGTGAAAGCTTTTTGAGTTTTTATGATGATCAGGTATCTGTAGTAAAAGAAGGTAATTATTATGAGTTGTTTGGTTGGTTAGTTCCTCAGACGGGACATCCCACACGTTCACGGACATTCCCTGGAGGATTTTTCCCTGACACTCATTATGTACCTGATACAAACACGAATGGAGAGAAGCGTGCCTTTGTGATGACAGGGGAGTATGAAAGCGTTTTGCCCATGAATATTTATCCTCAGCATGTAATGCGTGCCATCTTGGCTAAAGACTTTGAAAAAATGGAAGGTCTTGGTCTGTTAGAACTTGGCGAAGAGGATATTGCTATTTGTGAGTATGTATGTACTTCTAAGCAACCTTTGCAAGCAATTTTAAGAGAAGGCCTAGATGAGCTTCGTGCTCAATAGGGTTTGATTATAAAACGTTGGATTCAGCCACCTAAATAAGAACTAATTTGTTATGGCATTAATAGACTTCTGGAAACGGATTGAGCCTAGTAAGGAGAATCAGTTTCTTCATGCTACTTATGATGCCTTTTTTACCTTTATGTTCAAGCCAAACTTGACGACTAAGGGAAAAGGGGTGCACATTCGTGATGCTATGGATTTGAAGCGCACTATGTTTCATGTAGTGATTGCTTTACAACTCTGCCTATTGGTAGGAACTTTTAATATTGGCCATCAGCACTTTGTTGCTCTTGGTATTCATACTGGTTTTATTGAAGCTTTTCATCTCAAGCTTGTTTTTGGCTTGGTACAATTGCTTCCTATTGTTATTGTTGCTAATGTAGTAGGACTTGGAATTGAGTTTTATTTTGCTGCTCGTAGAGGTCATGCTGTAGAAGAGGGCTTCTTGGTTTCGGGTATGCTTATTCCTTTAATTATGCCCCCCGATATTCCTTTGTGGATGTTGGCCTTGGCTGTAGCTTTTGCTGTAGTTATTGGTAAAGAAGCTTTTGGCGGAACGGGGATGAACGTATTGAACGTAGCGCTTTTGGCTCGTGTATTTATCTTCTTTGCATATCCTACAGAAATCTCAGGGGATGGCCCTTGGGTTGCGGCTTGGACAATGTTTGAGGATGAAACAACAAAGGTACTATATAAAGGAGCCGATTACTACTGGGCACACACTATGTTCAATCCTCTTTTTGAGGCTGCTGGATGGAGCACCTTTGTGCAAGGAACCCCCTTTGTAGCGGGCTATTCTGGAGCAACTCCTTTGGCTCTTGGTGCTGCACAAGGTTGGGCTCAGGTAGATGCTGCCACTGGCGAAGTAACTGGAGGTATTCTTTCTCAGTATTCTGCTTTGCAGATGTGGATGGGCGGAATTCCTGGTTGTATCGGTGAAACTTCTAAGCCTGCAATTATCTTTGGTGCAATCTTCTTGTTGATCACTAGAGTAGCGAGCTGGAGAGTAATGCTTTCTTTTGTTATTGGTACAGCACTCACTGGAATGATCTTCAACGCTTGGGATGCTACCGTATTTATGAATGTACCTTGGTATCAACACTTTGGTATGGGCGGATTGCTATTTGCTATGGCATTTATGGCAACTGACCCTGTAACTGCTGCTCAAACAAACCGGGGTAAAATCATCTATGGTTTCTTAATCGGTTTCTTCGGTATGGTCATCCGTGTGATGAACCCTGCTTATGCTGAAGGATGGATGCTTGCAATTCTACTCATGAATGTATTCGCTCCATTGGTAGACCACTATGTATTAGAAGGAAATATTAGTAAACGATTGAAACGCGCGAAGGAATATGCAAAGTAATACGCAAATCTATTTGTATGTGCTCAAGCTAACTGGAGTTATTGCCATTGTGCTTTCGCTCTTGTTCAATAGTTTGAACCCTATGTTCTTGAAGAACAAAGAAACGGCTAAGAAAAAAGCAATTCTTAGTTGTATCCCAGGGCAAGATATGTCGGCTGATGTGCAGGCTGTTTTTGACCAAAAAGTGAAAATATCTATTTTAGATGCTGAAGGAAAAATCCTCTTCGCTCAAGAGAAATCTGCAGAGGAATCTGAAGCAGAAATTAAAACGGCTTTAGATAAGCTCAATGAGCGTGGCCAAGGTGTAAAATATAGCAAACTTGTTGATATTGACTTGGCTTCGGAGGAGAAGTTCGCTCCTGAAGATCGCGTTTACCCCATTTATAAGTATGAGGGAGATGCAGGCAAAAGTTATCATGTACTTGCTGTTCGTGGAAACGGACTTTGGGATAAAATCTGGGGCTATGTAGCACTAGAATATGCCGATAAATGGCAAGTGGCAGGGGTAAACTTTGACCACAAAGGAGAAACTCCTGGTCTTGGTGCCGAAATTAAAGATAATGCTGATTTCAAATCTCAATTTGAAAATAAGCAGATCTTTGACGAAGCAGGTAAATATGTGTCTGTACAAGTGCTAAAGAAAAATATCAAACATCCCGAATATCAAGTAAAGGCCATTTCTGGCGCAACGGTTACTTGTGATGGTGTGTCTGAAATGATGCAGCGCGGTATCGGCAATTACTTGCCCTATATCAAAGGCCTTAATGGTGCCGATAGTAAAGCAATCGGACAGCGTTAAAACGCTCCCCTAAATTGCATTTGATCTAATTCGTTTAAATTTTTAGCATTATGGCTCAGGATACACAACATGTAGCCGAGGTGGAAAAGAAAGAGCCCGCCTTTGCCTTCGGTAAAGAGGAACGTCAGCTACTGACAGACCCTCTTAACGATAATAATCCTATTACCGTACAGGTATTAGGTATCTGCTCGGCCCTAGCGGTAACCTCTCAGGTTTATCCCTCGCTAATTATGGCTGTAGCCCTTATCTTTGTAACTTCTTTCTCTAACCTAATTATCTCAATGCTCCGCAATAGCATTCCCGGTTCAATCCGTATGATTGTCCAACTTCTAGTTATTGCAGGCTTGGTTCAGGTTGTAGAGATTGTACTTGGTGCTTTCGCTTATAGTGCCTACGAAAGCTTGGCTGTATTTATCGGCCTTATTATTACTAACTGTATCGTAATGGGACGCCTCGAGGCTTTCGCTATGGCCAACAAACCTTGGCGCTCTTTCCTCGATGGACTTGGCAACGGTATCGGTTATGGTGTAGTGCTTGTCGCTATGGCTATCGTACGTGAACTTTTTGGAAAAGGAAGTTTTATGGGCTGGAAAATTATGCCCGAAGCTTATATCGCCAACAACTTGATGGTGCTACCCGCAGCTTCTCTTTTCATTATCGGCATCTTTATTTGGATTCAGCGTAGCCTGAACCCCAAACTTGTCGATGTATCTTAGATCTGAACCTCTTTTTCCAAACGCTAATAATATTCAACTATCATGGATGCGTTGAACGTATTTATCAAAGCGGCCTTTATTGATAACATGATCCTAGCTTATTTTCTAGGAATGTGCTCTTATCTAGCCGTATCGAAAACTGTAAAAACAGCCTTCGGTCTTGGTCTTGCCGTTATCTTTGTACTCGGTATTACCGTGCCTATTAACTGGCTACTTAACACATATATTCTCCAAGATGGAGCTATAGTAGAAGGGGTGAGCCTCGTATTCTTGCGCTTGATCCTCTTTATCGCTGTTATTGCCTCTATGGTGCAGCTGGTAGAAATGATCATCGAAAAGGTCTCCCCATCACTTTATAACTCGCTGGGGATCTTCCTGCCACTC
>Ga0193958_1000860_pt1 | contig 10458 bp, 7 predicted proteins | sample FB_1_MG_FD_140320 | JGI IMG/M metagenome (GOLD analysis project Ga0193958, IMG submission 140320) | Microbial mat bacterial communities from the Broadkill River, Lewes, Delaware, United States - FB_1_MG | ecosystem: Environmental > Aquatic > Freshwater > River > Microbial mats | place: USA...
GTTTGCGCTAAGATAACCGTTGGCTGACCTTTATGATTTACAGCTTCGTTGTATGCTGCAAATACTTTATAAGGATCATGACCACCACGGTTAAGGTTCATGATGTCGTCGTCAGATAGATCTGCGACTAGTTCAAGAAGCTCAGGGTATTTACCAAAGAAATGCTCGCGAGTGTACGCGCCGCCATTTGCTTTATAGTTCTGCAACTCACCATCACAGACTTCGTCCATACGCTTCTGCAGAAGACCTTTCGTGTCTTTCTCAAACAAGGCATCCCAATGGCGGCCCCAAAGACACTTAATAACATTCCAGCCCGCACCGCGGAAGATACCTTCCAGCTCTTGAACGATTTTGCCGTTACCACGAACAGGACCGTCTAAGCGCTGTAGGTTACAGTTAACAACAAAGATAAGGTTCTCAAGTTGCTCGCGACCGGCAAGAGAGATTGCACCTAGGGATTCTGGCTCATCACACTCACCATCACCCAAGAACGCCCACACTTTACGATCACCACGATCGATAAGGTCACGCGCAGAAAGGTAACGCATAACGTGTGCTTGATAGATCGCTTGAATTGGGCCAAGACCCATAGATACCGTTGGGAACTGCCAAAAATCAGGCATCAACCAAGGGTGTGGATAAGAAGAAAGACCGCAACCATCAACTTCACGGCGATAGTTATCCATCTGATCTTCAGATAGACGTCCTTCTAGGTAAGCACGCGAATAGATACCCGGTGAAATATGACCCTGGAAGAAGATCATGTCAGATTCCTGACCTTCGTTACCACGGAAAAAATAGTTAAAACCGATATCGTAAAGCGTTGCAGAAGAAGAGAAAGATGAGATATGGCCGCCTAGGCCATCGTCATTATCGTTTGCACGCATAACCATTGCCATAGCGTTCCAACGAATAAATGAACGAATACGGCGCTCCATAAACAGGTCGCCAGGCATGCGTGATTCATCTTTAACAGAAATTGTATTTCGGTAAGGTGTCGTCAGCGCGGATGCAGAATCTACACCCATATCATTCGCTTTTTCACCTAGCTTGCGTAGTATAAATTTTGCACGGTCGTCACCATCATTTTTGGCAACCGACTCAAGCGCTTCCAACCATTCTTGTGTTTCAATTGGATCAACGTCATCAATAATGTCTTGCACTTTGACCTCTCCACTCTAAGTTAACGCAGCTATATATATTTTTTTGTTATGACTTTTTGCCAGCTGCTCCGCCTACCCTTAAGAGGCACAAAAGAACTACCGAACAAGTCTTATAGTAATTATCTTGTAGTAATACTACATAATTATGACTAAAGTGTCTACAAACCTACAAAAATATAACCTTTAGTAGTAAAAACCCCTACACAGATCAAACAAACTGTAGTTTTAGTACATCTATAAGTCAGAACTAATATTGGCTCGCCGTAAAGCACGCTCTAGACGCGTATTTTCTTTCTCACCTTCCAGCAAAGCATCCTCAACATACGCCAGATGATGATGAGCCGCCTGTCGTGCCTTTTCCGGGTCCCCTTCGAGAATAGCATCCATTAGCACTTTGTGCTGATCATGGATCTTTTCGCGATAATCGGAGCGCGGATAAATATTTTTCAAGTTATCCCAGATATGCTCTCGCAATAGATTGAACAGCGCGCGCATCATATGCAACAAAACCATATTGTGAGTAGCCGCCGCTATTGCCAGATGAAAATCCACATCGGCGTAAACCTCTTTTTGAATCTCTTTGTTGTCATGGTAGTGCTGCAAGTCTGCATAACACTTCAATATAGCTTCTTTATCTGCCGGCGTACTTCGAAGCGCAGCATAGTAAGCAGCAACCCCCTCTAAAGCATGGCGAAACTCTAAAAGGTCGTACTGTGCTTCTGGATGAGTCCTAAATAATTCCAACAACGGATCCGAGAAAGAGCCACCCAGATCCTCCGAAACATAGGTACCGCCGCCCTGACGACTTATTAGCAAACCTTTTGCTGCCAATTTCTGGACCGCTTCACGCAGAGAAGGCCTCGACACTTCAAACTGCTTTGCCAGTTCTCGTTCAGGAGGCAGCTTCTGCCCCGGCTTCAGTGTTCCTTCCAAAATCATGGCTTCCATCTGCTCCATAATTACGTCAGAAATCTTTGGTTGTTTCACCCGGTTGTAACTCATAACTTCCACTCAAATAATATTGGTATGACCAATAGGGATATTAAATTAATCTAACATAGCAAAACAAGAGCAGACAATTTTTTATTTTTTCAATCCGTGTATTCAACGTAAATAATGCTTATATTCATTAGGCTTAGGTAGTATTAATGAAGAAACCAAAATCTGAACTATAGTAATTAAACTTAAAAAAAATATTGACATACCCTGCTCAAAAAAAATACAGTAGGAAGTCTCTTGTGGTAAATTGGTAATACCAATTGAGATTGATGCGGTGCAGCATGGGTTTTTACAGGTCTTAATTCCCTCACTTGCCTGCGACAAATTCTAAATATAAAAACGAATCTCTAGAGGATGTGACATGAAAAAGTTCGCCAAGTCTTTGATCTCCGCTGCTGTAGTTACTGCTGCTGTAGCAGGCGTAACGGCACCAGCTCAGGCTGCTGACAAACTGCTTCTTAAAACTCCAATCGCTTTCGGCTCTCACTTGCCTGCACTTGGAACACCAATCGTTTGGGTGGCCAACCAGCTGAAGCTTGTAAGTGACGGCAACGTTAAAATGAAAATCTACGAGCCAGGTAAACTGGTTAGCCCTAAAGAGATTCTGGACGCAGTATCTTCTGGTAAAGTTAACTCTGGTTACTCTACGGCGGGTTACTGGCAGGGTAAAATGCCTGCTGCTGCAATCTTCTCTGCAGTACCATTCGGTCCAGAAGCGGGCGAATACATGGCATGGTTGTACTACGGTAACGGTATGAATCTTTACCAAGAGATGTATGACAACGCAGGTTACAACGTTAAAGTTATGCCATGTGCGATTATCTCTCCTGAAACATCTGGTTGGTTCGCTAAACCAATCGAAAAGCCAGAAGATCTTAAAGGCTTGAACATGCGTTTCTTCGGTCTTGGTGCTTCCGTGATGGAAAAACTAGGCGTTGGTACTGTTCAGCTTCCAGGCGGTGAAATCTTCGGTGCACTAGAGAAAGGTGCTATCGATGCATCTGAGTTCTCTCAGCCTGCAATCGATCAGCGTCTTGGTTTCCACAAAATTGTTAAGTACAACTACTTCCCAGGCTGGCATCAGCAAGCAACTGTCTTTGAATTGTTAATCAACAAAGACACTTGGGGCAAAATGAGCAAAGGTCAGCAAGCACTTATCGATACAACGTGTAAAGCATCTATGACTAACTCGATTGCTGAAGGTGAAGCGATGCAGTTCCCTGTTATGGCTAAAGCAGCAGAGAATGGCGTTAATATCCGTTACTGGAACGACACTATGCTTAACACTTTCAAAACAACTTGGGATGAGGTTGTTGAAGAGAAAACTGCTGCCGATCCTTTCTTCAAGAAAGTATGGGATGACATGAGCACTTTCCGTGAAGGTTACGACCTTTGGGAAAAGAACGCATTCCTACCACGTTCTACTAAGTAATTTGATACATCTTCGGACGGTGCCCAGCCCTCCGAAACAAAACAGGGTAGCTTCGGCTACCCTGTTTACCTCTGGGCTCTAGTTTTTGCTGTACTAGAATTAGTCCAAAGGACATTTTGATTATTATAAATAAATTGGATCTGCAGTTTTTGTCCCCCTGCCCCATAGATCTAATGATAAGTAGCGAAGGTAAGTTTCGGTGACTGAAAACGATAAACTGACCCCAGTACCACTCGCTGATGCAATTGATAAATTCATTCAACGCGTTGGTCTCACTATCGCTTGGGCTTATGTTGCTCTAGTGTTAGTCATCATGCTGCAGGTTATTTTGCGTAAAGGCTTTGCCAGCGGTTTAATTGCATTAGAAGAGCTCCAGTGGCATCTCTACTCTGTAGGCGTGATGTTCGGACTGGCTTATGCACAAACAACCAACTCACATATTCGTGTAGACCTTTTTTACTCTCGTCTGCGCGCTAAAACAAAACGTATTATCGAAGTACTGAGTATTGTTACCTTAGTACTTCCATTCGTCGCCATCATTTTTATGCACAGCCTCGACTTCGTAGCTGAAGCATGGCGTGTAGACGAATCATCCGAAGCCGCCTCAGGTCTACCTTGGCGCTGGCTAATTAAAGGCGTTATCCCTGCAAGTTTTGCCCTTCTTGGCCTTGCTGTAATTTCGCGTTTAATTCGAGATTTAACATTACTAATTAAGGGTGACGACTGATGGACGCGAATGAGATTCTCGTTATCGCGATGTTCCTATCTTTCATCGCGCTATTATTTACAGGCATACCTGTCGCTTGGGTTCTTGGCGGCATTGGTATTGTCTTTGCTTTTTTAGGCCAATTTGCTGATAACAATCTAGATACCATGACAGGTCTGGATTACACCACACTGGGACTGGTGGTGAACCGCTTATGGACCATAATGGAAAACTGGATACTCGTCGCACTCCCCATGTTTATATTTATGGGGATAATGCTTGATAAGTCGGGTGTTGCAGAACGCTTAATGAAATCGATGCAAGAGCTATTTGGCCGTGTACATGGTGGTCTAGCCATCACCGTTACTGCGATCGGTATTATCCTAGCGGCTTCTACTGGTATCATCGGTGCATCGGTTGTTCTGTTGGCCGTCATGTCACTACCTGCAATGACCAAGCAAGGCTATAACATGCCTTTAGCGCTGGGCACCATTGCATCTGCAGGCACCTTAGGCATCCTTATCCCGCCAAGTATCATGCTCGTCATCATGGCCGATCAGTTAGGCCTATCTGTTGGTGATCTATTTATGGGCGCTGTGATTCCGGGATTGATGTTAGGCAGTTTTTACATCGTCTATATTTTACTGCGCGGTATGATCAAACCTGATGATCTCCCGGTACCTGACGATGCGAAACCGGTAACCACCCAAATCGTTCTCAATGTACTTAAAGATGTATTGCCGACCGTAGCTCTTATCTTTGTTGTACTTGGTTCTATCTTTGGTGGCATTGCGACGCCAACAGAAGCATCAGGTGTTGGTGCGTTCGGTGCAACTCTGCTAGCGCTATACAACCGGAAATTTAGCTTTAAAGTATTAAAAGAAGTTGTTGGCGGTACCATGAACACTACCGCTTATATCTTCGCTATCTTTATCGGTGCTACCTGTTTCGCCCTCGTTTTACGTGAGCTAGGTGGCGATGAGATGATCGAAACATTCCTGACCGGCCTTCCTTTTGGCCCTTACGGTATTATTTTCTTCATCTTAGGTGTGATTTTCTTACTCGGTTTCTTCTTAGACTGGATCGAGATAACACTGATTATCTTGCCGCTTCTTGCACCGGTGATATCGGCCTTAGGACTCGACATTACAGCACCAGGCATCGACAATCCTGAATTAGTCTGGTTTGTCATGCTCGTCGCCATGGCCCTGCAAACATCGTTCTTGACCCCACCTGTAGGGTTCGCGCTGTTCTATTTGAAAGGCGTATGTCCTCCGAATGTAAAAATCACTGATATCTATAAAGGTGTTATTCCATTCATCATGCTACAGCTAATTGCTTTATTGGTATTAGTATTCTGGCCGCAGCTCGTCTTGTGGCTACCTACTATCGCTTACAGCTAAATCTGCACTTGAGGTTTCATTACTCATCGATCGAGTAATGAAACCTCTGATTCAAAGAGATTTTACTCTCTTGTTCATTTCACAAGTGAGGTGTGAATAATGAAACAAGGCTATCAGGACTTTCTGGATGCGCTTCGGGCCTTTATTCCCGATGAGCGCCTGATCAGCGATCCTCTTCGTACACTTGCCTACGGCACCGATGCGAGCTTTTACCGTTTAACGCCTGAAATAGTTGTGCGCGCAAGCAGCGAAGATGAAATTATAAAAATTGTTAAACTTGCCGATCTGAGCAATATTCCTGTTACCTTTCGTGCGGCAGGTACTAGCTTATCCGGCCAAGCAATTACTGACTCTGTTCTTATTCAGCTAGGTGATGGCTGGGACAACTATGAAATTAGTGACGATGGCCGCACCATAAAGCTTCAGCCTGGTGTCATCGGTGGCAATGCGAATAAATACCTTGCGCCTCTTCACAAAAAGATAGGCCCTGACCCTGCGTCGATCAATACCGCAAAGATTGGTGGTATTGCAGCAAATAACGCCAGCGGCATGTGTTGCGGAACCGCACAAAATAGTTATCGCACACTAAACAGTATGAGAATTGTCTTAGCGGATGGCGCTGTACTTGATACGGGTGATAAAGCCAGCATCAGCCTGTTTAGAAACTCTCATAAAGTGTTACTCGATTCACTGGATTCGCTCGCCCGCCAGACGCGGCTTAACGATCAATTACGCGAACGAATTGAGCATAAATACCGCCTGAAAAACACCACAGGTTATGCACTCAACTCACTGGTTGATTATGAAGACCCCATCGATATTCTGCAGCATTTAATGATTGGCTCAGAAGGTACCTTGGGTTTCATATCGAACATCACTTACAACACGGTAGACGAGCATCAAAATAAGGCCTCTGCACTTATTTTCTTCAATACAGTTCGGACGACATGCGAAGCTGTCGCCATTCTGAAGAAAACACCGGTTTCTGCGGTTGAGCTCATGGACAGAGCGGGACTTCATTCTGTCGAGAATAAAGAGGGGATGCCGGCTTTTATCAAAGAGCTACCTGAAGATGCCGCAGCCCTACTTGTAGAAACCCGCGCAGCTGATGCCGCAACACTACAAGATCAGGTTGCTGAAATAACCTCGGCTATTCAAGACTTAGAAACAGCCAAACCCATTGAGTTTTCCACAGATCCTGCGGTAAATGCGCAGTACTGGGCGATTCGTAAAGGCCTTTTTCCTGCGGTTGGAGCCGTCCGACTCACCGGTACAACGGTCATCATCGAAGATGTCGCTTTCCCGGTAGAGCAATTGGCCGATGCCGTGCACGATCTCCACCAGCTATTCCATAAGTGGCAATATCCCGAAGCCCTTATTTTTGGTCATGCTTTGGAAGGAAACTTACATTTTGTTTTCACCCAGTCCTTCGATACCCAGGAAGAGATTGATCGCTACGACGGTTTAATGGACGAAGTCTGTAAAATGGTTGTGGATAAGTATGACGGCTCCCTAAAAGCAGAGCATGGCACGGGCCGTAATATGGCTCCCTATGTTGAGATGGAATGGGGCAAAGATGCTTACAGTCTGATGTGGGAACTTAAGGAACTTTTCGATCCAAGAAACATCCTTAACCCCGGCGTTATTCTCAATAAAAATAGCCACGTACATCTCGAAAACCTGAAATCCCTGCCAGCGGCAGATGAGCTGGTTGATAAATGTATTGAATGTGGTTTTTGCGAACCGACTTGTCCATCACGTGCGTTAACCTTAACACCCCGTCAGCGCATCGTTCTCTGGCGTGAAATTTCACGTTTAGAAAACAGTGGCGACGATCCTGCAAGGCTCGAGGTTCTTAGAAAAGAGTATCAATACCAAGGCACAGACACCTGTGCGGCATGTGGACTATGTTCGACAACCTGCCCCGTTGGTATTAACACAGGCGATCTTACTCGCTCTATCCGTAGCCGTAAGAATGAGAACCACAGCAAACTCGCACAATGGTTAGCTGAACATTATGGCGGGCTTACAACCGCAACACGGGCAACCTTTAAAGTTGCTGATGCCACACACGCTGTGATCGGTACTAAAGCCATGAGCGCCATTACCAGTGCTGCTCGTAAAGTAACAGGCGGTATTGTTCAACAGTGGACGCCTTCAATGCCTAAAGCCGCACCTAAGCTAAAGGCATCTCAGCCAAGTGCTGATGTATCAGGCCCTGAGGTGGTTTATTTACCAAGCTGTGCTAGCCGTACGATGGCTCCCTCGCGTGGTGAAGAGGACCAAACACCACTGGCTGAAAAGACGTTACAACTGCTTCGTAAAGCCGGGTTTAAGGTCATCGTACCTGACGGTTTAGATGATCTTTGTTGCGGCATGCCTTTTCAATCGAAAGGAATGTTTGATGCAGCTCAGTTTAAGGCGAACCAAACACAAGAACTTCTACTAAAGTGTACAGAGAATGGTCGTATTCCCGTATATTCAGATACAAGCCCTTGTAGTTTGCGCTTGCAAGAGAATATGGATCAAGAGATCAAACTGTACGACAGCGTAGATTTTATCGATCAATTTGTGTTGGATCGACTTGTCTTCACGCCAACAGACGAAGAGATTGCTCTCCATATCACTTGTAGCGCTACAAGGATGGGACAGGCTGACAAGATCAAACGAATTGTTAAAGCCTGTTCTGATAATGTTGTAGTACCGGACCAGATAACCTGCTGTGGTTTCGCTGGGGATAAAGGCTTTAGCACACCGGAATTAAATGCCTCATCCTTACGTACGCTTAAAGACCAAGTTAAAACATGTAAAACAGGCTATTCAACAAGCCGTACATGCGAGATAGGTCTGACACATCACAGTGGCATTGATTACAAATCAATTGTTTATCTGATTGATCGCTGTAGCCAACCTAAGCTACAAAGCGATAACAGTAATCCAGAAAACGCTCAGATTACAGCGCAACAGCTGTAATCTGTATACAACGAGGATTTAGAAGATGGCACTTCCAGAAATTAACACCATTCTTTACGCGACTTCTCTGGGTAAGCATACTCGCCCTGTTTTTCGTCAAGCAGTTAACCAAGCATCGCTAAACAACGCTAAGATCATTATGCTGCACGTTGTTGAGCCGATGGGCGAGATGGGCCATGCCCTTATTCAGAACTATGTATCTGAAGACTTGATAAAGAAGATGCACGATGAGGGTATCGAAGCGATTCATGACAATATGCAAGAGCGTGTAGAGAAGTTTTGTGCTGAAGAGCTACAAAGCTTAGATCAGCCAACCGTTCTAGATATTGAGCATAAAGTTGCCGAAGGAAACCATACCGATTCCATTTTGAAAGCAGCAACGGCTATCAATGCTGATATGATCATCCTTGGCGCTGAAAATCGTTTCGGACATCACAGCAACACTAGCCAGCAAGTTATTCGTAATGCAAAAGTACCTGTGATGGTTGTTCCTACAGGTAAGCAATACGATTAAACACTGCTATTCAGCCTAAGGAACCTACGAACAAGTCCCGAAGGGTGGGCATTAAATCGACTTCCTGCTTTGTCAGGCAGCTTGGAAAGGACTCGTCATTCCACGGCGCTACCTTTCGTGCATTAAGCCGATTTACTGCCCACTGAGAAAGTTTGGGACTTATTCTCAGGTTTCCTAATCAATAGGCTTTGTGATATTTAATAAGGAAGTAAAGAATGGATACACAAAGCCTACTTTTAGAGCGTATATTTCTAACCGTTTTCCCACTGGTAGCTATTGTTACCGTGGGTTTTTTCTATGCCCGTCGCTACAAACCAGATATGTCCGCAGCCAACCAAGTCAATATTGACGTGTTTGTGCCAGCGCTTATTTTCGCCGTTTTATCAGCCGAATCTTTCGATCTTGTACAGTTTCAGTCGCTCGCCATCGGAGCCGCTATTGTTGTTATCGGATCAGGTATATTGCTTTTCCCCGCCTGTAAGCTATTAGGGGTGCATCCTAAAACATTCATCCCTCCAATGATGTTTAGCAACAGTGGCAACTTAGGCATTCCACTGATTGTATTAGCGTTTGGTGAAGATGCTCTGTCTGCAGCGGTGGTTTTATTTCTGGTTGAGAATGTTCTCCACTTCACGGTGGGCATTTACATCCTCGATCATAAGACACGCCTCATTAATCTTCTCAAAATGCCAATGATTGCAGCCACTATATTAGGTCTTATCTGGAGTGGTTTTGATCTCTCTATCCCGAAAGCGGTACACACCTTTATTGAAATGCTGGGGCAGATCGCTATTCCACTGATGCTGTTTGCACTAGGGGTCCGCATGACAAGTGTCGACTTCAAAAACTGGAAAGTCGGTAGCTTCAGCGCCATTCTATGCCCTGCTAGCGGTATTTTACTGGCGATTATCTGCCAGCAATTCCTGCAGTTAAGCATGGAGCAATTTGCCTACTTAGTTGTGTTTGGTTCACTACCTCCTGCGGTACTTAACTATATGATTGCGGAGCGTTACAACCAAGAACCTGAGCAAGTAGCTTCTATTGTCCTACTGGGCAATATGGGTAGCCTTATCTTTGTCCCCCTCACCCTGGCTTTTGTTTTATAACCCTGTGGGGGTGTGACCCGCGGCGAGGTCTTTGGCTGTGAAATAAAAAGAATCGCGCCGGGTCGGCCCTCCCACAAAGAAGGCCCCTCCCACAGCAGGCCCTCCTACAAAGAATATACCCGGAAAAATACCCGACAGGAGGCGCGACCCTCCTACAAAACA
>Ga0193958_1000865_pt1 | contig 10428 bp, 5 predicted proteins | sample FB_1_MG_FD_140320 | JGI IMG/M metagenome (GOLD analysis project Ga0193958, IMG submission 140320) | Microbial mat bacterial communities from the Broadkill River, Lewes, Delaware, United States - FB_1_MG | ecosystem: Environmental > Aquatic > Freshwater > River > Microbial mats | place: USA...
AGATAAAAACCCAAACATTATAAAAAAGACCGTTAAAGGTGCTTTTTGCAGTAAGAAACTCATACTATTTATCGATTTTATATGATAAATTTTCTCCAGCACTCCACCTTGCATAAATAGAAGGGCTTTAGAGATTCCATGAAACATAATCAGAAGCAGTGAAGCAACTAGAGCTAAATTACTATCAAATGTTGCAAGTGCTATCATCAATCCTAAAAGTGCGATTGTTGAGTTTGCTAAAATCTCTTTAAAGTTATCTTTTGAGAGTGCAAAGAGTGATGCAGATAGAAATACAAATGCACCAAATAGAGCTAAAATCTCAGCTAAGAGACTGTTTTTTATCGCTGGTGAGAGTTTTAAAATCAAAAATGGAGCAATTTTAACCATAGTTGAAGAGTGAAGCATCGCACTAACTGGTGTGGGGGCTACCATCGCACCTAAGAGCCACTTGTTAAATGGGATTTGAGCCCCTTTTACTAAAGCTGATATTGCTATAAATACAAATGCGATAAAAACTACATTTGAGTTTTCTATAATATATGAAAAGTAGATAGGCGAATCTGTAAAGATTAAAAATAGAGTTCCAATTAGTAGTGCAACTCCGCCGATTTGATTCATATAAAGAGCTGTTAGAGAGTTTTTTATAGAGATTTCATTTTGCCTATAACCGATTAATATATATGAAAAGAGTGTTGTAAGCTCAAATAGAGCAAAAAATATCTCTAAATTATTTGTAATTACAATTAGATTCATAACTCCCAAAAAAGCTATCAAAATTGCTATAAATTTCTGTTTTTTTGCAGAGCTGAACTCTTCAAAATCGATATAACCTAGAGCATAAACAACAATTAATGAACCTACTAAATTGATAAGTAAAAACATAAAACTAGAGAGAGGCTCAACTATAAAATCAGCACTATGACTCGGTTTTACAAATAGAATAAGCATTAAATAGAGAAACATTTGAGTAAAAGCTAAATATTTTGTTGCTCTGTGTTTATGTTTTATCCCTTGATAGATAAAAAAAGCTATTAGCCCTATATCAAAAACATTGAGCAGTGTATGGGCGTAATGTGGCAGAGTAAACTCTAAATACTCAAAATTTATAAAAGCAAAAATAGATATTAAAGATATAGCTATTGCGAAAAAAATAGCTATTTTTTTATAAAAAACCTCTTTAGAGATTAAAACCAATATTGCAAAAATAGATGGAAAAATAGTGAGTGAGATGGTTAGTAGATTCATAATTAACCTTTTTTGCTATCTGTTTTTTATACTTGGAACTTTTCAAACTTTGAGGAAGTATAACACAAAAAATAATTTGTATAAGTTTATCAAATAGTAATATTTCTGTTATACCAAAATTAGATAAGTGACGAAATGTAATTTTAGATTATATTAAAACTTCTTTTTTAATTTTTAAATAATTTTAAAAAGTAGAAATTTAATATTAAAAACAACGATTAGAGACTTTTTTAACTTTATTTAGATAATATATCTTTTTATGAAAATAAAAATTTAATTAAAAAAAATAAAAAATAAATTTTGTTTTTTTTAAAAAAAGAAATTTAGAGTGAGTGATTTTTTAAAACTTCCATTTCATTTTGATGTTAATAGATTAAGTGATGAGTTAAATAAAGTAAGTTGAGCAAAACTTTATATCTCATATCAATAAATCTATCTATAGTGGTGAATGGAGTGCTATTTCTCTTCGTTCAATGAATGGAAAAGAGGAAAATATCTATGCAGGTATTGGTGATGAAAAATTTAACAATACACCCCTACTTGAAAAACTACCTTATACAAAAGAGATTGTAAATAGTTTTAAATGTGAAAAAGAGTCAGTTAGATTTATGAAGCTAAGTGCAGGTGCAAATATAAAAGAACACACAGATGCTGGACTTAGTTTTAGTGATGGATGTGTGAGAATTCATATTCCAATTGAAACTGATGAAAAAGTTAAATTTTTTGTAAATAAAAATTTAATCCAAATGGCAGGAGGTAAAACTTATTACATAGATGCAAGTAAACCTCATAGTGTAGTAAATGAGAGTAAAAAAAATAGAGTTCACTTAGTGTTAGACTTAAAAATAAATGATTGGTTAAGAGATATATTTTTAGAAGCTGGTTTTAAAAAGATAAAACCTAAATATAAAGATAAATCAATTAATGATGATAATATAGATGAAGTTATAGCTAATTTAAAAAAAATTGGAAGCGATACTGCACTAGATATGACTCAAAAATTAATAGATGAAAAAAAGGCAAATAATGTATGAAATTGTAAATAGTGATGCAGAGATAAGAGAGCTTTTAAATAAAGATGTATCTGTAACCTTAGAGGAATCTACTATTGTAAATAGTTCAACTTCGGTTATAAAAGATATATTAAATACAAAAGAGACAATAGAATCTTATGAACAGACAAAAATGCAACTTGAAAACCTTTATGATACTCTTAAGGGTGTGTTTGATTATGCTAAAGTACCAATTGAACTAAGAGATAGACAGTTCTTAAATAAGACAGGTTTTGCTATGTCTCCAGCTAATGCAATAACAACACTTAACGATGTTTTTCGAATATCAGCTTTTGTTAGAAGCATAGATAAAGCTATAAAAGATTTAAGAGAGATTTACAAAAATGAGACACTTCATATAACTTATCCAGCCTGTGGTCCACTAGCTCCTCTACTTATCCCTCTTTTGGCATATTATAAAAATTCAAACATCTATAATGGAGATGATTTGAAAGTAACTTTTATTGATATTCAAGAGGGAGCTATTATAAGTTTAATTGAAATTTTAAAAATAACTAATTTAGATATTTTTGTTAAAGATATTCTACTTATGGATGCAGTTGAGTATAAGAGTGATGAAAAAATACATTTAGTAGTGCTTGAAGCTATGCAACATGGATTCACAAAAGAGGGGCATCTATCAATATCCAAACACTTTGCATCTTTGCTAGATGCAAACGGTATATTTTTACCCGAAGAAGTTAATATAAATGCAGTTATAGCAATAGGTCAAAATGAGTATAATGAGCAGTGGAAAGATAAAGAGTTTGCAAGCTTTGCAAATAGAGATGAAGAGATATTTAATCAAAGAACTCTTTTAGGTACTATCTTAAAAGTAAATTTAGAGACTTTAAAAAATATGAAAATTTTAGAGTTAGATGAGAATACAAGACTTATTAAATGTAAAACAGTTACGATACCTCACTTTAAAGATGAAGATAACAGAAGAATAATTCTCTTTTCTACTAATATAACAATCTATCAAGATGAAGTTATTAATGAGTATGATTCAGGAATAACACACCCTCTACCAAATTTAGATATTTGCATCAACTTTATTCCAAAAAAAGATAAGAAAAAAACAGACCTTTATGTAAAGAGTGGTGATGATATAACTTTTTATTACAAATTAGTAGGTCTGCCAGGATTTTTAGCCACAAAGGAGAATAAATGATAAATAGTAAAATCACACTCTTTACATCAAGTTCAATCTCTCTTGCATTGATAAATTATCTTATATCAAGAAATGCTTTAGCTTGTGTAGTTGTAACTAGTAGAAGGGATGCAGATGCTCAAATACTTTTACAAAATATTGTTCAAATGAATATTCCATATTTTCAATATTTTGATCAAGATGATAATAAAAATATTGAAGTATTAAAAAAAATTGATAGCAACTTAGCAATCATTTTTGGATTTCCACATAAAATATCAGAAAATATCTCAGAGTATTTTAAAAGTAATATTTTTAATATCCATCCATCAGCACTTCCAAAATATAGAGGTTCACAAGCTCTCTTTTGGCAACTAAAAAATGGTGAAAAGAGTATTGCATTAACTATACATAAAATTACTCAAATATTTGATGCTGGAGATATTATTATTCAAAAAAGCTTTGATATTGACCCAAAAGATACAATGGGTATTGTAATGGGAATTATTTCGCAACTAGTGATTAGTTTAGTAGATAAATTTTTATCGCTTTTAAAACAGCATAATGATGATAACACTAAAATACCTGCAATAGCACAAATAGGAGATGTATCACTAGCACCTAATATTGAGCGAAAAGATATCTTAATTGATTGGGAATCTATGACTTCAAATGAAATAATAAATCTCGTTCGTGCTTGCAATCCTATTTTTGGTGGTGCACAAACTCTATGGAAAAGCTCTTATATAAGTGTAATTGAAGCTACCATTGTTGATATGCCAAATTTAGGTTTAGATGCAGGGTATATTCTACATATAGGTTCTCCTGAGGGATTAATTGTAACTACAATTGATGGAAGTGTAAGAGTTGATATTGTTTCTGTACCAGATGGCATTTTTAGTGGTTTACGCTTTGCAAAGCGTTTTAAGATAGATGCAGGTGAAAAGTTTACAACTATTAAATAAAAACAATTTTTAAAGGAGATTATATGGGCGATTTTTTTATAGGTGGAATTATTCTATTTGGAGGAAACTTTGCTCCAAGAAATTATGCTTTTTGTGCGGGACAATTACAGTTAATTTATGAGAATCAAGCACTGTTTGCAATTTTAGGTACTATTTGGGGTGGTGATGGGAGAACAAACTTTGCAGTACCTGATATGAGAGGTAGAGTCCCAATAGGTGTTGGTAAAGGTGTTGGTTTAACAGAAGTTTATGAAGGTCAAATGCGTGGTGAAGAGTACCATCAATTAACTACACCAGAGTTACCATCTCACTCTCATGATGCTACATTTTACCCAACAGGTGGTGGGAGTAGTCAAATTACAGCTACAGCCTTTGTTAATGCATTTAATGGAACAGGAGATAAAGATACTCCAGAAGATGCTTATTGGGCATCAGGTCAAGCAATTAATAATAGAGATGCTTACGATGTAAAAAAAGGTTATAGTAGCAAAGCAAATACAACTATGGCTTCAGATGCTGTTACTATTGATGTTAAAGGTGGTGGTGGTAGTGTATCTATTGGTCAAACAGGTTCTGATAAACAATTTAGCATTATGCAACCAAGTTTAGGAATACCATATATTATAGCTTTAGAAGGTATATTCCCATCAAGAAATTAAAACGGGTTTTTCCCGTTTTTTGATGGTTTTTATAATTTAAATATATTTAAATTATAAAAACCATCAAGATTTAATACAATAATTTTAAGAATGGGTAGGTTTATCATTTAGTTTAACAAATAAAAAATTTATTAAAAGGATAAATAATGAAAATTATAAAAAAAACAAAATTATCTATCTTAACAGCTTCACTGCTTTTTGGCTTGGGGCTTAGTGCTTGGGGTGCTACAGAAAACATTACATTTAGTGGTATTGGCGGAAGTGATTCTTGTGCTGTAAGTGGTTATCAAACTTTGACTGGTGAAAATAGAATATGTGTAGATAATAATATTTCTATTTTTGGTGGAAGCGACTTGTATGTAAATGGTAATGGACCTACAACATATATTTTTATAGCAGATGGAACAAATTTAACAAATTTTATATTTGAAAATCTTAGAGTTTATGACGCTGGAAGTAACATTACATTAGATGGTGACGGAAGTAGTAAAACAAATATTAAATTTTACGATTCAAGCAATGCTCAAATTGGTTCAACAACCTATCTTGGTTCAAATCATACTTTCTCAAATAGCAATCAAGTTGACTTATCAACAATTTTTGGAACAACTTTTAATACATCAGGTGTAGCCAAACTTGAATTAACTATTGAATCAGGTCAATCATTAAGTAATTTTTCTATAGTTAAACTAACAATTAATCCATCTTCAAACACTACTCCAACCTTTGTAAATTCCTCACCAATATCTATTATCGTAGATGAAGATTCAATAAATAATAATATAACAGAAGATTTAAATATTTCAGATAGCGATAGTTCACAAACTATTACTTGGATTCAAGGTTCAACTCCAATAAAAGGAAGTTTAAACTTTACTTCTGCAACTGCTAATAGTGGGAGTACAAATATAAAAAGTACAGGAACTATCAAATATACTCCAACAGCAGACTTAAATGGAAGTGATACTTTTGATATAAATGTAAGTGATGGAAGTGCTAGTGCTTCAGTAACAGTTAATGTAACAATAAATAATATAAATGATGCACCAGTAATTACAAGTAATAGCGGAGGTGCTACTGCTTCTATTACCACACCTGAGAACAATAGCTCAATTATAACAACAGTAACTTCAACAGATATAGATAGTGATACTATAACTTATTCGATATCAGGAGTAGATTCTGCACTGTTTAGTATAAATTCAAGCACAGGAGTTTTGACTTTTGTATCACCACCTGATTACGAGTCTCCAATAGATAGTGGAAGTGATAATATCTATAATATTACAGTTACTGCAACAGATAATGGAACAGGAACATTACATGATTCTCAAAATTTAACAATAACAGTTACAAATATTATTGAAATTCCAGCAAATCCAACAAATTTAGTAGTAAATAGAGTAAATAATAATGATTTAAACCTTACTTGGATTGATAATTCAACTACAGAGAGTAGCTTTAAAATATATAGCTCAAATGATGGAGTAAGTTATGATTTGAATCAAACTCTAAGTAGTAATACTATAACTTATCTATTTAGTAATTTAACTTTAGATAAAGAGTATTACTTTAAAGTAAGTGCTTATCATACAGATGGAGAGAGTAATTCAAGCGCAGATAGCAATACAACAGCACCAAATACAGCTACAGCATTGAGTGCTATAGAGCATAACTCAACTCAAATAAACTTAACTTGGAGTGATAACTCAACCATAGAGAGTGGTTATAAAATATACTCATCAACTACAAGTGGAAGTGGATACTCTCTATTATCTAATGAAATAGCAGATACTCAAGAGTATAATGCTACTGGTTTAATACCAGCAACAACTTACTATTTTATAATAAGTACATATACTCTATCTACAGAAGTTAATTCTAGTGAATTTTTTGCATCTATGAACTCTTCTCCAACTTTTTCCTTTTTTAATGATTTTAACTTAAGTGAAGATTTTGGAGTACATACTTTAACTATTGCAGATTTGGCAGATGCAGATAGTGATGATATAAACTTTTCAATAGATAGCAATGATAGCTCTTTAGTTACTTTTAGTAAGAGTTGGAGTGATTCAAATTTAACTTCTGCACAATACAATGGAGTCAATTTAACTTTAACTCTAACTTCCATATCAAATAAAAATGGTATTGTAGAGTTTAATTTAACAGCTTATGATGGGAACTCTTATTTAAGTAATGTTTTTGATGTAAATATTACAGCGATAAATGATACTCCAGTAGTTTCAACTATTTCAGATATATCTAAAACAGTCAATTTTACAGAGTTTAATGTGAGTATAAATATAGATGATATAGAGAGAGAAGATTTAAATTTAACCGTGGATATAAATGATACCTCTTTAATAGATTTTAATACAACTTGGTCTAATCCAGATTATAATTTAAGTTATAACGAGTATAACAGTTCAGATTTAAATTTAACTATTAAATCAAAACTGGATATGGAGGGTGTAGTTCGGTTTGTTGTATCTGTTAAAGATGATGAAAATGAGACTAATACTACATTTGATTTAGATATATCAACACCGACACCAACATCGACATCGACACCGATATCTACATCAGGTGGAAGTGTTATTTATGTAGCACCTGTTCAAAATAAATTTATTACAGATACTACTTTAGAAAATAAAAAAATCACAACTTTTGAGAGTAACATTAATGAAAAGGTTGTTAAAACAGAGATTACTGTAACAGATGATGTTACATCATCATTTGATAGTATTGGAAATTTTAAAAATAGTATTCTATTAGAGACAGGTGTAAAAATATTTTTAACAGCTTATAGAAATGATACAGGAGTAAGTAGCACTCTATTATTACCAAATAGCGAAAAAGTAACTATATTAACTCCTGTAGGTTCTATCTCAAATTTGAGTTTAGATGGATTAAAACAGAGCTTTCAAACTGATGAAGGTATTATAAGTGTAGGTTTGTTAAAAAGTGGTGAAATAGATATTTCAATACTTTTAACTAATGGAGAGAGAGTTAATTTAGTATCAAATATTGAAAGTAGTGCAACTATTACAAATAGTGGAGAAGTTACACAAAATTTTAATTTAACAAAGATAGATGCAAAAATAGTTGCAACAAAAAGGGCAGAAGTAAAGGGAGTTTTAAATATAAAAGAGAGTAATCAAAAGATAGAGATAAATTTACCAAAAAATACTTTATTTAATATAGATACAGATTCTATAAATGCTTTAACAGAAGATTCAAACTATTTATCTCTCTTAAAAGTTGATGAAAATGGAGTTAATGTAAATGTACAAACACTAAAAAGAGCAAGAGAGCGAAACATAACATATAGTTCAAGACGAAATGCTTCAGATATAAAAGTAGAAGTTCTATTTCCTAAAAAAGATAGATTCAGAAGAGTAGAGATAGGAGAGATACGCTCAAATTATAGTTATAGAAGAGAAATTTCAAAATCCCTATCAAAAAATAGAGAAATTTCAAACCTATCTATTACTCCAAATGGTGAAGCACAATTTGAAGAGAAACTATATTTTGATGGAACTGAAGAATTAACCTTAAAAGAGGGAGAGTTAGCTTTAAATGCAAATATTAGTGATAGAGAGTTTAATATGTTAAATGCTTCCTCTTTTAAAATTAATTTAGATAAAGGTTTTAAATCTACTCAAAAAAACAATGATACCTTAAGCTCATTAGAGTATCTTTCTAATGGAGATTTTAAATTAAATTTTCAAGAGTTAAATCTAAACAGAGATAGAATATCAAAAAATCGTGTTAGTTACTCGCCAAGAAGAGATATTTCAAATGTAAAAGTAGACTTTATATCTTCTAATTCTAGAGATAGAATAGAAAAAGATAGAGCTGAAGTGAAATATAGTTATAGACGAGAATTATCATTTAGAACTAATCAAAGAGATACTAAAGAGTTAAAAATAGCTCCTTTATCAAATGAAATAGAGCTTAAAGAGTATATTTATAGTGATGGAGAATATAAGATAGAGTTAATAGATGGAGTAGCAAACATATATACTGAAAACAATATATCTCTCATGGAAAAAAATATTTTATATTCACTTCCAAATTTAGATATTTTAAAAGATAATAGTTATATTAGTGAATTGATAGATTTTAATATAAGTATAAAAAAGGGTTGGAATCTTTTAGTATCCCCTATTAAAAAAGATATTACAGATATGTTTATTTTTAGCAATTTTGATAAAATTTGGCTTTATGATAAAGGTATTTGGATTAAAAATCCTTTAACTATCCCTTATGAATCAGCTTTTTGGTTAAAGTCAAATATAGATGAGAATATCTCTTTTAGAGGTAAGAGTTACTCAAAAAATACAGATACTATAGGTGATAGTTGGAGCTTAGTTGGTATAGGAGAGATTCCTAATGAAATTACACAGAGACAAAAAAGTTATATAGATAAAATTTATGTTTATAGAGAAAACTCTTTTAAAGAGTTATCAACTTTAACTAAATTAAAGTTTGCAGAGCCATTTTGGATAAAGAAAAAAATAGCTAAAGGTTATATTGTTTTAAATAGAGGTTGGAATCTCTCTTCAAATCCACAAGAGTTAACTTTTAATGATTTTTCAACTTTAGAAGACTATGTATCAATTCTTACATTTAATAATAATCTTTGGGAGTACTCACCTAATAAAATAGATAAAAATCAAGGTTTTTGGATAAATATGAGTAACGCTTTAGAGATACCATATTATGATTTAGAGTTAGAGACAAATTTAAGTGATATAAATCATAAAAGTTGGTATTTAAAAGGTGGTTATATAAAAAATATAAATGAACACGATTGTGATTTTTGGCTATATAGAAACAATAAGTGGTACTCTAATAAATTGGATAATTTAAAAAACATAAAAGTTGGTGAAGGTTTTTGGGTTAAATAAAATATTAAATTGATTGATATATTTTCTATATTTATATAGAAATAATTAGTTTTTCTTTGTTAAAATACTTATCAAAAAAGGTATTTTATGAATTTAGAAAATAAAAATATATTAATCGGAGTAAGCTCTAGTATAGCAATCTATAAAACGCTAGAGCTTATTAGACTCTTTATAAAAGCAAAAGCAAATGTTAGAGTTATTCTAACGCCAAATTCTGAAAAATTTATAACAAAATTGACTTTTGAAGCAATCTCTAAAAATATTGTATTGACAGAGAGTACAGAGAGCTGGGCAAGTGATAATAACCATATAGATATTGGAAAGTGGGCAGATACTTTTATCATCGCTCCAGCTAGTGCAAATACAATAAATAAACTCTCTAACGGAATTTGCGATAATTTACTGCTTCAAAGTGCCTTAGCTTACAAGGGCAAAATCTTA
>Ga0193958_1000867_pt1 | contig 10405 bp, 9 predicted proteins | sample FB_1_MG_FD_140320 | JGI IMG/M metagenome (GOLD analysis project Ga0193958, IMG submission 140320) | Microbial mat bacterial communities from the Broadkill River, Lewes, Delaware, United States - FB_1_MG | ecosystem: Environmental > Aquatic > Freshwater > River > Microbial mats | place: USA...
GGCTTGTTGTGGCCATTTGGGCCAAATAAAAAGGGCGGCTAGCTGTGCTAGCCGCCCTCCATAGGGTCTGTTTGGACCTATTCTTCTTTGACAACCTCAAAGCCTTCTAGGTCATCATTTTCGCTATCGTGCCAAAAGCTATGTTGGCTATCGTCGCTTACGCCATTGAGGCGTTGTTTCTGGATAATGCCGCCCATTCTTTCTGAATAGCGGTAGTGGCCTTCTTCTAGGTGCCGCACATATCGGCTGATCCAGGCCTCAAAAGAGGGGGCAAGTAGAATGCGTTCGGCAGAGTCGCGGGGCATATAGATAATTTGGCCCAAATGGCCTTGACGGCTAGGGGCAAAATCCATAAAAATGAAGCTCCCAGCCTTGTCTGTAGTAAGAGGGAGCCAGTAGGGGTTCCACCATTCCATTCGGATGCCATCTTGAGGGTCAGATTCTAGATCATCGAATGCGCCTTCGTCAAATTGGGCGCGGAGTTGGGCCCAAATGCTGAGCATTTGCTCAAGAGGAAGAAGAATATGCGTATCAATAAGGCCTTCTTCAGATTCTGAATATTGGCCATCATGGATGCGATAAAATTCCTTAAAGGCTTGGGGCAGTTCAGAGCGGATGGCCCTTTCGATGGGCTCAAAATGTTCTTCTTCTGCTCCTCCATTCAAATCATCAAGCAGTAGGTTAGCATAACGGTCGATCCATGCTTCGAAGCGTTCCCAAATTTTTTTCATAACTAAAGTTGCAGTAAATATTTAAGCAGTAGGCTAAAGGGGCCGGAGCGGTTGGTCAAGCGTTTTCTGGACCGATGAGCGGCCTAGCGATGTGCAAGGGGGCGGCGAAGCCGCAGACCAAAGCCGCCAAAGGCGGCTGCAGGGCCGAGCAGTCTTGCGAGCCCTGTAACGTAGCGCCCGCCATAGGCGGGAGGCCCCTAAAAAATAGGACACAAAGTTAAAGATTTATTCAGGGAATTTCACTAATTGAGCTGAATATCCACCGAGCTGCTTTCTGTAGTATTTCCAACAGCATCAATGATGCGCAAAAAGTAGCGGTAATTGCCCGTAGAGAGTGTATTAGGGATCGTATAGGACCAGTTGAAGTTGTAGGTTGTACCTGTGTTGATAGGGATTTCTATTTCTTGGGCCAATTGAATATTTCCGGAAAGGGATTCGTAGCGGAGTTCGAGCTTTCCGCCATCTAGGTCCAGGTTATCTAGGGCTTGCCCTTCAAAGAAAATTTGGCTGCCCCGGTTGGCGCTTGTGCTGCCTTGTGGGCTATTGAGGCGAATTTCTGGAGCGATGCTATCTTGGCTAGAGATGAGAACAAGACTATAGGCGGAGCTGCCTCCAGTTTCGTTGCCTGCGGCATCGAGTAAGCGGAGTTGAAAATGATAATTACCGGCCCAGGCGTCTGTGGGGGGAACATAAGAGAGTTCTAGATTCTGCTCGCTGCCGCTGAGGTCGATTAGCTCGAGGACCGACCAGCTTTCTAGGTTGGGGCTGCGGTGTCCGTGGCAGTCAAAATTGGCGTGAATATCTACTTTGAGTTGAGATAATTCTTCATTATCAATTAGGCCTAAGGTTAGTTTCAAGCTGTCATCGGTACGGAGGTGAATCACATTATTGGGCTCTAATTGGCCGCAAATACTGTCAGAAACAGCTTGAGGACTAATGTTATAAACATTGAGGATGGGAGCGCGAAGATCTGTTTCTGAAGGTTCGCAGGCTTGAAGAAAGAAGAGACTGAGAAAAAAGAGCGGAAAAAAGCGGTTCATATTTTAACAAACTTTAAGCGATATAAGAGACCAAAGTTAGCTCTTTGCTGCAACATTGTTGCGGGAAAGCTATATTTTTGCAGGAGCTTAACAAGATGAAGCCTTAATTATGCATAATTTATATATTATACTTTGTTTTCTACCTGTTTTACTTTTGGGGCAAAATTATCAGATTCATGGCGAGGCTTACGATTATGAGCGTCATGAGTTAGCATTGGGAGTTCCTGTTCTTTTGTTACCAGACAGTTTGGCTCAGTTGACAGATGTTGAGGGACATTTTCATTTTGAGCTAGTGGGAGCCTTGGGGGATAGTATTGAATTGCAGGCTTTTGGGCATGAGGGAAGTTTTGTGCAGCACACTATTGTTTTGGGGAGGGAAAAAGACATACACATTCATTTGTATTTGGCAGCGGATGCCAATTGTTTGCGTTGTCAGGAGGTGGATGTCGTTTTGGTGCAAGAGCAAGACCTAGGGCCTAAACCGCAGCCCTCTCAGGAGTTATTAAATGCCGATGATATTCGAAAAAATTTAGCGGGAAATTTAGCTAATACTTTAGCGGAGATTCCAGGGGTATCTGCTCTTTCTGTGGGGGTTGGGATCGCCAAGCCGATTATTCGGGGACAGATGGGGAATAGGATACAATTGCTAGAGGGAAATTTGGCCCAAGAAGGGCAACAATGGGGGAATGATCATGGCTTAGCCATAGATGCTTTGAGCGTAGACCGCATAGAGTTGAGTAAGGGGGCGGGGAGTTTGCGTTATGGTTCTGATGCTTTGGGGGGGAGTATTCGCTTGTTGCCAAGCAAGGTTGCGCCACACAACAGCTGGCAGGGGCAAGTTTTGCTTTTAGGCAAAAGTAATAATGAGCATTTGGGGCTTAATCTGCAATTGGGCCGCAACTGGCACAACTACTTTTGGCAACTGCAATTTAGTGAGCAACATTATGGTGATTATCGAGTGCCTGCGGATGAATTTGTTTATCAAGGCTTTGTTTTGCCCTTGTATGAACAGCGTTTAAAGAATACCGCAGGGCAAGAGCGTTCGGCTAAATTGATTTTGGGTAAACTTTGGAAAAAAGGAAGCATTCGTTTGACCAATAGTCTATATCAGATGAAAGGGGGCTTATTTTCGGGCGCAATGGGAATACCTAGGGCCTATGATTTACAACCTGATGGAGATTGGCGAGACATTGATTTTCCATCACAATCTATCCAACATTTTAAGTCTTTCCTTAACTTTAATCATCAGTGGAGTAGGGCTACAACATTATCTGTAGATTTGGGTTGGCAGCAAAACCTCCGAAAGGAGTATGCTTTTCCGCATTTGCATAATCGACCTGCTGATGCCAATGATCGTTTGGCTTTAGCGCTTCGCTTAACCACTTTTTCGGGACGTATAGAGTTGCGTCAATATTGGAAGGCCATAGAATTAGCTTATGGAATGTCTGGGCAATATCAAAGTAATGAAAGGTGGGGATTTGATTTCTTGCTTCCAGCCTTTGAGCAGTCTAAGTTGGGGGCTTTTGCATTAGGCCATTGGATGAATAAGCAGGAGCGTTTGGGTTTTGATTTTGGCTTGCGTTTAGATTATCAACAGATGCAATCGATAGCCTTTTCTCAATCCTTTGTAGTAGATGGACAAAATATTAGTGTAGGCGCTATGGCTTTAGCTCGTCAATTTTTTGGCAGTTCGGCTAGTATTGGGGGGTGGAAGAAACTGGGCGCTTGGTCTACTATTCAAACACAATTTAGTAAGAGTTTTCGCCCGCCACATCCCGTAGAGTTACTAAGTGATGGAGTACATCACGGTAATTTTCGACATGAAAAGGGAGATAGCAGTTTAAGGGCGGAGTCTGGCTATCAATTAGATGCAAGTTGGAGCTGGCGAAAGGGCAATTTTGGCCTTTTGGCTGAATCCTATGTCCATTATTTTGATGGCTATTTGTACTTATCGCCAGCTCCTCGCTTTTCGCCTTTGCCCGATGCAGGGCAATTGTATGAATATGAACAACAGGATGCAATGTTTTCGGGCCTAGAGTTGCGCTATGATTATCGCTACAAAGGCTTTAAGTGGAAACAGTCGTTGGAGTATTTATATAGTTATGGCCTAGAAACGACTTTGCCACTACCTTTTTCGCCGCCTTTTTCGGTTCGCTCACAGTTGACTTGGGGTAAAGATTGGAGGCCTAAAAAGGGGGTAAAACATTTTGAATTAGCCTTGGGGCACCGCTATTGGGCTGCTCAAAACCAATTGGCCCGAAATGAGAAACACACGCCAGCGGCTTCCCTTTGGGATCTTCGTCTAGATTTAGACTTTGTTTGGGGAAAACAGCCTTTAGAAATTCGATTGTTGGCCCAAAATCTATTCAATACACCTTACTTGGCCCATTTGAGCCGCTATCGGCAGTTAGAATTGCCCGAACAAGGCCGCAATTTACAACTACAAATTATGCTTCCTATTCTTCTGAGGAATTAAAGATATAGGCTCCAAATACACTGGTATTTGGAGCCTGTTTTTAGTGCTAATTCCCATAAAAGTCATGCGCAAAATTGGCCATGTCATTCTTGATTTTATCAGCCTGAAGAAGACGGTCTGTCCCACTATAAATATCTTGTAGGCGGAGGTCGCGGAGATTACTTTCTTTAGTAATATAACTAGAAAATTGCCGGGCTTCAAAAACATCGGCCCAAGACAACTGTCCTGCATTTTGGAAGCGGTTGGGGGCTTGTGTTTGGCTCAAAATAGGCCGCAATTCGTCAAAATAAAACCAAAACATAGGGGTAGCCATTAAAAAGTTGCCATTGTCGTCATAGATGTTGCGGATAGGGGCAATACCTAAAATCTGTGTTTTGATCTGCCCATCTTTTTTGTCTACATAAGCCACTTCTTTAAGGCGAAATCGAGTGACGTCTTTGGGATTGATACGAGTTTTGACCACCTCCCAATTATCGTCCATACACCCCCCATCTAGGTCTAGCACAAAAAAAGTATCAATTTGATAGACATAGCTCATAGCTTCTGAATAATCCATTCGGCTAGAAAAATCCTCATTATAAGCACTTAGTTTTTTGTCTTCTAGGGCATGAGTGAGTAGTTCAATTAAGGGGCGATTTTCATCCGCAAAATGCTGATTCTGTAGCTCTCCTACCTCAATTTCTCTCCAGATGCGCTTTTCCCAAAGTACATCTCTTTCTTGTAACTGGGGCCGATGAATAACAGGCCGTTTGCCCCAAGTTTTCTGATAAATGCCATCTTGTGGCAGGGCGGTTTCTTGAGCAAAATTGTTTTGGACAAAAACAAAGATAAGAGCAAGGCTAAAGGCAAGACGAATCGTATTCATAAGGCTAATTTTTTAAGATGGTAGAAGCGCCGCTTGGCTGCTTTTGTCTCTTTATGCTCTCTCTTTTTAAAGGTTAGCCTTTGGGGCAAATTATTTTTATTTTTTATTTGGGCCCCGCAGCCAGCAAGCTGGCCGCGGGGCTAAATTTAATGAGGGTTTCAACCCTCATCGATATATCATCGCAAAGCGATACCATTGTTGCGGTGGGTTTTAACCTACCGAAATGGGCCTGCGGCGGCGAAGCCGCCTTAAAAATGGCATTTTGTTTAGATGGCCTTCGGCCATACGGGCCTCAGCTTCTAATAATCAATATCATAAAGCTTCATATCCCGACTACTTTTGGCTTTATCATTAACTAAGCAGAAATAATAAGCCGTATCTGCCAAATCAAAAAAGCCATATTCATAGAGATTATACTTAAAGGCGTTGGGGGTATTGGGATAAGGAAAAGCCTCCCTTTGGCCCTCCTGAACTAATATAATTTCATTGCTCCAAGCCTCCTTAATGATTAGGTCTCCCTTTTGGGCTTTTCTCCAAAATTTTAGGGTATCCCCAGCAGGAGGTAAGATTAGTTGTTTAGGCGTCCCAAAGGAGTCTATCACAATAAAATGAATAGAGCTACTAAACTGTCCTAGACGTCCCTTTTTTTTAGCTAAGAGTGTCCCCTTAAAATGAATTTTGTTAATTACCAACTGTTCACAATCCTCTCTACTGATTAGGTAATCCCAACGGCCCAATAAAAAGAAAAGCAGAGCCGCTACAATAGCAATTACTATAACGGCTATTGTAAGGAAAGAATCGATGTTATACACCCAATCAAGGAGCTTGTTAATGATTTTGAATGGTTTTTTAGTTGAGGACATATTATTTGTTTGATATTATGCTAGGATCACTCCTTTTCTGGACGGAAAGGCCAGGGCAGCTCCTCAGACAGCTTAAGCTTAAAGGTAAAACGTGAAACAATATGACCTCCATGCTCATAGATATGATACTCCTTCTCTTTTTCTGAAGCCCATTCTAAGTCGAAATAAAACTTCTTATCTGCGAATACCCAGGCTAAAGAATGGCCAAAACTCGCACAGTCTTTACAACTGATTTCTTCCTCACAAAACGGAATAATATCATAAACTCGATAAATAGAATCATTGGAGTTATTCTCTTTGATAAAGGATATGTAAAAAAGTGGCTGTTGTTTTATCTGTACCCAGCGTTCTTCTGAGTTATATTTTAACCCCTCTTCCTCTAGATTGAAATCAATATAAACAGAAACGTTCATATCGCCCTTGTTAAGCCTAGGGGCATATATAAACAAGCTCCTTGTACTATCCTGCTGCGCCCGAGCTAGCCAACTAAAAGAGAGCGAAAAAAATAGAATTAAAAGGTAGTTATTCATTGCTGGAGGGAGTTAAAAGGCTATTGTAAGCTTCTGGTTTCAATTTTCGTTGTTCTCCCATATAGGTGCCTGCAGAACCAGCAGCCGAAATTTTTTCTTGATTCTCTAAGTATTTAAAATACTTTTCTAATGATTTATCCTCTATGATTGGAGCAAAGTCTGAAGACTTATTCTTACTGTGGTACATTAGATAGGAGGCAAAGGCTATCCCCTCGTCATTAAATGAGGGGTACTTTAAGTAAAAAAAATAGTCCTCTAGGTCAACTACATTAACATAGCGAAGATAATCCTCAGTTGATTCTTGGCTTATTTGTTTTTGACGTTCCATTACACCTACCGCAAACTTTGCTTCAGCCTCCCACTCTCTAATAGAGCGATCTCCATCTCCCTCGCCTTGATGTCCATAATCATTCATATATCCCCCATAATAGAAGTCTTGATAAGCATGGAAAAACTCTTCAAAAATGGTATGGTCCGTATAATCTTCAGCAAAAGATATAACGCCTGCTTCTCCTTCTTTATAATAGCCATAGGCTGTGAAACTGCCTCCGACAGAAGGAGGCAATTCTGCTTGGTACTCTAAGGTATAGATGCGGCCAGAGGCTGCTAAGCGTTCGTAGATCTCATTGAACAGGGGGCTGTCCTTACGGAGTTGTTCAATGCGTTTTAACTGTTCTTCTGTGGCATTGCCTTTATCTATATAATCTTCTTCTACTGGCTCCCTTTGCCCGCCAGCCGCCAAAGCTTGCTGCATCTCTTCTACAAAATCACTTCCTTCCTTCCAGTTAAAGTGGAGCTGTTCCTTATCTAAGCCTTGAGAAAGGTCTGTAAATTGAGGGATATCAACTTCCCAGTTTCCATCTAATTGTCCTTTTAGTTCTATTTGGGGAATAGGATCAAAAGGAAGATGCTCTTGGAAAAAGCCCGAAATTAAAAGGCTCATTTCTTTTAGGCCTGTAGGCCCCATCTCTAAGCGATTGAGATAGGCTTCGTCAAATCCTTCTTGTGGAATGTTTGGAGAAAAATAGTAAGGCTCTGTCAACCAAAAAAAGCCTTCTTCTTCTTCTAAAGAAAGAGCTTCTCTAGCTATATCCTGTCCCAGAACATGGATGTTCTCGGCTGGATTTAACTGATTGACATGGTCTGTCTGTCTGTCTGTCGTCGTACATGTTAATTTATAGATAAGGTTTAAGAATGAATAAATATAGCTTTTTTACAGGAAATGTTTATTGATACATAAAAGAGCTTTGACAAAATTTAAGTTTATCTATGGCCTTGGCATTTAGTGCCGAAGTGGAAAGCTAAGAGAATGACAACTGTTGAGCGGCCTAGCGATGTGCAGCAGTGGCCGAAGGCCAGACCGAAGCCCGAAGGGCTGAAGGGCCGAGCGACCCGACCAACGGGAGCCGACGCAGCGAAGCAAGTAATAGCGAGCTGCGGAACGTAGCGCCTGCCGAAGGCAGGAGGCCCCAAAACATTGGTGAAAAAAATCCTTTGCTAAAATATTGGGTCAATTAGGGTTGAACTTGTATATTGTTTTCCTAACAAATCGAATTCGTTATGAAACAAATCCTCTTTATCTTTTTGCTGAGCTTCAGCTTACAATGGGCTTCGGCCAACAATAATGATTTGCCCCCTGCAGAAGTGGGGATTGCCACCTTTTACGATGACAGTTTTCATGGTCGGAAAACTGCTTGTAGTGGAGAGACTTATGACAAAACCAAATTGACAGCAGCGCATAAAACCCTGCCTTGTGGAACAGTTATTCGGGTGACGCATGCGGGCAATAAAAAATCGGTGACCGTTCGGATAATTGATCGTGGACCTTATATTGCGGGTCAGATTGTATCTTTGTCGAAAGCGGCAGCAGCAGAAATTGGGTTGTTGGCGGATGGCCAGGCCAAGGTAAAAGTAGAGGTAGTTAGTGCAGAGGAGCGTAGTGTTAAGCCGGTAAAAAAGCAGGCCGCTGCACCCAAAGCGGAAGTTAAAGCGGCAAAAAAAGCGGCGGCTCGTCAGGTAGCGCCTACTTCTAAGCCTGCGGTAAAGAGTACGCAAGCCGATGGGTTAAACATCATCAAAGAAGCTTCGGCCTTGGACAAAGGAGGTTTATACAAGATGCAAGTATTGAAACTGGAGCCCAAGGGATTTGGGGTACAGGTTGCGGGTTATAGTGACTATGAGTCGGTGGTGCAACAGGTAGCCGTATTGCAGAAAAATTGGTTTAAGGGGGCTTTAGTTTATGCGGATGAGTTGAATGGAAAGCCGTATTATAAGATTATCATGGGGCCATTTTTTACAAAATCCGAGGCGGAGAGTTATCGAAAAAATTTGCAGAAAAAATATAAGTTGAAAGGTGCGTTTGTTGTCGAGTTAGATAAATTGGGCAAATAAGAAACCTTATATTTTAACGGAAGGCGGCTTTGGCCGCCTTTTTTGATTTTAGCAATATGTTTGAGCAAATACTGGTGTATTGGAAGCAATATTTTGGGCAAGATTGGAATGATTGGCAGATCAAGTTGGCCTTATCGGTTTTTTTTTGGTTGTTGTTTAGTCTACTCAAGCGCGTATTAAAAAACTCTGTGGCCAAGCGTTTGAAAGCCAATCCTGTGGCCAGGTACAATTGGAATAAGGGCATCTCTTATATACTCAATGGGCTATTATTATTAGCCTTAGCTTTTTTGTGGGCCAATCAGTTTGAGTCATTTGCCACCTTTTTGGGTTTATTGTCGGCGGGCTTGGCTATTGCATTTAGAGACCCTATCGTCAATATGGCGGGCTGGTATTATATTGTCTTTAGAAAGCCGTTTAAGGTAGGTGACCGAATACAGGTGGGAGATAAAACGGGGGATGTTATAGACATCAAGTTATTTGATTTTGTGATGTTGGAATTGGGAAACTGGGTACATAGCGATCAGAGTACGGGGCGTTTATTATCTATTCCCAATATGCGAGTTTTTAATACCGATATAGCGAATTATAATGCAACTTTAGACTTCATTTGGAATGAGTTGGAGTTAGATATCACTTTTGATAGTAACTGGGCCAAGGCCAAAGAGATCTTGACAGAGATCCTTAACCAAAAGGCGCCTACCTATTATGAGCAAGCAAGAGAGAATTTACGCAATATGAGTGGAGAATATTTGATCTATTATAATAAGCTGACGCCAATAGTTTATACTTCAGTAGAGCGAGAGGGAATAAGGTTTTCCTTGCGTTATCTTTGCCCACCCAAACAGCGGAGGGGGTCTGCACAGCAAATTTGGGAGAGTATATTGATTGCTTTTGCAGAAGCGGAAGATATAGATTGGGCTTATCCTAGTCAGCGTATTATAGGTTGGCCAGAAAATGAAAATAAAGGCTTAGGGGCTTAACTTTTCAGCGGAAAAAAATTAAGTAAAAGTCGAAAATTCAGCGGAAAAAGAATATCTTTAAAGCACTCAACGACAAAATACTTCCTCGACTAACCATAAAACGCATTCTACTCATGCAGAAAGTAGTAATCACTGGCTATAAAGATGTTGCTTGCCAAAAAAAGACAGGTAATGCTATTGCCTTGCAAGTTAACCCTCAAGAATTACAGCTCGACTATAACATCTCTTATGGAGATAAAGGAGGTAGTGGTGGAGACACTAGAACCTCGGAGAATGCGGGGGGAGAATCTGCTCCTATTCCTGGAGCGGCTAACTATGAGACGCCTGATTTAACGATTGAAACTGTAGTGGATGCTACAGGGGTTTTACCAGATCCAGGTGGATTGCCCACGAGTGTGGGGGGAGCTGTAATGGCGGCAATTAAATTTGCTACAGGAACACCGACGGTAGAAGATTATATTAAGAAGTTAAAAGATACTTGCTACTATTATGTAGAAGAGACGCATGGTCCTCCTTACCTAACAGTAAC
>Ga0193958_1000869_pt1 | contig 10384 bp, 9 predicted proteins | sample FB_1_MG_FD_140320 | JGI IMG/M metagenome (GOLD analysis project Ga0193958, IMG submission 140320) | Microbial mat bacterial communities from the Broadkill River, Lewes, Delaware, United States - FB_1_MG | ecosystem: Environmental > Aquatic > Freshwater > River > Microbial mats | place: USA...
ACATGAAACGCTGTTTGAATATGGGCAACGGGTTGCCAATGAGCTTGAAGAGAGGCTATTGGTTGTAGGCCCTGATACAGTGATTGCTTTTATTGCTGAACCCGTCGTAGGTGCGACTGCGGGTGCACTCACGGCAGAAGAGGGGTATTTCTCACGTATCAGAGAAATCTGTAATAAATATGGTGTTTTATTGATACTGGATGAAGTCATGTGTGGTATGGGGCGAACGGGGACATTATTTGCTCATGAACAGGAGGGTATCCATGCTGACATCGTTACCATTGCTAAGGGGTTAGGTGCTGGGTATCAGCCTATTGGTGCTATGTTAGCCAGTGATCGAGTATATGATGCGGTATCAAATGGGAGCGGCTTCTTTCAGCATGGGCATACATATATGGCGCATGCGACGGCAACCGCTGGAGCATTGGCGGTCTTGAATGCGATACAAAATGAAAACTTACTTCCCAATGTCGTTCACAAAGGAAATCTATTGATGGATAGGCTCCATCAGCGTTTTGCAGAGAACGTTCATGTGGGCGATATTCGTGGGAGAGGTTTATTTATTGGTCTTGAATTGGTGAAAGATAAGGAGACCAAGCAACCTTTCGATCCTGCCACTCAATTGCATGCGCGCATAAAGAACAGGGCTATGGAGCTAGGGTTAATTTGTTACCCTATGTCAGGCACTATTGATGGTACACATGGGCATCATATTTTATTAGCGCCTCCGTTTATCATCTCGATTGAGCAAGTAGATGAACTAGTCGATAAGCTCGGTAATAGTATTGAATCTGTAATAGACGAAGTCCTTTCAGGAGCCCCTTGCTCATGAAAAAATCACTGATTATTGTGGCGCCAAACGGTGCCAAGAAAATGAAGAGTGATCATCCTGCTTTGCCGATGACGCCTGAAGAGATTGCGCAAGAGGTTGCTGCCTGTGCAGAAGCGGGTGCTGCAATGGTGCATCTACATGCCAGAGATAACGATGGTCACCACTCGCTGGATATCGATGATAATCTACAAGTAATGGACGCGGTTACGGCGCGTGTAGGGTCTGATGTGGTCATTCAGGTGACGACAGAAGCCATCGGTATTTATACGCCACAGCAGCAGATGGCATTGATTAAAGCCGTTGTGCCAGAAGCTGCCTCGTTTGCGATAAAGGAGTTAATTCCTGATCAGAGCAGTGAGAAAGCTGCGGCGGACTTTTTCCATTGGGTAGCCGCTGAGCATATTTTGCCGCAATATATTCTCTATTCAGGGGATGATGTTGCTCGGTATCTATCCTTAAAAGCTAAGGGGGTTATACCGGATGCTCCTCACCATCTGCTTTTCGTATTGGGGCGGTATCACGTTCAGCAACAAAGCTCAGTGAGTGGATTACGGGAGTTTCTTCAATACCAAGAGCAATTAGGTCAGACGCCATGGGCATGTTGTGCCTTTGGTATATCCGAACAAGCAATATTGCTTGAGGCTGCGAAACAGGGAGGCGATGTACGTATTGGCTTTGAAAACAACCTTTTTGCAGCAGATGGTAAACAGTTGGCTACCAATAATGCATCCCAAGTTTCAGATTTAGTTGATGTTTTAAAGGCAGATGGTATATCCCCAATGAATGTCAGTGAACTACGCCAAGTCTATGGCTGTAGCTAAGCCCTAAACGCAAAAAAGCCCCAAAAGGGGCTTTCTGGTTCAAGGTCTTAATTAAGCAAGATAGACCTCTTCTTCTTCGAAGACTTCATCATTGACGGCATCATCACCGATGAGCTCAGTATGTTTTGTCGCGCCTTTTTTGTGGGTCTGCTTATCGCGAAGTTTAGATAGCTGGCGGTCAATCTTATCAGCGACAGCATCCAATGCAGCATATAAATTATCAGCGCTCGCTTTAGCTACAACTTCCCTACCGCAGGCATGCAGGATAGCTTCTACATCCTCTTGGCGATCTTTTTTGTCAATAGTTACTTGCGCACTGGAGATAATATCAAAATGACTTTGGCTATTTTCTAGCCAACTTTCAATTTTTTCGCGAACAGCGGGTGAAACTTTATCATGACGGCTAGTGATGTTAATGATCATATTCTTTCCTTATCACACTGCGAGCAATATCTTTTTGCTCAGAATTCGACTTTGAAAAAGTAACGCGCTAACTCCGTATCTAAGGGTGAATGTGACAATCTCTTCACTTTCACTATAGACCGATTTTAGCTAGAAAGGAAAGGGGTTTTTGAAGATTATTCTTCAACCCATACTTCGCGTACTGGCTCCCCAAAATCATCGTAAATGATTTTCTTTCGGGGCCGCTTAGAGTAAACATGAGTAGGACTTTCTGTTTTGGAACGGCGCCTAGAGTCTATAGCTGCCAGTGCTTCAGGAACGGGGGTACGCTCCTGCTTCGGGTGGCCGAATGTAAAGCTGTTACGGTGATAAGCACCTTCCACAAGTCCAGATGCACCACTGTCTACATGCTGAATGGCGCCGCCATGTTTGATGAACTCTTGAATTTTTGATTCGAGTTCTTGGCGGGTTTCGGCTTTGGTCGGTCGTTTATTCATGGCTGGCATTATGCCTTAATGCACGAGAGGAGGAAATTACCAGATAAAGCTTTGGCTAAAATATCTGGGTGAGATCGCAAGGGGTTATCGTTATACTCCCGTTCATTATAGTGCTAGGAATGACCGATGAATTATACGCCTCTAACAGAGTATCGACATGCGTGGTTTTATCATCACAAGGATATGCCGGTATCGGCTGAAGATCTTGAACTTATCAAGCCGATGACACCAGCCAGAGCATACCAGCTATGGACTCAAATGATTAGTAAGCAAAGTGATGATATCACTGAATTAGCGAAAGATGATTGGGCTAGCCACAGTCAAACCTGGGTGGAAGAGGGGGCTTGGCAGAGCGCATGGGATAGTGAGAGTCTTGATCTACCAGACTTGTTTAATCTTTACTTTCCATGGGATAACCAGACTGTTGTTTATTTTTGCTACGGTGCTGAGCATATCGTTGAAACACGTTGGGATGTGTTTCGTCGCTGCTGGAAGAACTTTTTGTTTATCGATGACAGCCCGATTTTATTGGGGAAAAAGCGCAAAGAAGTTGCCCAGTTCTTTCAGAATGGATCCTTTAGGCTGGGGCAACGCCCTTAAGTAATACTATTAGCGGAAAAAATTCCCTAGAAACAGATCAATGAGTTGATCGCTGTCAGTTTTTAAATCTATCTGCTGGATATGGGTTTGCATGTTGTTATCGACAAGCCCATGCAGATAGCTCCATAGGGCAGCTGCTAATAGCTGGGGAGTATATTGCGGATTCAATTGAGCGCGGTTCTCAAGGTGAATCAGCGCATCCAAAATTGATTGGTAGATGCGAGTCGCCTTCTCTTCCAAGTATATTTGTAGCGCCGTCTGATGCGTGGTGGATTCTGCTGAGTTCAGGACAATTCGGACGGCTTGACTGACCTTCGGATTATTCACTACCACTTTTAGCATCTGCTTAATTGTCTCAGAAAAGTGACGCGTTCCATCCGTAGGAGTGGGGGACGATAGTGCTTGTAAAAATATTTCCAAGGTAGGGGCAGCGTCGCGCTCCCATAGCCCTTTAATAACATCCTCTTTGTTTTCGAAGTGCCAATATACCGCGCCTCTTGTGAGTGATGCCTGCCTTGCAATATCGTTTAGTGTGGTATGACTTACCCCTTGCTGCGCGAAAAGCATAGCTGCTGAATCAAGTAACAAGTGGTAAGTTTTTTGTGCTTCTTCTTTGGTCTTTCTTGCCATTAGCTGAGTCGGTATTTAAAAACGTTTAATATACCCCAATTCTAATTAATATACATTCACATCTGTTTATTAAAAGAGAAGAGCTAGGGTACTTTTGCTACAAGTGCGACACCTTGGCGGTAGCCTAGCCCTCCATTGCCATGCACCATGCCGTAGGTTTCAGTACCTGAACAGAGACGATGGTACATGGTGATCAGGCCATTCAGGGCTGGGTTATTCCAAGGTGCTCTTGCCAAGTTCATTCCACCGGTAACGGTGATGGTGTGCTCACTCAGGAATCCAGAAATTTCTTCCAAATGATCTACCAGGCCGCTGGCGAGTAAGAAGGCCATAGGAACAACAGGATAACAGGTGTAAACTTCTAAAAGCGCATCCCCTTGGCGAAATTGCTTCGCAAAGTCGACATCAGCCTTTTGGCAACATTGCTTATAAGCGTTTTGTAGATGCTCATAATTTGATATTTTTCCAATGTAATCGCGACCATCCCCTTCAATCCTGCCTAGCCCTACGGCTTTTACTTCAATCTGTTCGTTTTTAGGGATATTTAACTGTTGTGCCAGGCGCTCAGAGCATATGAGCATACGGCCTGAAAAGTCGACTAAAGGGTTGGCGCAGTCAACACCCCTAAAGAGTGAGGTGATAGGTTTGTACCACCGATCATCCGGAAGTTGCTCTGGGGTGAAGTTATCCGATAGCGTGTTACGGTAACTTAATTGATAGTTTTCAAACAGCGCATGAGCTATGCGTTGAAATTCATCTTCTGTGCTTTTCTGTCGCGTTATAAAGTGCGTTGCTAGCTCATTATAGGCTTCTGTTAGCGGATACTGAGCGCCATAAACTGCCATTTTCTCAAGTCGTTCGTCACGGGTGTAACCGCTCTTAATGTGATCTTCCCCACTAATAACAACCGCTTCGGCACCAGCATCAATCAGAATTTTAGCTTTGGATAGTGCTTCGATCGGTGCGCAACCGCTGCGAAAGTGTCCATCTTTTTCAGGGCTATGCCAGTCGGCACTTAATGGTTCAATAATCAACTGCTTGATATCAAAACCTTTTTCTTGGATCTGTTGTTCAAGTGCTAAGCAATGTTGTTGAGAACCTTGACTATCAATCGTTTTGGCGGCGGAAATGATTAGGGCGCTAGGCATAATGGGCTCATCGTTATTGTAGTTAGAGGATTATAGTAGCAAATCAGATTAGGGTTTTCCTTCATGATATGTGAGTAAATATTTCATATAAATATCCTTTATAGAGGCCGCTATTTACGTATAATAAACATACGTTCATGAATGTTTGTTGGTGGTGAGCAATGAAAAAAGCTTTGTTTCTTGTACTGCTAGTGGTGTCTACTGGTTTTTTGAGTGGTTGTGATCAGCCGGTAGAGTCTGCAGCTGTGGATGCTGAAGTTATCAGACCTGCACAAATCGATTTGGCGATATCGGTAGCTCCCACGACACGGCGGACTTTGCCAGCAACCATTGAAGCGTCGCGTCACTCTGCACTGGCCTTTCGTGTATCGGGTCAGTTACAAGTCCTACCTGTGAAAGCCGGCGATATAGTGGAGGAAGGGGCGTTATTGGCTCAGTTAGACCAAACCGATTTTAAAACAGTGGTTGATGATCGTCAGGCAAGATATCAACTCGCCAAAGTACAGTACGACCAAATAAAAGCGTTAATTGCGAAACAATACGCTAGTCAGACTCGTTTAGATGAGGCTAGTGCTAATCTTAAGGCGGCGCGTGCTGCCTTATCGGCTGCTCAGGATAATTTGCGTTACTCTCGGTTGATCGCTCCGTTCGATGGAGTTATTGCGAAAGTTGATATTGAGAATTTTCAGGCTGTACAAGCGCAGGCCCCCATTATTGAACTGCAAGGTCAAGAGAGTGTTGATATTCGTTTTAGTATTCCTGAAACGCTGTTAACTCATATCAATCCTGATATTGATGCTAGTAGTATCTGTGGTGTGGTGCGCTTCGATAGTCAACCAGACAGTGAATTTAATGCTTGCTACAAAAAGCATGACTCCGTTCCTGACCCCTTAACGCGTACCTACCGAGTTGTGTTTAGTATGTCTCGTGAGGCTAAGTTCCCAATCTTTCCGGGAATGTCTGCCAGTATCGAGGTTGATATGGGGAATTTCTTATTAGCCGAGGGTATCTCCGGTGCTGTCAGTGTGCCTATTGAGTCTGTGTTTGAAACACAGGGTAAAAGTTTCGTCTGGCGAGTTACTGATCAGATGCAAGCGACGAGGACTGAGATTACGCTCCTGAAAATAATGGAAGATCGAGCGATCATTAAAGGCTTGGATGATGCTACGCCTATTATCAGTGCGGGTGTTGCCTACGTGAAAGAGGGGCAAAAGGTAAGAGCAATTAATAAAGAACGCGGATTGTGAGGCGCTTGTCATGAACTTGGCTGAGTATGGTATTCGTCACAAAACGGTGACTTGGTTAGTTGTCGCATTACTCATCGGTGGGGGAATATTCTCTTTTTTAGGGTTAGGAAGGCTCGAAGATCCAGCATTCACTATTAAAGAGGCCTTGATCAACACGGCGTACCCGGGAGCATCCCCTCAAGAGGTAGAAGAGGAGGTGACGCTCGTGTTGGAAAATGCCATCCAACAGTTACCCTATGTTGAAGAGATTGTTTCTACATCGAGTGCTGGTTTTTCTCAAATACAAGTGGAAATGAAGAGCACTTATCGAAAGAAAGATCTTGCTCAAATCTGGGATGAAATGCGCCGTAAAGTTAATGATATTGCAGCAACCTTACCGCCAGGAAGTTCATCGCCACAGATTATCGATGACTTCAGTGATGTTTACGGTATGTTCATGGCGCTCAGTGGGCAAGGATATAACTACGAACAGTTGGAAGATTATGCTGACTTTCTTCGCAGGGAGTTGGTGTTATTGCCAGGCGTTGGCAAAGTTACTGTAGGAGGGAGCCGTCAGGATCAGATTATCATAGAGATTGATCGAGCGAAGTTAGCCGCTACGGGTTTCTCTGTGGCTGCGCTACAGCAAGTGCTTAGTACTCATAATCTTGTTAGCGATGCGGGCAGAATCCGAGCCGGTAGTGAATATATTCGTATCAGTGCGCTGAACCATTCGCAAATTAGCCAAGGTCTGGGTGGTTTATTATTAGGTGAAGCCAACGGTGAATTAGTTCATCTAACAGATGTGGCTACTATCCGTAAAGATTACGTGGATCCGCCACTTCACTTATATCGCTACAACGGTGATTTTGCGCTAACGCTGAATCTCTCTTTTGCAGCGGGAGTAAACGTCGTTGAGGTTGGAGAAGCGGTACAGTCTCGTTTGCAAGCATTGGAGTACAGCCGCCCAATCGGGATGCAGATTGATTTTATCTACAATCAGCCCGAGAGAGTTGAGGCATCGGTGAATGATTTTCTGGTCAGCCTAGGGCAAGCCGTCGCTATTGTAGTAATCGTTCTGCTCATCTCTATGGGAACCCGGCCGGGTATTTTGATGAGTGGTGTTTTATTACTGACGATCTTGGGGACTTTTATTTTAATGCGTATCTATGGCATTGAATTGCACCGCATTTCTCTAGGCGCGCTGATTATCGCGTTGGGCATGCTGGTGGACAATGCCATTGTGATTACCGAAGGGGTTATCATTGGTATGCAGCGTGGTATGACACGCTTGGAGGCCGTCCGTAAAATTGTTCAAAACACCAGTTGGCCACTGCTGGGTGCAACCATTATCGCAATTGCTGCTTTTGCCCCGATAGGTCTTTCTCCTGATGCCAGTGGGGAGTTTACCAGTAGCTTGTTTTGGGTTTTGTTTTTTTCTCTGCTTTTGAGTTGGTTCCTTGCCATTACGGTGACGCCGTTCTTTTGTTATCTATTATTTAGAGAAAAGACTCATACAAAGGAGAATGACTTACCGAATGAGGATCCATATAACGGGGTGATTTACCGTCTTTATAGACAGGCATTAGATGTGGCCTTGAGATTTAGGTGGTCCACGGTGGTATTTATGGTTGCGATACTATTTGTCTCTCTTTATGGGTTTAAATATGTGAAGCAAGGATTCTTTCCGTCAACTTCTTTACCCATTGTACTGGTAGACTACTGGTTGGCAGAAGGCAGTGATATTCGGGCTACCGAAACTGATATCAAACAGTTGGAGAAGCAAATTCTTGAACTGGGTCATATTGAGCAGGTTACCAGCACCATAGGGCAGGGAGCAGAGCGCTTCATGTTGACTTACGCACCTGAACATAACTTTTCCAGTTATGCTCAGATTATTGTGCAAACGGACAGCTATGAGCATCTGGAACCGACGGTTGGTAAAATTAATACACTGTTGAAAGAGCAATACCCTCAGGCCTTTGCGAAGTTTACCCGCGTATCTATTGGCCCTACTACAAAGGCTAAGATAGAAGCGAGAATCGTAGGTTCAGACCCCGACACACTCAGAGCGCTAGCCGCTCAAGTGATGGATATTTTTGATGATGAACCGACGGCCACTAATGTCGATCAGGACTGGCGTCAGCGAACTAAATTGTTGCGACCGGTTTATGATGAAGCAGAAGGCAGGCGTTTGGGTATCAGTGAGGCAGACCTGAATCAGGCAATCAAAATGCACGTTAACGGTCTTCCTATTGGTTTGTATCGTGATGGTTCTGATTTGTTGCCTATTGTGTTGCAGGCTCCTGCGTCGGAGCAACAAGGCGTTGAGTCCCTCAAAAATCTTCAGGTATACAGTTCTGCACGGCGAACCTACGTCAATATCGGTCAAGTTGTTAAGTTTATTGAAATCGATTGGGAAGACCCTCTCATTAAAAGGCGTGACCGTAAGCGAACATTGACGGTTATGGCAGATCCTAATCCCGCTACAGAAACGACAGCGGCGGAGTTATTAAACCGTTTGAAGCCCAAAGTGGAAATGTTATCCCTGCCTGTAGGATATGAGATTAAATGGGGGGGAGAATTTGAGGCACAGCAAAAAGCCAATAAGGCGGTGTTTACACCTTTTCCGCTAGGCATACTGGTGATGTTCGTTATAACCGTATTTATGTTCAACTCTATGAGACAAACGCTGGCCGTTTGGTTGACGGTTCCTCTCGCTATCATTGGCGTAACGTGGGGGTTGATCCTTATGGGAGCTCCCTTTAGTTTTACAGCGCTACTGGCTGTCCTTAGTTTGGTTGGCATGCAGATTAAGAACGGTATTGTGCTGGTGGAGGAGATAAAGCGTTTGGAAGAGGAAGATGGCTATGCTTGGATTGATGCGATTCGTGATGCGTCGGTCAGTCGTGTGAGGCCAGTTACGATGGCTGCTATCACAACAATTCTGGGAATGCTGCCATTATTATCAGACGTTTTTTTCGAACCGATGGCCGTTACGATAATGTATGGTTTGGGTTTTGCTACGATCCTTACCCTGTTTGTTGTGCCCGTCCTATTTGCTCTACTTTACAGGGTCCGGTTAAATCCTTCAGAATAAGGTCATAATTTTTTGCCAAGGATGGTAATTATGAAGACCCACAACCTAGGGCTGGCATCGCTGGCTCTTTCTCTGTTCTGTGCCCCTACCGTTGCTATTGGTGTTTCTTCCGATCCTAACTTGCAGCAGGCATCTAGTCTTGATGAGAAACGGGAAACCATCGATCTCTCTCACTACCTTTACACTGAAAAGTTGGATGGTGTTCGTGGTTACTGGGATGGCCGTAAACTAATGACGCGAACGGGCAAGCCTATTCACGCACCTGCTTGGTTTTTAAGCGCATTACCAGAGATTGCTGTGGAAGGAGAGCTATGGATAGGGCGAGGCCAGTTCGAGAGGGTGTCAGGTATTGTTCGAACAAACGAGCCTAACGATGAAAATTGGCGAGATGTAACCTTCTGGTTATTCGACCTACCTCACTATCCTGGTGACTACAAAACGAGAAAGCAATTCTTAGATCAGACAGTTACACGGATTAATGTGCCTTTTATTCGTGCGGTCAACGTGAAGCCCTTTACTTCTGATTTGCAGCTTCAACGAGATTGGCAGTTGTGGCAAAAGCAAGGAGCTGAGGGTGTCATGCTCTATAAAGAAGACGCACTTTACCTTCCTGGTAGGGGCACAGCCCTGTTGAAACTTAAAGGTTATGAGGATGCAGAAGCTACCGTAATCGAAATACTCGAAGGAAAAGGGAAATACCGAGGTATGATGGGGGCTCTGCTAGTGGAAAGTGCTAATGGTGTACGTTTTAAGGTTGGTTCAGGCTTTACTGATGAGCAACGTAAGACTCCACCGGCGATAGGCTCGCAAATTACCTACCGTTACAATGGACTTACCCGTAATGGGCTACCTAGGTTTGCCCGGTTTGAACGGCTTCGCCCTGAAGAGTGATTAAGCACTCGTAAGCCTCCCGAATGGCAATAAACGCTTCGGGTGATCCTCCTTTGTCGGGATGGTGTCGTGTTGCTTGTTTCTTATACTGCTGTTTAATAATAGACGGCGTGGGGTTATCAATATCGATTTCGAGCCTTTTAAGCGCCTCAAGTCGCTTATCTATGCAGTAGAACCGTGCCCAAAACTGCCGCAGCATTGTTTGTACCTCTTCGGCTTGGGTACTCTCAAATTCAC
>Ga0193958_1000872_pt1 | contig 10372 bp, 10 predicted proteins | sample FB_1_MG_FD_140320 | JGI IMG/M metagenome (GOLD analysis project Ga0193958, IMG submission 140320) | Microbial mat bacterial communities from the Broadkill River, Lewes, Delaware, United States - FB_1_MG | ecosystem: Environmental > Aquatic > Freshwater > River > Microbial mats | place: USA...
GTTATTCAGGAGAGTTTGAAACCAATCCTAATGCTGAACCTGAATAGTCTTGAGTAGTTGAGATAAGTAATGTTTAAGTGACTCAAAAATCACCTAGGAAGGTAGCTTGGGAAGGGGCAGATTATTGATTGATTAAGGCGTATGCTTAGGCGCAATGAATAGACTAATAAACTTGCGATGTTAGGAGGCTGCGTGGGTAGGAAATACAAGCAGTGCTCAAACGTTATGAAGGGTAATGTATGAGTGTGGCAAATTTTTGGAAACGTAATAGCAAAGCCATTCCTATCTCGATTGCTTTGTTATTTATGACGGCTTTAGGATTATTGGTAACCGAGCATAAATTGCCGTGGATGATTCTTGTGGTGTATCTCGCACTGAGTGTGGTGTCATTTATTATGTACTTAAATGATAAGGCGGCAGCACAGCGCGGAACCTCAAGAATTCCAGAAAGTACTCTGCATTGGGTGGCATTGTTAGGGGGGTGGCCGGGGGCTTTATTAGGGCAACAAACTTTACGGCATAAATCTAAAAAAATGACATTTCGAGTGGTGCTGTGGCTGACGATTTTACTTAACGTAAGCGCATTTATTTGGTTGTTTAATGGCAATCACTTTGCATGGTTTGGACGCTTGTTTTCATAAGTAAGCGTTTTAATGGAAAGAGCATGACAGGTTTTTTGTGTTATAAAACGTGGAGTAATAACAGTGGTAACATGGCCTGCAGTCATCAAATTAGCTGAAGATAGTGAGCTTATTTATATCGCAGATTTAGCGCAGTGGCAGGCAGACGATTGCCAACATCATTTTGATACACAAGACCGGCTGATTGATGCCAATGGCCTTTTGTATGTTGTGGTGCAATCCTCGGAAGGTGGCAATTTGCAAACAACAGGTGAATCGGTATCGCTGATGCAATTCACAAGCTGGGTACGAGCACATGTCTCACAGCTGGGGCATTGTTGTGTGGCGAAGCTGGGGTTTGCATCGATTGCTCAAGCGATTGCATGTGTGGCGGAGATGGATGAGGTGTAGCCCTAAGCTGGCAGTACTGCTTAGCCTGCTTAGGACTGATTAAGTCACTGATTAGTGAAACCAATAAGTAAGCCCTGCATTGATTTGAATATTATGGTCATTATCAACCAAAGGGCTCTTGCTAATCTCATCTGGTCGATCCATATACAACACGCTGGAGCTTAGGCTAAGCTTTTTCGAGAGGTTCATTTTACCATCTAAGCCGATATAGGGAGTGGTTGCAGCATTGCCTTGATAGGCAGCACGGCTTGCAGTTGCTTCACTACTTTTAACACCATAATAATAATCGACTACCTCTTTACTTTGCCATTTAAGGCCGGCGACAACACCCAAGGCTAATTTTTTTTGGGCGCTAGGTGTCTCGTTGTAAAAATCAGGGCCAAAGCGTAAGTCCGCTTCATGACCTTTATGGGTATTACTCACATCTTGGGTGGCATCTAAGCTAAGTAGCCCATAAGTGGTTTTATAGCCTGCTCGAAAGCCTAAATCGAGAGATTCATCACGATCACTTAATCCCGCCAGGGCTTTGGCACTACTGGCCTCATAACCGCGTGTCTCAGATTTTAGCAATGCCTCTAATTGAAATTTGTTTTTATCCAAAAACTTATAGGACATTGAGTCACGGCCCATATTAAATTTTTGTCCACGGTACTTCAGATGAATGTTGGCGGCATGGTCATTATCTTGTGCTTTGTACAAAGATGGTGAGTTACTTAAATCCAGGCCAATACCAAAGTGATTCTGGGGAATAGATGTAGCACTGATGCCATGTTGTGTGGATGGCGTTGGCGTATCTGCTTGTACGGCACTCACAGGGAGCAAGATACTCATTGCGCAAGCTGTAATGGTGTTTAAATAGTTCATGGTGTGCTCTTTGTTTGTTTTTGATAGAGCAAAGCGTAAGTACTTATCAGGTGATTGTCTGTGAGTGAAATGTTATGAGTTTGTAGCCAAGCCAGCGGATAGCTTGTAACGCTTACAAAACAACAACACTTCCTTACTTGAATAGAGGATTGGCCTTGTGAAAAACTGGCCTCTGCCATTTCTTCAGCATCGTTTATAGAGAGTCCCTATGAGTACTATTCCACACTACCATTCCATTTTATTGGTTGAAGATGACCAGCGTTTGTCAGCTCTGATTGCAGAGTATTTAGAAAAGCAGGGGCTTGATGTAGCAGTGGAGTATCGTGGTGATCAGGCAGTACAAAGGATTATTGAGCAACAGCCAGACTTAGTGATTTTGGACTTAATGTTGCCGGGGCTGGATGGTCTAGAGGTCTGTCGCCAAGTGCGCCCTTTGTATCAATCGCCGATTTTAATGCTGACAGCGCGTGATGAAGATGTGGATCAAGTGGTGGGCTTGGAGCTTGGTGCCGATGATTATGTCATTAAGCCGGTACAACCACGCTTATTACTGGCAAGGGTTCGGGCTTTATTACGGCGGGCAGCCGGTACTGCCAACGTACCACAGGAGAAAAGTAAGGTGGGCTACTCCGCGATAATGGATTTTGAACGTTTACAAATTCACCCCGCAGCCAGAGAGGTGACATTAGATCAAGACTCAGTGTCCCTAACTACGCAAGAGTATGATTTATTGCTTTTGCTCGCCAATAATGCTGGTGTGGTGCTCAGTCGTGATGCCATTTCAGAGGCAACAGCAGGTATTGAATATGATGGGCTGGATCGCTCTATTGATATTCGTATATCACGGCTGCGTAAATTATTAGAGCAAGACTCTGGTAATCCGAGCGGTATTAAAACGGTACGTGGTCAAGGGTACTTATTTGTCGCACAAGGCTGGTCACATGATTAAGCTATTTATTACGCTTAATCTGTTACTGGCATTAGTGATTAGTCTGTACCTTGTTAGTGTTACAAGTCTGGCGCAAAGCATATTGCAACCGATCAAAGAGTCCCACTATCAAAAAGTAGGGCAGGGCACACTCAAGCTATTAAATCGTGCCGTAGAAGGTGTTTCCGTGACTGAACGTGAAGCCATTATCGAAGAGTTACAACAACAATTTATTTATCCATTGGCCTTGGAATCAAAAGATGCCCAAGCCTTTACGCCGCATCAGTTATCGCGTCTAGAGCAAGGTTTGATTGTGCAACTTGAGCATGATCATGCTGACTACCTTTATGGTTATTTACCCAATACCGACCTGATGTGGGCGGTGGCATTTGATCAGACCTATATTGCAGATGAAGAGAATACGGTAGCAGGCTCTTTGTATTTATTAAGAAAAGAGTTAGAACAGTATCCTGCTAGTCAGCAGCTGGCTGCTTTAGAGCGTGTAAAGGGTTTCTTTGGTATTGAGGTGAATTTACGTTTGCGTGATGAGCTGGCACTGGATGCAACACAAATGGCGAAGGTGAATCGGGGCGAGATTTTGGTGGTGTTTAAAAATGATGATGATGAGCAAATCTACCAAGCCTTATCCAATAGCCCATGGGTGATTCATATAGGCAGTATTCATCTGCCATGGCTTGCGAAGTATTTAAACCTCATTGTATTGGGGATCTTGTTATTGATGCTTGGCTTGGTGACGTTGATTTGGGTGGGAACATTATGGCGTGAGTTATCGAAAATTCGCCAAGCTGCAAAGCACTTTGGTGATGGTGACTATCATACGCGAGTACCTTATAAAAAATATTCTCGTCTTGCACAGTTAAGCCATGCGTTTAATGTAATGGCTGAGCAAACCCAAAACAGTATTCGCTCGCATAAAGAGCTGACCAGTGCTGTGTCGCATGAGTTGCGTACGCCAGTGGCAAGAATGCGCTTTTCACTGGATATGTTGGCTGACAGTGATAATGAGCATGATCGTGAGCGTTATATTGCCAATATGAATGTAGATATGGAGGAGTTAGATAGTCTGTTACATGAGCTATTAACCTATGCGCGTTTAGACCAAGGCGGTAATGTGGTGAATGTACAAGATGAGTTGCTTGATGAGTGGCTGCTCAACACGATGCAGTCATTGAAACCACTCTCTGGCAGTGTGGTATTAAATTGGGAATGTGACAGTCAGTTGCATGGAGCAGTAGCTCGTTTTGATGCTGTATTGATGAATCGCTTGTTGAGTAATTTGGTACAAAACGCGATTCGCCATGCCAATACACAAGTGCTTGTGCAACTATCTGCTTTGGGTGAACAGATAATCTTGTGTGTTGATGATGATGGGGTGGGGATTCCTGAGCAGGAGCGTGAGCGTTTGTTTGAAGCTTTTGCAACACAAGATAGTAGTCGCAATAAAGCGACACAAGGCTTTGGTTTGGGCTTGGCTATTGTGAAACGGATTATACAGGCACATCAGGGACAGGTGAGTATTGAAAGTGCCCCAATGGGTGGGGCACGTTTGTGTGTACGCTGGCAGGGGCTAGTCAGTCCATAACTAGCAGACTGACGGGTCAGCGTCGTAGCAGTAACATGAAATAGCCAAGATTGAGCATACTGGATAAAGCCGCTGCGAAGTAGGTAAAGGCGGCTGCTTTTAGCACGCTTTCCACCTGTGGCATATATTGCTCAGGCACATAGCCTTCTTTTAGGATTGGCAGGGCTTTGCCAAAGCTAGCATCCCACTCTTCAGGTAATACAACCAAGTACGTCATGGCTGCAATGATTTGCATAATAATGCTAATAATCACAGGCAGTGCCATGGCCAATGGAGTGCGTAATACCAGGGCTAACACAGGGGATGCCCACAATACATAAACTCCAAGCTGTCGCATCTTGAGTGCTTGGGGAATGTATTTGGCACGCAGCTTAAAAATCTCTTCTTTACGATAAAACTGCATTGCATGACCCACCTCATGGGCAGCCACCGCAACTGCTTTTAAGGATTTGCCATGAAAGTTGCTAGGACTTAAGCGAACGGTTTGTGCTTCAGGGTCAAAGTGATCTTGATTCTCAGCGGTCTCTTCCACTTTAATACCTTGCAAGCCAAAGCGCTCAATTAAGTGTACCGCCAACTCTCCACCGGTACCTTGTAGCTCAGGTATCTCTTGTGAGTTTTGTTTCATAACACGGCGTATCCACAGCTGAGGTAGATAGCTAAGCAGTAACAGTAATCCAATCAGTACAATATAAATCATTTGCCTAGTATAAGCGGTGTTGTTGGGTGGCGCAGAATTACCTTAGCCAAAACGTTGGTCAATGCGAGGCTGAAACAAAATAGGTGCATAGATTACTACAAACAGACTAAATCCAAGTACCCAGCATAACTGTGCTGTCGCAATACTGATGCCATACAAACTGGCAGGCAGCACAAGCGGTAAGATCACACGGAAAATGGCTCCTGCAATAAGGGCGATAAAGATGAAGCGAATGGCGCTTGGAGGCTGTTGTACATTACGCCCTGTATGACCCAGTGCAATACGTGACATCATGCCACTGGTAATCAAACCAATTCCCCCTGCTGCAAAGGCATGTAAGGCGACCCAAGGAGATATACTCAGAAGGCTTCCCAATGCGTGTAAGGCAAAGCCCAAGACAATAAAGCCATAACCCAGATACAGTATCCACAATAGCGGCTTGCTCCAAATGCCAAAGTGGTACCATCCCCAGAGGCGGATGCTGTGTAAGATAAAAAGGCAAGCGGCTAACAACTGGCTAAGGAGTGAGTAAGGGGTAAAGACTTCCACCAGCATAAAGCCTAGAAATAAAAATAAGCTACTGATGTCGAGCCACTTATAGTTTTTGAGTGTCACGGGCGCATCTGCAACACCACGCTCAATAAAAAAGGGAATGACGCGCCGCCCCATCATCATAATCAAGGATAAAATTAAATACAGTCCAGCGTATAAGCCCCAAGATAATGTCTGCGCAGGGCTATAGCCGAGCAAGGCCGCATAAAATAGGGCATTGCTCGCACCCATCAAGGCTATTTTGAGTACAATTGGCATTTGTTGCCACTGCTTAGCTCGTACAATGGGTATAACAATCGCTACCACTAAGCCCAGCATAAATAATAAATCTGCCAGTGCCATCCAATGTAGCGCGTGCTCCATCATGCTAAAGGGGAGTAGTCGTGCACAAAGCCAGAGTAAGGCAAGTATTGCCAGCGGTATTCCTTGTGGTGTTGCATGCCCTGTCCAGTTGCGCACGGCAGTCAGTAAAAAGCCAGCAGAGACTGCCATTGCATAGCCAAACACCATTTCATGACCATGCCACCACAAAGAGGGGAAGGCAGGGTTTAGGAGTGCTGTGTGACCGGTGCTATAAATGATAAACCAAAGCAGCATGGAGATCGCACCAAAGCTTGCGGCTAATAAAAAGAACGGACGAAAGCCTAAGTTCAATAAGGCAAAGGGTTTTTGAGGAGTGGGGGATTCGATATTTAGCATAAGTTATGTGTTTTATTGTAGGTCATTGCATCGTAATCCCTATTCTAGTCAGAATGCCACCGATCACCTTGATACGGATCAAGTGGCATTTTTCAAAAGGGGCTTAGTCCAACCAAATAAAAACAATGCACAATGCAGTTAATGCGGCCATGACGCTATTAAACACACGCAATATATTTTGGCGTCCTAAGAAACGTCGAATGTATTGTCCAAAGCCAGCCCAAAGCATAATTGATGGTGTACCGACAATGGCATAGATGGTTGTAATCATAAACACTGACCACCAATAGCCTTCGCCGATTAATGAAAAACTGGCATTGGCAGAGATCACCATGATCCATGCTTTTGGGTTGATGTATTGAAAGGCTGCGGCCTGTATTAAGGAAAACGGCTTGGCATCCTCTTGCTTGGCACCAATACTGGAAAAAAATAATAATTGATAGGCAAGCCATAATAGGTAGGCGCTCCCCACCACACGCAAAACTTGTTGAAATATAGGGAATTGTGTAAATAAAGCACCCAGCCCTAGGCCAACAGATACATTGAGCATCACCATGCCGACAATAATGCCAGCCACATGGGGCAGGGTGCGCTTAAAACCAAAGTTTGCACCGGATGCAGTGAGCATAATATTGTTTGGCCCTGGCGTAACAGAGGTAACAAATGCAAAGGCTGTGACAGCCAAGATGAGTTCAATAGAGATCATAATCTTTACCTGTTGTGACTTTTCTCGCTAAGCGATTTACTGTAAAATTGTCACCATGACAATGATAAATTGTATCGATTTTTGGTCGATTTATTGATACTGTATCTACTCACAATTTAAGTCAATAAAAGTATTGTAACCATGACAATGTGGCAGCCAGATTTAAGCAACTATCAAAGTGCAATGTACCAAGCGATTGCGGATGAAATTGAAAAAGGGGTGAAGCAAGGTAAATTGAATGTGGGAGATAAGTTACCTACACATCGCGCATTAGCTGATCAACTGGGTGTAACCGTTGGTACGGTGACCCGTGGTTATGCTGAGGCAGAAAAGCGGGGAACGGTGACAGCTAGAGTGGGCAGTGGCACCTTTATTGGCTCACAGGATAAACCCAGCAGTTTTGCGATTTTAGCCAGAGAGCGTAGCCAGCACATTGACTTTAGTTTGAACCTTCCCATTCCAATAGAGAGTAATCGCTACTTACAAGCTAGCCTGCGTGAGGTCGCAGATCAGGTACCAAGTTTAGATTTGGTGGGCTACCAGCCTGAAAAGGGCGCGACCCATCAACGGCAATGGGCAGTGGGTTGGCTACAAAGCTTGGGTGTAGAAACGATGCTTGAGCAGTTGACCATTACCTGTGGTGGACAACATGGGATTACGCTTGCGTTGGCCGCAACGGTACGACCCGGTGAACATTTATTGTGTGAAGCACTGACCTATCCTGGACTTAGTGCCGTGGCAGCACAGCTTGGTATTAAAGTCACCGGTGTGGAAATGGATGCGCAGGGTATTATTCCAGAGTCCTTAGAAGAGCATTGTAAAAATGGCCATTATCGTGCCTTGTATTGTACCCCTGTGGCACAAAACCCAAGCAATGTCACCATGAGCACGCAAAGGCAGCAAGCGATTTTGGAGATTGCTGAGCGCTATCATCTGTGGGTGATTGAAGATTTGGTCTCTGCGTATTATTGTGAGGATAAGCCCATTGGCTTTTATGCATTGAACCCTGAGCGCTGTTTGTATATTAATAGTCATTCAAAAATGTTGGCCGGTGGCTTGCGAGTCGGCTATTTGGTGACACCGAAGTGCTTAAATGCTTCGGTTGCGGCTGCCATTCGTGCTCATTGTTGGTTTACATCACCGTTGAGTGTGGAAGTGGCACAACGCTGGATTTCAGGGGAAGGGTTTGCAAGCATGGAGCATACGATTCGACAAGAGTTGAATCGGCGCATCGAGGCGGCTCAAGCGATTTTAGCACCGTATCAGTGCCGTGTGCAGGTGGGGAGTTCTCATTGTTGGCTAAGCTTACCAGAGCCTTGGCGCGCTGCGGAGTTTGAGGCAGCATTGGCAGAAAAAGGTGTAGCGGTATTATCATCAGAGCCATTTGCAGTGGGGCGTTTTCATGCGCCACAAGCGGTGCGTATTTGTCTTAGTGCACCGGCGAGTTATGACGATGTTGTGAAGGGGTTAACGATTATTCGAGAAACCTTGGATCATGATCTGGTTGGGCATTTATCGGTATTCTAGTCATACGCAAAAGGGAGGAAAGTCATGCTGGAGCTAGAAGAAAGTGGCTTACAGTTACAGTTGCCAGATGGGCAGCAAGCCTATTTTAATTACTATTGGCTACGTGATAATTGTGCTAGTTCTTGGGATGCTGATACCCAAGAGCGGGTGTATGACATTCTATCTGAATCGGATCAGCTACGACCAGAAGTCGCGCAGCTCGATCAAAACATGCTGATAATTACTTGGACGGATGGTCATCAAAGTCAGTATTCATTGCCGTGGTTAGCGCGCTGGCATGTTGATCCACAGGGGAAGGTTGCAGGTCATGGTGATATTGCAGTTCGCCACCGCCGTTCTTGGTATGCTGATCATTATCCAAAGATGGCACGCTTTAGTCATCCAGCATTATTGGCACAACCTGCGCAGGTTGCTGATTGGTTGGAGGCATTACTGGATGAGGGAGTGGCTTTAGTCACGCAGATGCCAGAGAGTGATGAGGCGTTACGGCAGCTGTGCGAGTTGGTTGGTATGGTTCGTCCCTCATTTTCAGGCTATGCATTTAATGTGCGTTCAGAGCAAAAGCCGGTGAATCTTGCTTATACCAGTAAGGCATTGGAGCTGCACACAGATTTGCCCCCAGAAGAGCTAGCACCGGGGATACAGTTTTTGCACTGTCGAGAGAATAATGCCGAAGGCGGGCAAAGTTTGTTTGTGGATGCGACCAGTGTGGCTAATGCATTGCGTGAGCAATACCCAGAGTATTTTAAATTACTGACTGAAACGGATGTGCCGTTTCGCTATACCACTGACACACAAGATGTGCGAGCACGACAACGCATTATTGAGCTTGATCCAAATAATGGTGAAGTCAGCGGCATTAGCTTTAGTCAGCATTTGTCGGATGTCTTTGATTTACCACAGCGTTCTCTGGATCAGTTTTACCCTGCGTTTCGTAAGTTTGGGCAAATGCTACAAGACCCTCAATATTTAATGCGCTTTCGTTTAAATGCAGGGGAATGCATTGTGTTTGATAATCATCGAATTGCACATGGGCGGGAGTCCTTTATTGAGGGCAGTGGCGCGCGCTTTTTACGGGGCTGCTATGTTGATCGGGGGGAGCTTCGTAGTACCTACCGTGTGCTAAGAAAGCAATATCCATCCACTTGATAAATTACAGACCCTAGGAGTGACTATGGCACTTTCTTATCAACAAGAGCGCATCGATTTGGCAGCAGCTTTTCGCTTTGCTGCGCGCTTAAATTATCACGAAGCGGTTGCCAATCATTTCTCATTGGCTGTAAATGAGGAAGGTACGCAATTTCTGATTAACCCTAATCAGCGTCATTTTTCTTTGATCAAAGCCAGTGACTTACTGCTACTGGATGCCAATGACCCTGAAGTGTTGGGCCGCCCCGGTGCTCCTGACCCAACAGCGTGGGGGCTACATGGTGCGGTGCATCGTTATTGTCCACATGCTCGCTGCGTTATGCATGTGCATTCACTGTTCTCAACGGTGCTAGCTTCGTTAGCTGATAGCCGTTTATTGCCAATTGACCAAAATACGGCAACCTTTTACCAACGCTATGTGATTGATGATAGCTTTGGTGGGCTGGCTTTTGAAAAAGAGGGTGAGCGTTGTGCTAGATTATTAGGAGATCCCAAAATTAAAGTGATGATTATGGGAAATCACGGTTTGTTGGTGTTAGGCGAGAGTGTGGCTGATACCTTTAATCGTTTGTTTTATTTTGAACGTGCTGCTGAGACTTACATTCGTGCCTTA
>Ga0193958_1000873_pt1 | contig 10371 bp, 10 predicted proteins | sample FB_1_MG_FD_140320 | JGI IMG/M metagenome (GOLD analysis project Ga0193958, IMG submission 140320) | Microbial mat bacterial communities from the Broadkill River, Lewes, Delaware, United States - FB_1_MG | ecosystem: Environmental > Aquatic > Freshwater > River > Microbial mats | place: USA...
CTTCCCTCAGGCCTTAAGCGACTAGCATGTAGGCTTCTATCAACATTTAGCCTTTGATCTTGATCCTTGCGGCGATCTATTAGTGACTTCCGTCTTTCTTTGCCTTCATACTTCGAAAAAATAAATCGCGTACGCCACTCTTCGGCTAACTGAAATGTCGGTATATCAGGACTAATCTGTTCAGATAATTCATCGATCCAGAAATAAACAATCCCAGAGGGGTTTAAATCTTTAACTAACTTCACCGTTCACACTCCTGGCTGTACCTTGCAACCTTTTTTTAATGGGTGTGGACGTCCATGTTTCACTTCTTTGAAGTAGCACAAAGCAATTCCAAACCATTTATCAGAATAGACTAATAAATAGGTTTTACTAACTCTCTGCTTGAAAAGCCACGGTAAGATCATCAATCGTTATCCACTGCGCAGCTTATTTAATTTTTCCACAGACAAATCCAGATCAATGGAAATCGGCAAATCGGTTGACCTTCGACCTTTAACAGAGGGTTTACGCTTAGAAAAGAAAATTTGAGTCCCTTCAAGCTTAACTTTATTGCCATCATATCGCCGATCAAAAATAGTACGCCTGCGTTCTTTCCCATTGTATTCGGAGAAATAGTGATGAATAACCCACTCTTCTGCAAACCGAGGCGTAGGAAGATTGGGGCTAACCCTGACGGCATGACTATCAATCCAATAATAGACGAACTGATATTCATGGAAGTCTTTCACAAGTTTCAACATAAGCGATCCCATGAGTCCAGCTTGAAAGGCTTACCAAACAACATTTATCAGTAACAACGCTGTTTACGCTAAAACATCAACAGAGAAGCTACTTTCAATTGTTAATTCTAGACAGCTATGAATAAAAGCGTATATGAGAAAAAGTCATAATCTAGGATACAGTTCAATCTTTAAGCTAAATAAAGATAAAAGCAGGTGATAAAATACAGAGGATATAAGAATTGGGGGTGACCCCGCCAGCCGCATTCCGGCACATGAATCCACCGCTGTGGCTGCTCCCTTCCGGGCCTGACCAGGTTCACGATTTATCATTGCGGAAGGACCAACAGGGCCACCATCGCGTGGCCTGTAAGCCTTGCCTTAAGGGCGTTTCCTCAAGACAGGCGCGCAGTATACCAGTGAAAAATACAGATGCAAATGCATTATTATTAAGTATTTGATTTTATTGATTGGGTGACTATTTCTTAAACAGCCAGAGAGAAACTACTCTTCACCATAATGTTTTAATAGCCTTCTTACATACCACCAGATAACGCCTGCAATAATAGGTACGGAAAAACTCAAAATCATCAGCACTTGATCACGTAAAACATCTGCAGAGACTGTATTTCTAATCGACCGTTCTAGCAGATCAAATGCATAGTAGGTCACTACGATAATGGTAAAACTTTCAAGTTTTGCCTGTAAGCGCAGTTGCCGCTTAGCCCTTTCATTAAGTCCCTTTAACAACTGTTGATTTTGTTGCTCTATAGAGAGATCTACTTGGGACCTTATTAATTCCGTAGCGCGCGCAATACGTCTCGACAACCTTTCAATTCGATCATTTGCCGCCACGCAGGTTCGCTTAGCCGGATCTAGGCGCCTCTCCATAAATTGAGTAACCGTTTGCAGCCCTTGAATACGTTGCTCTCGCAACTCAGCAATCCGGCTATCAACAACCGCGAAATAAGCCTGGGTGGCAGAAAAGCGATTAGCCGTTTCAGCGGATAACCCTTCGACTTCAGCCGCCAATGTCATTAAGCGCTTCAACAAATCAGGTGCGTTGGCACTGGTCGCTATTTCCTGTGTTATACCGGCCAACTCTTTATCCATCATAGTGAGCTTCGGCATGACCTCTTGTGCGACAGGTAACGCGAGTAATGCCATATGCCGATACGTTTCAATTTCACACAAGCGCTGTAGCAATCGTCCGGCCTGGAATGCTTTTAAGCTAATATCATGAACCCTGATATTCACAAATCCTGATTCATTATCGGGATAAAAATCTGTCCAAATTTTAGCAGCCCCTCCCATCACCTCTGCACCCGAAACCTGTCGTCTACCAAACAGCATTTTCAAATCGGGTTTATCTGTATCTTTCCCTTGAAAAAGAACCTCTACTCCACAAAGTAACTGCCCTGGTAACTCGCACCATAGTGTACGTAAAAACGTAAAATCAGCCTTATCTAGCTGATACATAGTTAACGTATAAAATTCATTATGAGGTTCGTAGCGAACGGCTATCGTTTCATTGTGTACATAAAAGAAACCATTGAGATCATCGGGCAAAGGCAGCTCAAGAAGCACGAGTAAGTCACTTAAAGCTTGTACCAAACAACAACGACCACCATCTTCATAAGTAACTGCGATATGTAACAGGGCCAACTCAGACTGCAAACGCTGAAAGGGACGCGCGTGAACCTCTTGCGTAATTTGATGACGTAATGGATGGTTTTGCATTACCAGACTCTCTGAAAAAGCTTTGGAGCAATACTAAAGTTTAATCATAAAAACTAACAGTCTTTAAACGGTTTGTTTATCAGGATCTCCTTTCTCTGACCTCATCACCGATTTGCTAATGCGAGCTTAACGATGCTTCGCTACGGTTAAATGAAGATTTAACGCGATCCATACGAATAATCAGCTATTAAACTGCATTTAATCATTTAATACCGCGATAGAAGGTTGCAGTCACTTGCAAACGGCGCCTAGAATTGAATAAAGCTAATTCAAAGGAAAGTTTACATGGAAGAACACTTTAATCAGCTCGGCCTTTCGCGCCAGCCGATCTTTGACCGCAACTTAAATGTTGTTGCGTACGAACTTCTGTATCAATCAGAAAGTGGAGATGAAATTGCAAAGTTCCTGAAAGGAGATCAGGAAGCATGTGATGTCTTAATCAATAATTTTACCAGTATCTATGATTCAGGCGCGCTAAAATCTCTTCCTGCATTTTTAAATGTTACTGAAGGCTTTATTAAAACAGAAAGCTTACCCAATCTATCACGTCATAACCTTGTCATTGACATTAAACAGAATCCCAAGATAACCGAAGAACTTATTAGCTCTTTAAAACGCTATGTCGACGCGGGCTACCGGATCGTACTAGATGATTTCTCATACAACCCCGACTATAACGAGTTGTTAGAGATAGCCCACGTTGTCAGGGTCGACATCAGTAAATACAGCGCCTCTGAAATGACCAAGCATCTTAAGCATATACAACGTTTTAAAGTTGCTGCCTTAGCTGAAAATGTCGAAAACTACGAAGAGTATGATAAATGCCACCGTCTAGGGTTCCGGCTTTTCCAAGGGAATTTCCTATCACAACCAACACGAATTCAAGGCAAAAAACTGACCTCTAATCAAGCCATTGTTATCCATCTACTTGCGGCATTGCAGGATAAAGAGGTTACGCCCGATGTACTTGCTGATATCACATCTCGTGATCCTCAGCTTACTTTCAAACTGCTAAGAATTGTTAACTCTGCCCAGTTTAATCTGCCAAATAAAATTGAGAGTTTAACCCAAGCAATTGTTTCCCTTGGTATGAATGAAATTAACAAGTGGGCAACGCTACTCGCCCTTTCCAGTAACGATGACAAGCCAAGCGAACTGATACGCCAAATTCTTATTACTGCACGTATGTGCGAATTTATTGCCTATCACACTGAAGAAGTTGACTCTGAAATGGCGTTTATTACCGGCGTACTCTCTATGCTTGATGCCCTGTTAGAGATTGAACAAAGTACTCTTCTTGACCAGCTTTCAGTTTCCGAAGAGATAGAACGAGCGATCAGTGGGTACGAAGGCAAGGTAGGTAAGCTACTACAAGCAGTCAATTTTTACATGATTGGTCAATCTAGCTTTCAATTACCTGAGGATGTTAAGAAGATATACGCCGAAGCTTATTTCGAATCCCTGCGTTGGAGCAATGAAACAATGCAAATGATGGAAGGCTCACACTTGTGAGCCCTCATTGAGCGATTCTGTATTAACCTCATTGAGTAATTCTGTATTAAATAACTCGCTCAATTCTGCGCGAATCCAATGACACATTGGATCATGATGAAAACGCTCATGCCAATATAGATAAAGCGTAATCTCTGGCAGGTCAAAAACCTTTGGCAGTGGCCGGCAGACTAATGATGTATTACTCATTAAATGCTTTGCCATAATCTCTGGCAGTGTAAAGATGAGATCTGAGTCACTACAAAACTCGGACACCGACAGAAAACTTGCCAAGCGCAACATGACTTTTCTTTCTACACCGTGCTGAGCCAGCACTTTATCCATCACACCCGGCCCTTTACCGGTAATAGAAACTAAGCCATGAGACGCTTCAGCATATTGATTCAAGTCCATCTCTATCTTGGCTAGCGGATTGTTTCTATCCATTACACATAGATGTCTTGTTCGAGCAACCTCAAATCTACGATACTGATCTTGACCTGTCTCAGGCTGCAAACCGGTCACCGAAAAATGAACATCCCCTTGTTCCAATAAAGCAAAATGATCACTGTGCTGGGGAACAATTTCTACTCTTAAATTAGGCGCCTTCACCCTCAACAGCCGAACGATACTCGGCATCAATAAAACCAGCTCTAGATCCAGCCCGGTTAGCTTTAGTACGCCTTCAGCCTTACATGGCTCAAAAACCTCAGGCTGCATTATCCCTTCGACATCTAGCAACACGCTGGATAGCTGCTGTCGAATATTGACAGCACGGGCGCTTAGATCATAGCCATTGATAGTCCTAACAAGAATTGGGTCATCTAAGGTGAGCCGCAAACGCTGGAGCGCTCTACTCACAGCTGGCTGACTCATCTGTAGTCTGTCAGCCGCTTTTGACACATGTTGCTCTTCTAGCAAGGCTTGAAGCACTACAAGTAAATTGAGGTCAACCGATCGTAAATTCATTTGAAGCATAACCAAGATGTAAAATATGCATTAGACGCATCAATAATCCACCTATAAGGTATAGAAATCAATCATTATTCAGCGACATTAAGTTAACTAAAATAGGTAACGCGCTGTAAAGAAAAGTAAATTAACGCGAAACTCACAGCGCTCTCTGTTTTGATTGGCTGTAATGTAAAAGTAACGAGGCAACGATTCACATGGTTTTAAACCACAAACTTACTAATGATGAACACAGCTACGGCTGGGGGCCAGTCATCATGCACTGGCTAATAGCGCTAGCCATCATTGGTTTGTATCCTCTGGGTTGGTATATCGAAACTCTGGATTACTATGATCCTGCCTACAGAACCATACCGGTATGGCATAAAAGTATCGGGATAATTGTTGCTATGGTTTTGGCCGTTCGTTTGATTTGGCGCAGTTTCAACAAACCACCAGCGCCATTACCACAACCGAGAAAGATGATAATCGCCGCTAAAATCGCTCATGCATTACTCTACTTACTGTTATTAATCACCCTGATTTCAGGGTACTTAATTTCAACGGCTGATGGCCGAGCGATCGAGCTTTTTAACCTAATTAATATCCCAGCGCTTCCTTTTGCGATAGATAACCAAGAAGATTTAGCCGGTTTGATACATTTCATCGTGGCTACGATTTTGATCTCTCTTGCTGCTATCCACGCAATTGCAGCGTTAAAACATCACTTCATCGATAAAGACATAACACTAAAGCGCATGCTAGCGCTACGCGAGGAATAATAATGAAAGCTAAGTTTTTAAAAGGATTGGCGCTTGCCACATTAGTGACTGCATCACCACTGTATGCAGCGGATTATGTGATCGATACTAAAGGCGCTCACGCATCAATTGAGTTCCGTATAAGTCATCTAGGTACAAGCTGGTTAACGGGCCGTTTTAATACGTTTAATGGCGAGTTCAGCTACGATTCTGACAACCCTGCGGCATCGAAAGTAAATGTAGATATTGATGTTACATCCTTTGACTCTAACCATGCTGAGCGTGATAAGCACATTCGAAGTGATGAATACCTTAATGTTGCAGACCATCCAACAGCGTCTTTCAAAAGCACTTCTTTTACACCGAACGCTGACGGTGGAGGCGTTATGAAAGGTATGTTGACACTGTATGGCACAAGTAAAGAGATTGCGATTGATGTCGCAAAAGTGGGCGAAGGAAAAGACCCTTGGGGCGGTTACCGTGCGGGCTTCTCTGGTACCGTTGAACTTAAGCCAAAAGATTTTGGTATGAATTACAATCTAGGCCCTGCTTCAGAAACTGTTTATATGGATCTGAATATTGAAGGTATTCGTAAGTAAACTGAAACCAGTTTATCACTGCTATTTTTAACTAAACGGCAAGTAATAAAAAAGGCGAATTTTATGAATTCGCCTTTTTTATATATGTACACCTAATAGAGCTAATTCAGCGGTAGCATTCAGTAATGATCGTATACTTTATAAACTTTCACTTCATCGTGATTATTAATACTGTATACCTTAAATTTATCTTTTCTAGCACCTTCTTGATCCATACCTGGGCCACCCGATGGCATACCGGGTACCGTTAATAGGCGGATATCAGAATCAGCCTTTGCTAATAAGGTTTTGATATCTTGTGCTGGTACATGCCCTTCCACAACGAGCCCATTTACCAAAGCGGTATGACAAGATGCTCCTTGCGGAGGTACTAAAAGTTTTTGTTTAATCGGAGAAACATCATGCATTTCGATGCTATTGACCTTAAAGTTATGTTCTTCCAAATGGGTTATCCAGCCCTTGCAGCAACCACAAGTAGGACTATGGTAAACGTCAATAGAGTAGGACTGTGCCGATCCACCCTCTCGCCAAACCGGATCTCCTGAATACGCATTCATCGAAATAAATACGCAAATCACCGCCAAGGTTAATCGCTTAGTCATCACTAATACTCGCCTAACATTTAAAAGAGATTTAAATTATAAAAGTGGCTGAATAGCTTTACTAGAAATAATGAGAGATTCTTATTCAAACTCCATTGCTTCAAAAATACGACCTGCATTTTTAGCAGCAAGTTGTTCAAACGTGTCTAAATGAGCATAAGGCGTTTGATCAATCTTGTAGGCATCTTCAAGTGAACCACCCTCTTCGAGTAGCACGGCAACCTTAGCTCTGACATATTCAAGGTAACCTCTGGTCCATTTATCAACTGTTTCGAAATCAGTCGCTTCGCCATGACCAGGAATAATAATTTTACCCGCCGCAAAAGGTGCAAATTCACTATGCCAAGTCTCTAACCACTCGGCGGTATCCGTATCAGGAAATACCGGTAGCAAACGTTGCTGGAAAGCCATATCACCGGCAATAAGGACATTTTCAGCAGGAACATACACCGAAATATCACCCAGAGAGTGGGCTGGGCCAAAGCGAATTAGCTCAACACTAAGGCCACCTAAATCTAGCGCCATTCTCTCGTCGAATGTTTGATCTATCGGAACAAGGGTTGTCCCTTTAGCGCGCTCTTTTAAGATTCCTTCTAGCGTTTCTAAGCCCTGTAACCCTTGCTCTTCAATCTCTTCTAATGCCTCTTCATGCGCAATAATTTCTGCGCCTTGCGCTTTCCAATAGCCATTCCCCAAAATGGCATGAGACTGACCGTTCTCATCAACCACGTACTTAACCGGCAAAGCAGTATGTTTTTTAATCTCTTGATGCAGGGCTTCGGCTAATTGGTAGGAAGAACCGCCATTGACAACCAGCACAGCGTTATCACCAATGACGAACGTTAAATTGTTGTTATGACCGCCATTCTCGTAACTATAATACTGCGTTGCTCCGATAGCAGACCAAACATTTTCAGAGATCTGAACAGGTTTACTATATAGAACCGACTCGGGATACTTATCCGCCGGACTATCCGCTAAGGCGACACCAGAAGCTAGCACGCAAGAGAGGGAGAGTTTTTTGAAAATACGAGTAAAATTTATAAGCTGTTTCATATAATTATTTTGCCTATTAATAGTATAAAACCAAATATAAGGCATCACTTATTTAGCAGCAAGCAATAAACGATTCATAAATTACAAAACTTCAAAAAGAACACGCCCAAATGCCCCTGCTTTATCCTCAACAAGGATTTCATACACTTTAGATTCACTGACATCAAAAGCTAACTCTGGTGCATTCCCTTGCTGTAGTTGACCATCGAGGTACCAGTAAAACTGCCCAGACCCTCCCTCAATTTCAACCTTCAAACTTAATTTATCATTGTTTAACTTATGGTAAATCTGCCCCTGATTGATACCTGATAAACGCAATACCCTAGGAACCTGCTTTATTACCTGACAACGATCATCGTACGGTGGAATAATATTGCGTCTTCTCCGCTCTCCTTCTAACCAAGGCTCCATTAGATCAGGCCATAGATATACAGGCACAATCTCATATTCATCTTCACAATCACGGGTTACCCTTCTATGGGTGTTACTGTTTAGGAGGTAAGTCTGATTTGCTTGGTAAAAAAGGGAGTCAGCCTTGCCTTTTTTATAGCTAGGGTTAAGTGTTCGAGGTGTTGCTCCATCAATCGTAAAAGCACTTTTTGTGAAATGACAATGATCGTTTCTAACCAAAGAAACCGTACGTCCATCGGGCCAACATATCATCGTACTATCAACATTTAACGGCCGCCTTAGAGATTCTTTTTCATAAGGTAACTGCCCATAAAGAGAGAACAAAAGAGGACCGGCCAACAGACTACCCGTTGTTTTCTCCATAGGTTTACCGTCAGGCCTTCCTAACCAAACTCCTAGCGTATAATGGTTTGAAACCCCAATAGCCCAAACATCTCGGTAATCCCAACTCGTTCCCGTTTTCCATCCTATAGGGGGCAAACCCTGTGCACTGACTCCGTATCTTAAGTCTCGCGGCATCACTACATCATTGAGAGTACGCCACGTTATCCAAGCGGAAGCCGATGAAAGAAGTTCACGACTGTTCTCTTTATTCGCAGACGAAGGCTGACTATTGTTATTAAAATACGATAACGCCTGAACTCTGCCGTTATTGGCAAGAGCACTATACAATCGAACCAATCTCTCTAAGCTCACACCAGCTCCTCCAAGGATCACAGAGGGATTAGCGCTTCCGCCCGGAATGTTGACGTGCACTCCCGCATGTTCAAGCTTATTAACAAAGTTCTGGGGGCCATAGGTTTCAATTAACTGAACAAACGGTAGATTAAGTGAACGTATTAATGCATCCGCCGCCGAGATAGGCCCGGCAAAGCCCTCACTAAAGTTTCCAGGACGATATTTACTGCCTAAACGGGGAACATCGGCCAATAACGACTGACTGTGTATTAGATTTTCATCTAAGGAGATGCCAAACAAAAACGGTTTCAATGTTGACCCTGGAGAGCGTGTTGCCGTCACCATATCAACATGGCCTGCGCGTTTATTGTCTTCAAAGTTGGCAGACCCGATATAAACAAGCACCTGCTGCGTTTGGTTGTCTAATAACAGGACCGCGGCAGAAACATTCTCTTCCAATACGGATATATAAGCTCGCACAGTGTCGGCAAACTGCTGCTGTAAAGAAAGATCGATGCTGGTACGAATGATACGTTTTTCAGGATAATTTTGGTGTAACCGGCGGCTTAACAAAGGCGCCTCTACCAGAGTATGTAGCGGCCACACAGCAATTTTTTCTTGCTGGCTACGCAATACGATATCAGCACTCCACAGCTCATGATCATGCATGCGTTTTAATACTTTATCACGAGCCCTTTGGGCTCTTTCCGGGTGCCTATCCGGCCTTAGCCTAGAAGGTGCTTGAGGTAAAACCGCAAGAAGTGCGGCTTCAGAATGCCTCAACGTTGAAGCCGGTTTATGTAAATACTGTAAGCTAGCCGCTTGAACACCTTCGAGTGTCCCACCAAAGGGTGCGTAATTAAGATACAGCTCTAGTATTTCGGTTTTACTAAGATGCCATTCTAACTGCGTCGCACGCAGCATCTGCTGTAATTTTCCAACAAGCGTTCTGCGGTGGGGGTGCAAAATCCTTGCAACCTGCATCGTTAAGGTGGAGCCACCCGATACAACTTTCCCTTCACGCACATACTGCCATCCTGCCCGGATTAAGCTAAGAGGGTTAACCCCAAAATGCTGATAGAAATATTGATCTTCATAATGAATCAGCGCATCGATATAAAGCGCAGAAACTTCATGCGCTGACACTTCATAGCGCCAAACACCGTTGTTATCGGCAAATGATCGCAATGGTTCTCCATTACGATCAACCACAACGGTAGCAAAGCTATCTCTATGTTCAGGAAGATCTAGCGGGTACAGCCTATCGGCTAGTGTTAGCCCTAAAGCCAAACAGATACCCACCAGCATTACGAACAAAAGTATTTTCTTCATCGTACTTTTTTCGTTCTATCTATGCCTA
>Ga0193958_1000874_pt1 | contig 10350 bp, 8 predicted proteins | sample FB_1_MG_FD_140320 | JGI IMG/M metagenome (GOLD analysis project Ga0193958, IMG submission 140320) | Microbial mat bacterial communities from the Broadkill River, Lewes, Delaware, United States - FB_1_MG | ecosystem: Environmental > Aquatic > Freshwater > River > Microbial mats | place: USA...
CTAGCTACGTGTACTAGTGACTTCTTATCTTCTGCTGTGAATACTCCTGGTGTTGACTCATCTGCTCTACGTGCACCTTTAGCTGACGCGTACTTACCTTCAGTCGTAGTCTTGATTTCTAAGTACTTGAACAAGTTCGCTTTCACGTCATCGTACGATCTGAACTTACCATCTTTAGTCTTCGTACTGTGTCCCATTGCTTCCAGTACTTTAGCCATTGTTTGGTAGTAACCTTTTGGTGCTCCATCTAGTACATTATTAGCTACTAGTGCTGCTTTCATTACGTCTTCTTCAGTTATACCTTTACCTAGCTTACGTGCTAAGTTACTTATCTTATTAACTACTTTCTGCTCTGACTCTTCCTTAATCGCATCTAATCTAGTTATCTTAGCTCTTTGTGAATCTGTGAACTTCTCTAGTCTATTAATTGCATCGATTCTTTCTTCTTCTGTATCAGCTGTTATTGCTTGTCTGAAGTATGCTCTGAACCCTAACCTATTACCATCCATTCCTTTCGATACTACCTCTTCTCTAACCGAGTATCTACCTCCACCTAGCTCTTTGTACATTTCTCTTTCTGTACCGGCTACTTCGAATTTCGACTTCATTCCTGGATTCAGCTTTTCTGCTTTATCCCTGAATGTAGTTGCTTCTGCTTCATCCTCTATCATGAAGTATGCATTAACTAGGTCTTGCTCTTCTTGTGGTGTAGCTCCTAGCGTCTCACCTGACTCTACTTTTCTTTTTGCTTCAGCTTGTCTTGACTCTTTGTACGCCTCTACTACTTGCTGTAATTCTTCTGGTGCTAGCTCATCGTTCTTGCTCTTAGTCATGTATGTAGCGAACTTTGCATCAGCTTCTTCTTTAGTTGCTGATCCCATTATGTCATCGTATATCGGTCTACTCGTAGCTTTCTCATTAGTTACTATTGGATCGTTCTCTACGTCGTATGTGTCTTTTGTATTAGTGTCTCTAGCTTTAGTTACTTTCTGTTTAGCTGCATCTACTAAGGCTGGTAGCTTCTTTACTCCTTCAGTAGTTGCTATACCTGCCGAGCTCAGCCCACCACCCATTATTCCGCCTGTAGCTACGCTTACTACCGCATCTGTATCTGTAGCTGACTCGACTATTGCTTCCAAGCTTCGTCTGTCTTCTACTTTACCTGTGTATATGTCTTCTTGTACTTTCTCACCTAGTTCCTGTAGACCTTCTCCACCTGTAGCTAGCGCTATCTTACCTGTAGCACCAGTTCCACCTTCTACTACTCCTGCGACTCCAGTTTTAACCAGTGCTTTCTCGAAGTATACTGTAGCTGCTATGGCTAATCCTGCTTCTGTAGCTTCTCCTACTGTCATACCCCTGTCGTTATTCTTTTCGAATTCTTCCATCTGGTTACTTAACCTAGTTCCAACTACTGTAAGTGCTCCGCCTGGTATCATCATTGCAGCCATTTCTGGTGCACTATCAGCTAAGTACGATGGTAGGTGCGTTACTATGTTCCATGCCATTTTTCCGTACTCTTCGTTCTCTGCATTCTCATGCACTTCTTTCTGAGCAGCTTGCCATTCTTTTCTACTACTAGGCTTTAATCCTGCTATTTCATCTCGCAGGTTCTGGTTACTTCTGATTTCTTGTACCGGTCTATCTGTACCTATCAGTTCTGCGTTCATTGGTAAGTACTTATCTACGTTTTCAGGACTAACTCCTACCGCTTCTGCAATCCCCCTACTAGCTTTTCTTAGCATGTTTGATGTATCCGCATATAATTTTAGTGCTTGACTTTGCACCTGGTCAGCTAGCTCTCCTACGTACCCGTCATCATCTACTGCGTCTCTAATCATTAGTTTTTGTTTGTCTTCGAACCCTTGTGACTTAGTACCATCTACGTACTGCGGCTTTAGCCTACCTTGACCTTTATCTAGTAAGTAATCAGTCTGACTTCCCTCTAATCCTTCACTTTTAGCCGTAACTAACTGCCTACCGTATCTACCTTGCTCTCCTATAGGTGTAACTATGTACTCACCTGCTTCTTGCCGTTCTTGTATTGCAGGATTAATAGCTGCTTTATATTGCTCATAGTACTGTGGGTCCAATCCTTCACCTTCTTGGAAGTTTGGTGCGTCTACTCCCATTGCATAGTTATCTGCTTGTATTCTTGCATTAATTCCTGCCTGTGTCAGGTTGCCTTGAGAGTCTCTAAGCTCCGGCGCATTTACGTAGTATCCGTCACCTGTAATCCTTGCAGTACCTCCATCACTCATTATTGGCGAATCTGCATCGTATAGTCCGGCTATCTCTGCTGGTTGTATTGGTCTTAATCTGTTAAGTTTTTCTTGTTTTGTTTGTTGTAAGTTGCTAGCTTTCTCTTCAGCTACTGTTGGGTTGTAGCCTGCTAGTTGTTGTGCGAATGTTTCGTTTGCCATTTAATTTACCTCAATGTTATTTGTCTCCATTATACAACATTGAGGCTTAATTGCAGGTTAGTTACCTAGTAGTATATCTTGTCTTCCTAGGTCTAGCCATCTCGGACTATCTAGTACATCCTCTACTCTACCTGACCCTTCTGCAGCTAGTATATCTAGTACCTCACCGTATGTTTTACCGGCTGCTATGTATGCCTGTACCACACCATTTGCATGTTCTGGGTTACCTGACGACGATACTATCTCTCGTACTTTCTTCTGGTCTGATACACCTTTACCTGATTTACCTGTAGCACGTTTATACCAGTCATTACCCATTTTATGTGCTTCTACTTGTTTTTTGAGCTCGAGCTCTTGCTCTTTAACTGTTTTACCTTTGTTAGCTGACATAATGTACTCAGCTTTCATGCTATCTGGTATGTCTGGATTAGTTAGTACTGCATCAATCTGTGCTTGTTTCAGTGCTGCAGTTCCTAGTAGTGGTCTATCTCCATACGTAGCTGCACTAACTTTCGGTACTACTGCAGTATCCTGTACGTTCATTATCCCCGATTCTCTATTAGCAATTTCTGCTGCTTGCGTAATCAGCTCGTCTGATGGTTCTGAGTACCCTGGCACTGTAGTAGTAGGTTCAACTTGACCACTAGTACTTTGCCTAATTATACCTGCCTTATTTAGTAGCTTGCCTAAGGGACTGCCTATGAAGCTACTCTCTTCATTTATTATACTACTAGCCGGGTTTACTTGTCTCATTACTGGGGTCGCAGCCTTTACCGCCTCTGCAGCCTGCAGCTCTGCCAAGTTTCTATTGAACGAGTCTTCGTAAGCCCTACCTGCAGCCTCTTGACTAGCCATTATGTCTTTATTACTAGCTCTAACTTTATCAGCTTGTACTTGAGTAACTTCTGGAGTAAGTATTCCGGCTTGTCCGTACCTATCAACACCAATCACTGTTTTAGCTATTTCTTCTTTAGCTTGTCTAGCAGCCTCTTCTCTAGAAGCCTTATCTACTGCTCTACCCTCTTGTGCTTGTGCTCTCTTACTTTGTGCTTGTTGTATACTTAGTAAATCACTAGCTCTCTTATTAGCTATCTTTTGCTGCTCTTGTCTCTGCATTTGATCTAGTATACTACCAGCCTGTCTACCTACGTTAGCAAACGCATTGCTTGCTATACTTAGGCTCTGACCAGGACTTCCTACGTTACTTCCAACAGGATTCCATCTTAAGTCTGCCATGGTCTACCCTACCTTGCTTCCGTCAACGTTACCTGCCGTAATCTTGTCTCTAGCTGCTTGCTTCTGCGCAGCACTCATAGTACTACCTGCTAACGCTAATCCTACGTTACCTGCATTAGCTCTCTGCTCGTTAAGTAGCGCTGCCTGATTTGCTATGTTCCTATTAGCAGCCGCTTTCTGGAATCCGAATTGATCCTTAGCTAGTCCTAATCCTTGTAGTCCTGTGTACGCATTTAGTAACCCTGATGCAGCTTGTATACCAGCCAAGCCTGTCTGTAAGTTTGACCCTGTGTTTGGTGTGACATCTCTATTCAGCTCTGTCCTGTTAAACACTGAAGGGTTTTGTGTAACCTGTCTTTGTACTGCCGGCGTAACTGTTCCAGGTCCTACAGCTAGTCTCGTACCACTTGTTGGATCACTTATCACATTAGACCCCGCTAGCTGTTGTGGGAACTCCCACCGACCTGTCATTGCATTATATGTTGGCTCCATATTATTATCCTTTTATCTATTTTCTTCATTATAACTAATCACTACTAAGTTCTAGCTTAAGGCTTTATTTAGATCAAGCCTAAACACATTATCGTACATACCACCTACTTGTCTGTCATAATCATATAGTAAGTCATACTGGTACTGTATCTGACCTTTAGCGTTATACATAAATGCATCTATCCCATCTAGGTACCCTATACTAGGCTCCAGTAACGCCAATCCAAGCACGTCATACGTACCAAGTGCGGTAGGAGCTAGTTCCGCAGCTGCAGCGTCTAGCTCCTTTTGTCTATCCTGTAACCTATCCTCGAATACGGAGGTTTTACTTCTTAAGTCTTTTTGCCTTATGTCTATATCAATCATCACAGCCTGACTAAGTACATCAGCTGTTATGACACCTGTTTGGGCGAACGAAGTACTGCCACCTTTAGTCATGGCGTAAATTGCTGCAGCTGCAGCTAGTACACGGACTAGATCATTATTAGTATTTTCAAACACTTTGGTAAGCGCATAACTAATGCTTAAACTTACTGTGGCATTTATACCTGTACTGACAGCCCAAGCGTAGAATGATGTACCTGCCTTAGTTGCGGTTCCCCAGCTCTTTATGGTAACAACTATGACAATGACGATAGCGATAACTTGTATAAGATCTCCAAACGCCGGTTGTTTGTACCAATCAACAAATGTCACTTGTGCCGCGTATACCGACAGATGTAGCGTCTTAGCAAATAGCTCACTCTGTTCTATAGGTGTAAGTGAAGCGACGTGGAACATTGATAATGGTACCACAAAATCACCTTCCACAAGCTTACTGGATACTGTCCCTACGTCATCAGCACCCTTCCTATCTACGAATGTAACCGAAGACATCCCTTCAAACCTATACTCAACATACTCAGTAGCGTCAAATTGTCTTCTTACTACCAGGTCATCACCTACAATACTGTGGTTATAGGTTCCTGGTATACCTATAGAACCTACCATAACGCTCCTTGTTTGCGCACTCCACAGCAGTACTGCGTTAAAAGTACCCTCTGTGAATGTAGCAGTGTAGCTCCCAGCAGTTCCGTCTAAACCTGTTGCCACTCCATCCAAATCCGCATCATCGTATATAAAGGAGAGCATATTGTACAGTACTTTACTTACTACAGCAGAGGAGTCTGAAGGAGCTACGGCAAAATGTAAGAACACATCCATTACATCAGCTATATCAGGGCTCTCCTCTATACTGTCCATAATTGCATCAACACTTATACCGATAGTACTAAGTATCTCTTCGGTCTGCTTGTACTGTGCAGAAGATTTATTAGATGTGACACTAACCCCTGCGTTACGCAGCTCTACTATAGGTAGCATATCCAGCTGCCCCACAGTGACACTACTATCAGTAAACTCAGGATGTGTGTTATCTAATGTACTATATAGATAGTACTGGTATTCAAGTGGGTTAGTAGTATAATACTTACCGATATAATACACAACAGGAGAGTATCCTGGTATACTAATAACCTCTGAGTCTAGGTTGGCGGAGGTAGATACGGAAGACACTTCAACAATGTCTGTACTATCTAGAACTGTTCCTGTAGGTACAGTAGTAACAACAGTACTTACAATAGTAGTAACACTACTAATTGGGCCAGTTATACTACCAGTTACCTCCACTAAAGTAGCTAGTTCCGTAGTGACTGTGTCCTCCACTGCGTCTAATGGTGTTACTGTGATGGTAGTCACATCACTTGTTACTGTGGTTTCTTGCTGTACTAAGTTAAATATTATGTCATATGTGTCAGACAAGGCAATATAGTTAATACTTCCAGCAGTATACACCTCGGTAGGGTACGTAAATGCAGGGTTAACCATAGACTCGTCCCAAGGCTGATAGTTCAGCCCGAGCGTTCCTGTTAGGTACCAAGCTATATATTCTTCCTGTAGTGGGACACCTCTAGAGGACTTCAGCATGACTACATTAGTAAGCCCTAAGTCTGCTTCAATAGCATTTACCATAGTGGTACTATCGACTTTGTAAGACTTTAAGGAGGTATCAGGAAGTCCATTAACGTAAGAATCTTCACCATACTCGTAGAAGGACGCGTACTTATCCCTAATCATACTAGTAGCTACGGTTAGATGCTCGATTACGCCGGTGTCAGGCTGTGCTTGATGGTCTAAGGCCACTCTACTAAGTAGTGTTGCGTACACATCATCTGTAATAACTCGCTGCACAGATACCTCAGCCTGTATAACATTCTCGTCCTCAATACCAAACAGGCCTAGTACCTCTTCAAGTACGCGCTCATCTATCTTCACTGAGAGTTCAACTACGTCCCACAACTTACCTGCGAAAGGATCTATATAGGCAGGAACATTGTCAAGAGCCTCTCCAATCTGCCTTGTTATTCCGCCCATCTATGAGACCTTATTTAGGTACTTATTCATCATAGTAACTTTACTAACCATACTATTGAAAGGTAATGTTATGTATGGCACTATCCCGCTATTATAGGCTCGAAGTGAATACGTAGAAGCAAAACTTAGAAAGTTCTTTAAGTTGTTGCCGTGAGGTATAACTCTTAGTGTGTTACTACTTGGATTATCCAGCCACAGTAGTTCAAATACTTTCATGCTGGACATTACTCCACCTGCAACACCCCATAAGGCAGCGCCGTAAAGTTTTCCATCAACTTTATTTGCGTACAGGAATGCCTCTACCACACCGTTATTAGTGCACATATAAGCACTTCCAGCTGCTATACACTCTTCTAATCTACTAGTAAAAGCTTCTTTGTCTTCTAGAGTGTCTCCTAGTGCAAGTAAGTAAGCCTCTATACGGTTGACATGTTCAGGTACCAGCGACTTATCACTAATCCTACTTGTGGAGTAAGCAGCTTGCATAGAACCCTCCAAACCCGCTTGCTACACATAATACGTCTTCACAGATACTGCCGTCATCAATAGCCATGCATAGTTCCAGTAGGCCGCTAGAGCCTTGGCTATGACCTATCTTACTTTTATACTCAACTAATCTATGTCCAGCAAATGCCTCTTCTTCTGCTAGTGTATTCATCTCTGTACCAGTACCGTGCACCTTTACAGTATCGCATGGAGTATAAACTTTCTTGTACCCTTCAGAAGTAGCTAGGAACGGATTTCTGTTGTATGTGAAACTTGTCTTACAGTTACTGATCTCTGGTCCAGCACCCTCATTAGAAAATACTGCTAAGGCGAAACCATCACTAGCTTTTACTTTAATTCTATGTTCATCAAATATACGTATAGTGTCGAAACTAGTCTTCTCTTCCGTTATAACGATAACATGGTCTACCTGTGCTAACATCTCCGCTGCTTTAACTACCCCGTACAAGCTGCTTGCGCAAGTGTTACTAACAATATCAGCCGCCTGTATGTCTATTCCATTTCTAGTGAAGTAGTTTATGTATTTATGCATCATGTGAGACACCATACTCTTAGCCACTAGCGGGCTGGGTAGGGCACTCTTTAGTGAGTTTGTATAGTTTTCTTTCAGGCATATTCGATTCTCTGCTTGGTGGATAGACGCTCCACTAGAGTAGATAATACCTACCGCACCTTCCAAACTTATCTCACTTAGTTCTTTGGAAAACAACTCAAAATACTGAGGATTCATGTAGTCTTCTCGAAGGAGTTCAGGTATAGCTACTCTATCAGAGTGTTCTTCTGTTGCGTACCTATAAAAATAGTTAGTTACTTTCATTTTGTACTCTCTCTATCAGTACTCTTACAGTAAGTGTAGGTATGTCAGCCATACTTACCCAATCTGCACTGAATTTAGCATATTGCTCATCCAACTTAAGCAGTACCATAGTAATGCCGAAGCTGTCTATATCACTATCAATCAGTAAACTGTCTATAGTTACAGCTACTCCATGCTCTTCTTTAATTGCATCATTTATTACATTTAATATATCTTCAGTAAGTATCATAGTACTCCTTTTGTACCTATATAGAAAGGTATGTTATTAGCTTTCATAACTACTCCCCAATAGGGTTGTTAGTTACTGTAACACTTAGACTATCCATAGCGTTCTTCATAATACTATCAATACTATTAACTTTAATAGAATCTGGTATAGAGTTAGCATCCTTAGCTACTGAGTAAGCCACTGACCAGCTATCTAATGCTTGCTTAAGTAGTTTCTGTTTAGCATCATCATCAAACCCTTTAGTCTGTCTTTCAACAAGCAGTGCTTGATTCTCCGAAGTAGTCTTCTGTAATACGAACTTAATACTTTCTGCTAGTACAGATGGCATAATACCTATATACATATTTGCTATATCTGACTCTTTAATCCTGTCAGCATCAAATTGTGCCTTTATATGAGCATTAACTGTCTCCATTAGGTTATCAAAAACTCCGTCACCTGTTACGTTATAACTGTTGTCAGTAGTTACATTACTAGTTACATCCGTTATTACTATTGCCATTTATAATCCTTTATATTTCTAATAAAGCCCTCCTAAAAGAGCTCTATAGAACTACTGAGGTTTCATATCTTCATATGAGATATTAAACTTTTTAATAGTCTTAGGTACTTTATTACCTGTTCTCTTGCCTTCAACAATCTCATCAACATGTAATGTAATTGGTGTAGTATCAGCTACTATAATAAGTGCTTCTTCTAACTCAACTGGGTAATCTAACGGTACGATTCTACTAACAGCATTTCCACAACTTAAGTACGCTGTAGTAGTCATATGGTTCTCTCTCTTATCATTACTTGTAATAGTAACTATTCTCGTCTTCATTCTATTAGCTTGTCTTTCTTTTGACTCTCTAATGAACTTCTGCTTAGCAGTCTCTTTACTTAGTTTATCGATAGTAGTAACTTCATCTACAATTTCTTCTTTTACTTTTGGTAAATCATCAGCTGCTTGACTCTCAAAGTAATCTTCGATTTTTTGTGCTAATTTCTCAGCTCCGATGTTCTTTACATACTTAACACCTAATGTGTCTGCTTCTTGTTTTAATTCTTCTAATGTTTTCATTTATTAAGTCCGTCCTGGTTATTTAATTTATATACTTAGGAGAGGGTTACCCCTCCAGTTGGTTGTACTATGCCGAAGCTAGTACGTCTACTTCTAGTAACTTTGTCTCATCTAAGATGATACCTGCGTACCACATGTTGTATGAGAAGAAACCTAATGTTCCGTATGGGTTACCGTTCTCTACTTCTTTAGGAGACTTAGAGTTGAACTTGATCTTACCATGTCCTTTTAATCCTACAGTTGCGAATGAACCGGCTGTTGGGAATAACATCGGGAATACATCAAAGTTTGTACCATTGTTCGATAATGAACCTGTGTAAGACGCAGGAATCGCTGCACCAGCACCAACTCTAACTACAGCAGTTTCTGACTCAATGAATCTAACGTCTGCCATTTGTCCAAACTCACCTTCAGCTAAGTTCGATGCAGAAGCATACTTATATGCTGGTACGAATACGTGCTCTGTTTCATAACTAGAACCTCTTGTTAACGAGTCTAAGTCGTACTTAATCTCAGGACCAACGATTGCATAGAATGCACTGTTAACTGTTCTTGTATCAATTTTAGTTGATCCAGTTACAATTGAAGTATTTTTCTTAGCTCTATTTCTAACTAACTTTCTTGAAGCTTTTCTGATTAAATCATAAGAAACTCTGAATTGGTCATCTAATGAACCGTCTGCTGCTAAACCTGCCCCTAAATCCGCTGCAACAGCTTCATCATTTGCATACATCTTATTAGTTGTACCTAACATATCTAACTGGATTAAATCCTCAGATCTTCTGTTAGCTAATAAACCTAACTCTTCTCTATACCTAACTTGGATAGCGTCTTCTGAGAACATCTCTACTTCATCAGTATAATCAATCATCTCACCGTATCTTGCGAACTCAGTTGTGAATGTTACTTTTTGAATAGATCTCTTATTAACCGCTCCAGCACCTTCAGCTAATGCTACATCATTAGTTAATCCATTTGATACATCAGTAATGTTTCTTGAACTTAAGTAACCTTTTGTCGCAAAATCACCGTCAGCTGTGTCTCTATCGAAGATATGCAAGAATTTAGAAATCTTGTAGTTCTTACCCATTTTTAATGGCATTGACTTTCTGTCAGCCCATTGTGCATATACTGCTACGGCATTAGCATTCTTGATACCTGCCTTGTCGTA